>OLHA01001555.1_pt1 | contig 12170 bp, 2 predicted proteins | sample 1605961 | NCBI WGS metagenome assembly OLHA01 (sample SAMN03283288) | human gut metagenome | biome: human-associated habitat; material: feces | host: Homo sapiens | place: Peru | collected 2012
GTGGACCCCACCGGCGCTGTAAAAGCCAATCGCATACGCAAGGGGATTCCCTCCGGCCACGATCTCCTAAGAAGTGGAGGGCCGTTGATTGACCTCGGAAACAAAAGCGAATACGAATAGGAGGACGAAATGAAATTGAAAAAACGGATATTGAGCCTGCTGCTCTGCGGCGCAATGCTCTTTTCCCTCGGCCCCCAATCCGTGTTGGCCGAGGAGAATGGGCAGGCGGGCGGCGTTACAGCAGACACAAGCGGCTTGTGCGAACACCACCCGGAGCATAACGCGGACTGCGGCTACAGGGAGGAAACGGCGGGAACCCCCTGCGGCCATGAACACACCGCAGATTGCTATGAGGAAGTAACCAACTGCGTCCATGAACATGACGAGGACTGTTACCCGGAGGAAAGTGTTTCCGGCAATGAGGCGACCCCGTCCGGCGCACAGAAGCGGGAGCCGACCGAATGTACCCATGTGTGCAGCGAGGAAAGCGGGTGTATCACAAAGGAACTGAACTGCCAGCATGAGCATGACAGCGAGTGCGGCTATTCCCCCGCAGCCGAGGGGACCCCCTGCGGGTATGTCTGCGAACTGTGCGGCGGTGAGGACAGTGAGAAACCCGCTGGCCCGTCCAATGCAGAGGCCGTCACCGTGGCGAGCGTACAGGCCATGATCGACGCCTTACCGGGCGCAGACGAGATCACCGACGACAACGCAGAAGAAGTCAAAGAGCAGCTTGAGGCCATAGACGAGGCAAAGGCGCAGCTCTCCGACGAGGAAACCGACGAGCTGGATTTTACCCGGTATATGGAAGCCGCCGCTGCATTGGGGGCGCTGGCTGCGCCAATGCTATTGGCTAATGATTCGCCTGACGAGCAGTTTTCCCTCACCCCCGGCGGCAGATATTATTTTGACCTTTCGGCGATGAATATTCCCGGAACGGCAAACGGCAATCTGCCGGACAGCACCCTGCACTATGTTCCCTTTACCTATGCGGGAACGGTCGACACCTATGCTCAAAAGGACGGTTCGTCGGCAGGGGTCAACGGCAGCCGGAGCCTGCTTGTGGCAAACTACAATGTGACACGGGATGTGAGCTGGGACGAGCTGAATGAAAAGGGCTTTATTTTCGGAAGGCCCTTTGAGAGCGGCGGTGTGAGCTATACCATGCGCGCGCCCTCGGCGGGAACGGACAGCTATTTGAACAAAACGGAAGTGCGCGGCACTCCGTGGAACAACGAGTGGGATACCATCCGTGTCAAGGGCGAGATCGACCCCGCAAGCCTCACCAGAAACTATATCAAAAACTGGCAGGGACTGCCCTCCTGGGGGCAGGATGCCCTCGCTGGTAATGCGTCCATGCGCGTATATCGGGGCGGGGAGGGGGCCGACAGCTTTGTGGGCGCCTCTTCGTCCTCCGGCACGGGCATAGGCTATCGCCCGATTCTTGAGATACCGGAGGAGATGGAAGCCGAAGATCTGAGAGCGGTAACGGTCAATCTGAACAAAGGCAAGCTTGGCGACGATACCGGACCTGTCCGGATGATCGCGCGGCAGGGGGCATCGTTTACGGCGCCCACAGCCAGGCACCTGACCGACTCCGAAGGCAATCCCGCCTCGGCAGACTTTATGTGGGTGGGCGACGACGGGAATACCTATGCTCCCGGCTCGGCCGTGCCCGGAAATGTCAGAATGCTGGTGGCCCGGTGGTCGGAGGACAGCATCGGTATGCCTCCGGTCCCTTACCTGGACGAAAACGGCCAGATGCAGGGCTGCCTTACCTATACCGAGCTGACAAGCTATTTCGAGCCGGACATCAAAAATAACCCCTTTTATGACCTGCCGGCAGGCTGGTATGTAATAAGCGGCGATGTGACGGTCACCAGCCGTATCCGCCTGAACGGCGATGTGAAATTCATACTGACGGACGGCGCGCAGCTGGATGCAAAATGGGGCATTGACCTGGGAGCCGGTGACACCTTTACCATCTATGGACAGACTGACGATGCCGAAGCCATGGGTAAGCTGACGGCGTGTATTCCGGATGCCATCGATCTGTACGGAATTCCCAAAGAGGAAAAGGAGGAAGCCGAATGGATCTCTGAGTTCCGCAATAATACCCCCGGCATCGGTATGAAAAGCTACCATGCCAGAAGAGACGGAAGGAGAAGGGGCGTTTCCCGGGATGAAGGAGATGTCATCATCAACGGCGGCCATATCAAGGTAAAGGCGGGGACAGGCGCTTCCGGCATCGGAGGAACCGGCGATATGCGCTATCCCAGTGAAGGCATAAAGGGCGGTAATATTACCATAAACGGCGGTATTGTCGACGCGTCCACCGGAAGCTACCTTGCAAGTGCTCTCGACAGCGGAGTCGGGATCGGAACCAATAAATACGAGTTGGGCGGCAGCGTTACCATCAACGGCGGCACCGTCATAGCCAAGGGCGTGGATTGCGGAATCGGCGCCGGGAAAGGCGGAAACATTACCATCAACGGCGGCGATGTGACGGCGATAGCCGGCGTAACAGAAGATTCGACTAGATACTACTGGCCGGAGGGCATCGGTATCGGTTTGTGGCATGATGGTACTGTAACCATAAACGGCGGCAACATCAACGCCTCCACTGTCTACAGCGGAGCGGGAATCGGCGGATATTATGCGGATGTCGCCATCCACGGCGGCAATATCGAGGCTACCGGAAACGGAGAATTGAAATATCCTCTCTCCGCAGGTATCGGCAGCGGAAAAAGCCTTCTGATCGACGGCGGTGTTATCCATGCGTACGGCAAAGGCGGCGCGGCAGGCATCGGCGGTGCAAATGTATGGAAAACCGAGGAATATACCGAAAACGCATCCCTTCTTATCACCGGCGGCGAAATTTACGCTTCGGCAGAGGGTAACGGCGCCGCTATAGGCGGAACAAGCAAACTCAATTACGGATCGATCACCATTATCGGCAATGCCATTAAGTCTCTTTCCAGCAAGTCCGGTCCCTGTATCGGTGCGTCGGCGGGACAGAGCGTAGGGGATATCACGATCACGGACGCCGATCTCCCTCTGTTTAACTGCAAATATAATCTTATCGGCGGCAACCCCCTTGAAGAAGGGAATAAAATTCTCATTCAAAATTCCCGTGTTATGTCCGTGAACGGAAACGATACCTACTTGGGAATTTCCGTGGGCAATAACGGCACTCTCATTGTCGAAAACAGCGAAATAAGCCTGCCGAAGCCAAGGAGCATACAGGGCGGGGACGGATCGAGCATTATTCTTAAAAATTCCCAGATCCATACCTGCGGAATCTATATGAAATGTGCGGGTACGCTGAAAAAAGTAGAAATTACCGACTGCACCGTGGTAACGGGGGCTATGATCGGCGGCAATGCCGATAATGCCGCTGTGGGTGAAATCGTGATCCGCGGCAGCGACATAAGCATGGCCGACGATCATTACTCCAACAGATGCTGTATCGGCAGCGGTAAGTATGCCGCCTTTAAAAGTATTGACATACAGGACAGCAAGCTTCATCTGCCGGTGGCTGTGGATACTTCGGCCATAGGCGGCGGATGGTACACCTCATTTAAGGAAGACGCACGGATCCGCATTGCAAACAGCACGGTAGATGCCACCACTTACAGGCTGTGCCCTGCAATCGGTGCGGGCTATCATGCGACCGGCGACGCAACGCTGGAGATCATCATTGAAAACAGTGATGTTATCGCCAAAGGCGGCACCTTGCGCTCGGGCAGCTCCGGCACTTATGTTCCCGGCATCGGAAAAGACAGCTACAGCAAATGGCTGAATGTCAAAATCCAAATCACGGACAGCACCGTAGAATCCCTGCGGCATACAGAGCACGAGGAGGAACCCGATGACTACCGCATTTATGACGGCCTGCACGAAAAGAACCTGCCGGGTATTCCGGAGGAAAATATGACCTTCTGCGGCAGCACCGTCAACGGGAAGCGGTTCGACCATGACATGGATGCATACGGCAAATGCCGTCTCTGCGGGAAATACGATCTGGGATACTGCTATGAAAAGGGGCTTCTGCGCCTTTCCGGGCTTGAAAATTGCCTGTTCGACGGAAGCGATAAGAAGCTGACGAGGCTTGCCCACCGGACCGATCCGGAGGTACTTACCGTTTTGGAGGAAGGCACGGACTATACCGTAACCTATAAGAACAATGTATATCCGTATACCCTTTCGCCGGGCGAGGCCGGGTTTGACTCCGCAAAGGCCCCTAAGGTGACGATCTGCGGCACGGGAAGCTTTTGCGGCAGGGCGGAACACTGTTTTACAATCGGCGGTCAGGCGCAGCCGTCGTATACCGTAAGATTTGAAACAAACGGCGGCACGGCGATCGCCGACAGAACCGATGTGAAATGGACAAATCGCGTGCTGGAAAACATAGAATCTCCCAAAAGACCCGGGTATTATTTCGCCGGCTGGAAGTGCGGTGAAACAGCCGTCCATGCGGCAACGACCTATGCCGACCTTGCAGGGGACGAGAGCGTTCGGTCCCTCACGCTCACCGCCTTGTGGGAGGCCACCGGATTTCCCTGGGGCGAGATCCGCATTGACGAGCGCAACGCATGGCATAGATTTTTGAATATTATTTCCTTCGGCCTGTTTTTCCGGGAGGAGAAAACCGTGACCGTTACCGCCTGGGATGCAAGCGGCGAGGATGTGGAGGTCGAATATTTTATCGGTGATAAGATGTACTTTGTGGGAAGCTGGGGCGGCAATACCTTTGCTCCCTACACCGGGCCTATCGGCATCGACGCAGACGGAAAATATGCCGTGTATGTTAAGCTCACCAATGCTTCCGGCAAGGTCACTTATTTAAGCTCCGACGGCTTTGTCATTGACACCACCGCCCCGGTCATCCAGGGCGTTGAAGCGGGTAAGATTTATTGCGAGGAAGTGACCGCCACCGTAGTTGAGGAGAATGTAGACACCGTTACGGTGGGTGGTGAGCCTGTTACCCTTGACGAAAATAACCGGCTTGTCATCCCTCCGGCAAACGGTCCCGTGACCGTCGTTGTCACCGATAAGCTTGGCAACCGGGCCGAAGTCACCATAACGGTGTATGACGGACACGATCCCGACCCTGACACCAACATCTGCAGCCACTGCGGCAGCAGGGTTGCGGCGGATCTCAGACTGGGCGACACGGTAACGCATTTCGGAACCGTTACCGAGGCGTTGAAGGAAGCCTGCAAGCCGGAAAATTCCGGCTGCACGGTGAAGCTCTGGGCGCGGAATACCATGCTGCCAGACGGATTTTATGCGGATACCGATTCCACGGGCTTTACCTTGGATTTAAACGGCAGGAGCCTCGGCGGATATCCGCTGAATGTGGGCGGTGCCGGACGCAGCGGCAAGCTGACGGTCATCGACTCAAGGGGCAACGGCACCCTGGGCCTTGCGGTGAGAGACGGCGGCGAGGTGACAGCCGGCGGCAGCAAAGACACAACCTATTCCATTGCGGTTTACGGCGGTACGCTGAAATTCACCGGCGGACATATAAATGCCGGAATGTGCGACCTCTATAACGGGGTGAAGCTGACCGATCTCCTCCCTGAGGGCTATGCCTATCGCCGCTACGACGGCATCGGAACGGAGTTTTCAAAGAACAGCTGGGTTTCCCGCACCGACGCCGAAAACAGAACCGGCTGGGCGGCTGCCGGGCGGTATGACCTTGCCGTGATGAAATGCGAGCACGCCGGTATGGATGCGGAGGGTAACTGCCCGTATTGCGGACTGAAAATAGCGGCAGCTATCACGAAGCCCGGTATTTTCAGGGGATATACAGATATCAATGAAGCAATTTCCGATGCGCAAAGCGAGGAAAATTACGGCTGCGCCCTTACCCTTTACAATGGCGAAGTCACGTCTTTAACTCTGAGTAAAGGACGGCTGGCACTTGAAATTCGGGGTGCCGTTGTCAAATATTGCACAATTAGCGGAGCGGATGTAACCATAGCCGGCGATATGGACGCATGGGTCTCTTTTACCGACGGAAAGCTCAGCATTACGGGAGGTGCCTTCACAAATTATGTTAGGCTGAAATACCGTGAGGCTCGTATATCCGGCGGTCAATTCGCAGATATCGATATGACGGAAAACTCCAAAGTCAGCACCCTTGCCGGCTATCTGGGGGAGGGCCGTGCCTTCGCCGATAAGGACAGCGGCGAAATCGTAAACGGTTATGTGACCGGTCTTAAAAATGTCACGGTCCTACCCCATGCACATGACTGCCGCTGGAATACCGAAACCCACGAAAAGAGCTGCGTCTGCGGCTATGTGGAGGCAACCGACAGTGACGCACCGGTAATCTCCGGCATTGAAAACGGAAAGATCTATTACGGCGCTGCCGAATTCACCGTGACCGACGATAACGACTTTACCGTAACGGTGGACGGCAACCCCGTACTGCCTGAAAACGGCAGGTTTACCCTCGCGGCGGACAATGAGCAGCACACGATCGCGGCAACGGATGCTGCGGGCAATACTGCTGTCATTACCGTCAGCGTGATGAAGCTATACAGCGTTACGCTGCCGAGCGGCGCGGGCTTCACCGCCACCGGTGCGAATACGGCCGGTCACGGCACCGACTATACATTTAAGGTGGACATTGCAGAGGGCTATTCCAAGACCGGAAGCTACCGAGTTCTTGTAAACGGCTCTGCGGTGGACGGCATTATGGGTGACGAAACCGGCGACACCTTCCTGCTCACTGGCGTGAGCGGCAGCATGACCATCACTGTGGAGGGTGTGGCGGATATTACTCCGCCTGCGGCGGAAATCGCAGTCGGCACCAATAAGTTCAGCTCCTTTATGAACACGATCACCTTCGGCCTGTTCTTTAAGAAAACCCAGACCGTGACCGTGACGGCATCGGATGTGGGCAGCGGCCTTTCCAAGGCGGAATATCTGCTTTCCGAGACCGCATTTGAGGATAAGGACGCGATTGTCGGCAACTGGACGGAGCTGACGCTCACAGAGGGCACGGCGGCCTTCAGCATTGAGCCGAGCAGAAAAGCGTATGTCTATCTCCGCGTGACGGATGTGAGCGGCAACATTACCGTTATCAATTCCGACGGCGTGGTGGTCTACACTGATGCCGAGGCGATCACCGAGGCCGTCAGCTTTACGAAGCTTGACGGCGCGGATGTTTCCTTCCGAGTCAGCCTTAACGGCAATACCGTGGCGGCGCTGTATAACGGGGACACACGCATTGACAGCAGCAGCTACACGGTATCCGCCGACGGAACCGTAACGCTTAAAAACAGTTATCTTTCCACTCTTGCCGCAGGTGAATATGCGCTCCGTGTTGTTTATAACCCCCTGGGTGAGGAATACAGGTCCGGTGATGAGCCTGCCATGACATCGGTGAAATTAACTGTGGGTAAGAAAACGCCGAGCATCAATCATGCGCCGGACGATGCAAAGAATTACGACGGAAAGCCGATAGACGCTCCGACCTTTGATACCGACTCCGACGGCGCTTGGACGGTTGCATACAAGCCTGCAGGGGCGGATGACTCGGCCTATACCGCAGCCGCGCCGAAGAAGGTCGGCAAGTATACGATCCGTATTACCACGGCCGAGACCGACACATGCAAGGCGGCTTTCTCCACGATGGCCTTTGAAATTAAGCCCAGAGAGGTGACTATCTCCGGTGTTACGGTCAGCGACAAGGTCTACGACGGCAACGCAAAAGCAAAGATCACCGCCGCCGGAGTAATAGACGGGCTGGTTGACGGCGATAAGGTCTCTATTGTTACCGGCAAGGCACTGTATGATGATAAGAATGTCGGCACCGGCAAGACGGTCAGATTCTATGACTTTGCCCTATCGGGAGAGGACGCTGCAAACTATGTGCTGTCGGCGCAGCCTGCAGGCACTACGGCGAGCATCGTGGAGTATACGGCTGACGGCAGCGAGTATGAGGTAAATTCCAACGACTGGATCAATAAAGACTTTGTTATCACGGCAAAAGCGGGCTACAAGCTCGGCCTGACCGATGCGGAAAACGGGGAGTGGGCAGATTCCCTTACGGCATCGGAGGAAACCGATAACGGAAAGCTGACCTTCTTCGTGAAGAACACCGAAACCGGAGCTATTTCTGCACCGGTGACCGAGAGCTACAAGATCGACAAGACCGCGCCCAAAATCGTCGGCATCGGCAGCGGCGAGACCTATTATGTGACCAAGAGGGTCGCAATCGATGAAGAAAACCTTGCATCGGTCACCCTGAACGGCGAGGCTGTCGAGGATGTGTTCCATCTTGCCGGTGACACGGAGGCAACCTATGTCATTCGCGCAGTGGATAAGGCGGGTAATGTGACGGAGTACACGGTCTATATGAAGCCGATTTCCGCCGTTAAGGAGGAAAATTCACCGGGGACGGGAGATGCAAGCACTCTGACTCTGTGGATCGCTCTGCTCTTTGTCAGCGGCGGCGTTGTGACCGGCGCTGCGGCTGCAAGTAAAAAGAAGAGCCGCTCCGTGAAATAACGGGCGGCAGGAGAGGCAATTAAAAGTAACCGGTAAACCTATTCGCAGCGTACGCATCGGCGTGGAACTATGCCGTGATAATCAATTACGAACGGAGGGAAGAAGATGAAAACAGAGAAAAAACTACTCACAGGCACACTTTTGGCCCTTTGCACCGTACTCTTGTCACTTTGCATCGTGCTGGCCATAGGATGGAGCAAGGCGGCTAAAGCTGACGCCGCACTGCCAGAGGTGCGCAATAATGGCACGGCGATCCAGTGGAAATACAGCGATGAAACCGATTGGCACGACCTTGTGGCTCTTGACGAGCTGAGAGGTGCTGCCGGAGAAAACGGCAAGGACGGTATCGACGGCAAGGACGGAGTCAACGGCAAAGACGGCATTAACGGAGTTGACGGAAAAGACGGAGCTGATGGAAAAAACGGCAAGGACGGTGTAAACGGCAAAGACGGTGCCAACGGCAAGGATGGTGTAAATGGAAAAGACGGTGCTGACGGAAACACCCCGTTCATCGGTGAAAACGGCAACTGGTGGATCGGCACGACCGATACGGGAGTAAAAGCCGCAGGTCTTGACGGAGAAAAAGGTGACAAAGGCGATAAAGGCGACATCGGCGAAAAGGGAGATAAAGGCGACAATGGAGACATCGGAGAAAAGGGCGATAAAGGCGACAAGGGCGACGCCGGCGAAAAAGGTGACAAGGGCGACAAAGGTGACCCCGGTGAAAAAGGCGACAAGGGCGATAAGGGTGACAAAGGCGACAAGGGCGACGCCGGTCAGAACGGCAGCTGCCCGGGGTATTTTCATGCAAAAGCGTCAATAGGGAAGGCTCTTCTTCAAAACCATGCCGCAAGATTTGAATTTACCACAAAAATAAACAAAGGCGGTTTGATTTCAGCTTCCGGAAATGAAATTACGCTGAAAAAGGGGCATATATACAATATCATCATAAGCGGCTCTCTGGGAGTCGGCTCAAACGCTCCCGGGAGCACCGGTTATTATGGCATCCAAATGACAGACAGCAGTGAGGATGCAGATTTTTGCAGGGATATCACACGCATAAAAAGAGATGGAACAAAACTTCCGTATAGTAACGACTATCATTCCTTTAACTTCAACAGAATGTATGACGCATCAGCCAAGGATATAACATTGAAATTTTTATTTGAGCAATCGGAATACAATACACTTCTTGAGGGGTTCATCGGCACCATTACAATAACCGCTCTTGACTGAGTGATACATAAAAAAGAGGAGGTATGGCAAAATGAAAAAACGAATACTCAGTATCCTGCTCCTATGCTGTATGGTGCTGACGCTGCTGCCGACAGCGGCCTTTGCTGCGGGTGAGCTACCGGATGTCAAGCTTTCCGTCCCAACGACGTTTGACAAGACAGTGGACCTTACGGAGCAGAACGGAGAACTGAAAATCAAGGACAGCAATACCTATCTGATCAAGGGTTCCACAGATCCGAACTGGTATTTTCAACACCGGATCAAAATTGATGGCAAGCGCAAGAAAATTACGCCGCACATCTTTCTGGACGGCGTCCGCCTTAAGGCGCCCAAGGACGGCCCTGCCATCGAGCTTTACGAAGGCGCCTCTGCCTGTCTGTACTTTATCGGCAACGACAGCGAACTGATCGGCGCGGAGAACTTCGCCGCGCTGCAGAAAAACAAAACCGATGGCTATCTCCGGGTTCTGGTGCAGACGGGGACAAAGCTCACGTGTGAAGGCGGCAGGTATGGCGCCGGCATCGGAGGCTCAAAGGTCGGAATCAAGAATTTCTCGCAGGGACACGGCGTGAACCTTCATTTCGGCTCTCTGGCGACGAATATCTATGGCGGTGAGATTCTTGCGATCAGCGGCGTATACGGTGCGGGTATCGGCGGCGGTCAGGGCGGCGTCGGCGAGTGGATTTATGTGTATTCCGGCAAGCTGACGGTGCGGTCCGTTTCGGAAGGCGCAGGGATCGGCGGCGGCCAGGGCGGCCCCGGACGCTTTATTTATATCAAGGGCGGCACGGTGAATGCTGGCAGCGAGTCAGGCGGAGCAGGAATCGGCAGCGGCGATCAAGACGGACAGAACAAGCCGGAAGATGCGCATCATATCGAGATTTCCGGTGGAACGGTCGAAGCCTGGAGTAACTATGCCGGCGCAGGAATCGGCGGCGGAAGAGACGGTTCGGGCTATGACATTTCCATCACCGGCGGCGTGGTGGAGGCGCAGAGCTACTATGGCGCGGGTATAGGCGGCGGCATGAACGGCGGCAGTGGGAACATTCTGATCAAGGACACAACGCTGACTGCGCTGGCCGGTCCGCTTTATCCGAGTTCCGATTATAATTATCAGCCTGCATCCGCGGTCGGAAGAGGCTCGAACCGGGGGCACTACCAGGTAGTGATGCAAGATCAGGAATTTGCAATGTCTATAGAAGAGAACATCAAAATCGGAGCCTCGGACGGGAAGTCCGTGTGGCTGAGCGCGACAGGGTGGCAGTGGCGCCGCAACCAGGGAAAGAATAAGTGGGGCTGGGGCACCACAACGGAGCTTCTCATTGGGCGCGTGGACCTGCAGCGGCTGAGCCTGCCGTATGCCTACAATTACGGCAGAGTAATCAGCAAGCTGGAGCTGCGCTGCGAGGAAAGCACATGCAGCCATGAACTGGGTTGGACGGACCGGGACGGCTGCCACATCTGGGCCTGTGTGAAATGCGGCGCGCGAGACCCCGCTGCGGAAATGTCCAAACAAAACGCCAAACACATTCCCGGCGACTGGGGCGTTCAGGAGATGCGTTGTGCCGTGTGCGATCATTTACTGGAAAAGGACACAAAGGCGCCGGTGCTGGAGGTTTTGAAGGACGGCGAGAGCTACACCGTCGAGGATAACATCGATGGAAATCCCGGCGCGTACACCTTCACCGTGAGCGACCCGGCTGCATCGGGAGAGACGTCCTCCGGCATCAAGTCGGTGACCATCAACGGCGAGCCGCAAGACGGCCCCACCTATCGTCTCCCCGCGCCGGATGGCGGCAACAATGACGCGGGAGCGGAATATACCGTGGTCGCGACTGACAACGCGGGAAATGAGACTAAGGCGACAGTCAGAACATACAGGCGGCACCACTACACGGTGACCTTTGATTCCACAGGTGGCAGCGAGGTGATAGAAAAAACTATGGCCGTCACATACGGCGAGCAGCTCGGCGACATGCCCGTGCCACGGCGCGAGGGCTATGTTTTCCTTGGTTGGTATGATGCTCTCGTGGGAGGCAAATGCTACGGGGGCAGCGACGGTAAAAGCACAAGTCCGTATGATAAGGATGGAGATACCACTTTGTACGCACAGTGGGCGGAGGCTCCCTCGCGTATGGTCTATTTCAACACATGCGGCGGCACTATGACAGGGCCTGTCGAAGTGCTGCACAAATTGAACACGCCCATTGCAAAGCCGAGCGATCCCACCAAAGCGGGATATACCTTTACCGGCTGGTATACGGACAGCGCCCTTACACAGGCGTGGAACTTTGACGACTGGGTGACCGGGAAACTGAAGCTGTACGCCGGATGGACAGTTAATCAGTACACAATAACCTTTGACACTGTAGGCGGCAGCGAAATCGCACCCATTACACAAGACTACG
>OLHA01001558.1_pt1 | contig 12144 bp, 9 predicted proteins | sample 1605961 | NCBI WGS metagenome assembly OLHA01 (sample SAMN03283288) | human gut metagenome | biome: human-associated habitat; material: feces | host: Homo sapiens | place: Peru | collected 2012
ATTTTGCGCCCTTAGCCATGCCTGCCGCAACGCCCATCATATTGCCCTCTGCTATGCCGCAGTCGATAAAGCGGTCGGGGAAAGCCTTTTTGAACATACCGGTTTTGGTTGCCGCCGCGAGGTCGGCATCGAACACAACAAGCTTTTCGTTCTTCTCGCCAAGCTCTACGAGCGCCTTGCCGTAGGCATCTCTTGTTGCCGTTTTAATAATATCTGCCATTTTGCTGTCCTCCTTATTCTGCGTCAAGCGCAGCGATTGCCGCGTCAAGCTCCGCCATGGCCTCGTCATACTGCTCCTTATTGGGAGCGCTGCCGTGCCAGTTTACCTTGTTCTCCATGAACGAAACGCCTTTGCCCTTTACGGTCTTCATTATGATTGCAGTAGGCTTGTCCTTCGTCGCCTTTGCTTCTTCGATCGCTTTTTCTATCTCATCGAAGCAGTGGCCGCATATCTCGACGGTATTAAATCCGAACGCAGCAAATTTTTCGGGAATGGGATATGGTGAGTTGACTTCCTCAACGGTACCGTCGATCTGAAGATTGTTATTGTCGACGATAACGGTAAGTCCGTCAAGATGCTTTGCCGAAGCAAACATTGCAGCCTCCCAAACCTGACCTTCTTCAATTTCGCCGTCGCCGAGAACGGTATATACTCTGAATTTATCGCCGTCGCGCTTTGAAGCAAGAGCCATACCGACTGCGGCGGAAATCCCCTGACCGAGTGAGCCGGTGCTCATGTCGACGCCGGGAACGTAATTCATGTTGGGATGTCCCTGAAGATAGGAATCCGACTTACGGAGGGTCTTGAGATCCTCAACCGGGAAATATCCTCTCTCGGCGAGCACCGCGTAAAGAGCGGGCGCGGCGTGTCCCTTTGAGAGAACAAGTCTGTCCCTGTCTGCCTTGTGCGGATCGGAGGGGTCGATGTTCATCTCTTTAAAGTAGAGGTAAGTGAGAATATCCGCTATCGAAAGCGAGCCGCCGGGATGACCGCTCTTTGCGTTGAATGTGCCCTCGATAACGCCCTTTCTCACGTTACAGGCGATTTTTTTGAGCTGTTTTTTCTCTGCTTTGTCCATTAAAAGCACTCTCCTTGTTATATTTTTTTGTGTTTTTCTGCGTTTTCTATGTCAGTTTCCGTTATGCCGTTTTTACGGAGAAACTCAGTAAAATAAGGCGGAAGCGGAGCACTGTATTCAAGATATTTTCCCGAGACGGGGTGAACGAAGCCTATGACCGCGGCGTGCAGGCATTGCCCCGAAAGTCCGCAGGTCTTTCTTGCATCGCCGTAGACCGCGTCGCCGGCTACGGGATGCCCGATATAAGCCGAGTGAACTCTTATCTGATGAGTCCGCCCCGTTTCAAGCGTGAAACGGACATAATCAAAGCCTTCAAAACTTAAAAGCGTCTCATAATGCGTGATTGCGTCTCGCGGATTCAAGCCGTTGACCGCCTGCTTTTTACGGTCGTTTCTGCTTCGTCCGAGCGGATACTCTATTGTTCCGCTCGACTGCGGCATGTGTCCGATCACAACGGCGCGGTATTCGCGCTTAAACGAGTGAGTTTTTATCTGCTCTGAAAGTCCCTTGTGTGCTTCGTCCGTTTTTGCGACTATCAGAAGTCCGGATGTATCTTTATCAATACGGTGAACGATTCCGGGACGGATAATGCCGTTTACAGAAGAAAGCCGTCCGCCGCAGTGGTATAAAAGCGCGTTTACAAGCGTTCCGTCGGGATTTCCCGCCGCGGGGTGGACAACCATTCCCTTCGGCTTGTTCACTACCAGCAGACTGTCGTCCTCGTATACAATTTCAATCGGTATATTCTGCGGTACGGCATCGAGGATTTCGGGGTCGGGAACCTCAATTTCAATGCGATCGCCGTCCGCAAGCTTTTTCTTTTTGTCGGGAGCCGAGCCGTTCACGGTAACGCCTCCCGACTCGATAAGCCTCTGCACCGCAGAGCGCGACAGTTCACCGTTGAGCAGCGGAATAGTCTTGTCCAACCGCAGCCCGGCATATTCGGGCGGTACGGTCAGCGAGAGCAGCGTCATTCGGCGTCACCGCCGTTTTCTCGGTTTTCTCTGTTTTCGCCGCTTACGTCACCTTGACCGTTGAACTCGGCTGCCTTTTTTGCTTTTTCTTTTTTTGTATCGGCTATCATCTCATATATCAGATATATTATCACCGCGCCGCATGCGCACGTTATGAGAATATCCGCAAAATTAAAAATCGGAAAATCAATAAACAGGGTTCTTATGTAGTCGATAACGTATCCGCGCGTCAGTCGGTCAAGCAGATTGCCCATTCCGCCCGCAATGATAAGCGGTACGCAGATATCGTATATTTTCGGCTTGTTTTTTATCACGAACAGCAGCACAAGCGCCGCCGCCATAATCACCCCGGTTACTGCCGAAAGCACGTCGGTGGAGGTATTGAACATGCTGAACGCCGCGCCGGTGTTTTCTGCATAGCAAAGTCCCAAAAATCCCTTTACAAGCACTTTCGTTCCTTTACCGTACAGGCCTGCCGCAGCCGCATTTTTTATAATGCGATCGATCCACACAAGCAGACCGACAGCGGCGATCTGCGCGGCAAATCTCAAAATCCTTTTTGTTGTATCCTTCAAAATCTGCCTCCGTTATTTTTTCTTCCTGTTCCTGCGCTTTTTCTTTGCGTCGTTTTCGTGAACGGGACGCGGTGCGGGAGTGTTTTCAAATACGGAGAAATCGAAATCGAATCCGCCGCTTTCACTGTCTGAAGCATCCGAACCTTCGACAGTCGGCGCTTCGGTTATTGCTTCGGGTTCACCGAGCGTATCGTCAAAAATTCCGCCGTTATCGTTTTCGGGTGAGGAATTGCGCATTGCGGCGATCTTGCCTGAAATGCTGCTTGCGATATCGTCGTCGGAGATTGCGTCGGCTCCGCCGTTATTCTTGTCGTTAACATCCGAAATGCCTGCGGGCGCTTCGACCTCTATATCTTCAAAGTCACCGAAATCGTCAAAATCGTCAAATGCGGAGACATCGGGAATCTGTTCCGCCTTAACTTCGGGGACACTGTCAATTTGCGGAGCTTCGACTGCGGGTGCCGAGTATTCCTCCTCCGCAGCGGAAAAATCAAATGTGAAGCCCGCGTCGACGGATTCCGGTGCCGTTGTTTTTTCGTCCTTCGCCGCATTCCCGTCTTTTTCACCGTCGGTTATCGGCTCGGCTTCGACTTCGGACACAGCTTCGGCAGCCGCGATTGCCTCCGCGCCCGCGTCTGCAATACTCGAAACGGTCTTTTCGCCGATCTCGGCGGCTGAGGCTATTTTCTCGCGGACTTTCGCGGCATGCGACGCAAACGCATCGGCGCTGTATTCGGGCACATTCTGCACTCCGTCAAATCCGATTTCGTCGGGAATACCGGCTATTATATCGGTATGTTCGCCGTCTCCGTTTTCGGCTGCGGACTGTTTTTCGGGCAGAGTAACACCCGAAACATCTTCAAATTTTGAGTTTTCGGAAACGAACTTTTCCGTGTCGTTATCAGCTATTTCACGCGCCTTTTCGTCGGCGGCGGATGTATCTGCCGTTATTTCGACAGCGGCGCTCTTTTCAAAGGCAGCCATAGACGAAAGGTCGGGGGCATCCTCTATCGGTTCCTTTGCGACTTCACGATCGGCGGAAATTCCGAACCCCGCAAGCACGCCGACGGCGTCTATACCGTCAAGAAGCGGCTCGACAACAGCGTCGAGATTGACGTTAAAGACTTCGTTTTCTTCAAATGCCGGAAGCACCGCAAGCGCATCGCGCTGTGCCTTAAGCAGCTCCTCACTCGCAGTGACCTGCTTTTGCAGATTCTCGCGCAGCGATGCCGCCTGACTTCTCACGGTGTTGTAATTCTGCGCGGCAGTGTTGAGAAGGTCTGTTATCTTTCCCTTAAGACTGCCTGCAAGAACCGCCATTCTGTCGCATTCGGTCTTAGCCGACACAAGCATTTCGGCTGACTTTTTCTTCGCCTCATCCAGCATTGAGGTCGCATTGCGGTCGGCGCTGTCGGTCTTTGAGCGAGCGTTCTCGGTCGCTACGCTGACCATAATATTGCTCTTTTCCTTTGCTTCGTTAAGGTTTTTTTCCACCGTCGCGTCGCATGCTTCAAGAGCCTCGCTGACACGCTTTTCGGTGTCCGCGGCAAGTGCGGCGGCTGCCATTTTCGCTTCGGCGATTATGCCGAGTGCCTGTGTTTTTGCGGCTTCGGTAAGCTCCGACGCCTGTGTCTGTGTCTTTGTCTTTATATCTTCCGCAAGCTTTTTCGCATCGTCAAGAAGTGCCTGCGCTTCCGCTTTTGCATTCGCAAGCGCGGCTTCCGCTTCCGCGCGGGTGTCCTCGACTGCGGTTTCTGCCTTTGAACGCGCTTCTTCAAGCTTTGCGTATGCGTTTCTGTTTGTAACTTCCTTTATCTCGTCCGCACGGCTCTGCGCTGTGGTAAGCATCTCCGAAGATTCCGTCTCCGCAGAGGTTATCATTTCGGTCGACTTTGTTTTGGCTTCTTCGAGCATTTCATAAGCCTTCTGCTCAGCCTCCGTCAAAAGCGCGGATGCCTTTTCACGTGCGTCGTTTTCCGCCGTCTGCGCGTTTTCAAGCGCCGTGCGAGTCTGTTCGGTTGTCTCATCTTTATACTTTTGAGCCTCTGCAACCGCGTTTTCGGCATTTGTCTTTGCTTCGGTCAGCATAGCTTCCGCCCTGCTCTTTGCATCGGCAAGCATGGTGTTTGCCTTTTCCGCGGAATCTGCGGCAAGTGCATTCGCCTTTTCCGTCGCCTCCGTAAGCACGGAATCAGCCGCAGTGCGTGACTCGTCAAGCAGCTTTTGCGCCCTTTCGGTTGCGTCCGCAACGATTGCCGACGCCTTGTTCTGTGCGTCCTCGCGAAGCTCGGACGAATATTTTTCAACCGTTTCTTTCAGCTCTGCGGCGTTGTTCTGCGCTTCACTCATGACCGACTGCGCCGTTGCGGCGGTCTGACTGCGAAGACTGTCGGAATCCTCTTTGGCGTTTTCAAGCGTTTTTGCAGCCGTGTCGTTTGCCTCGTCGACGATTTTTTTAGCTTTCTCGTTAGCCTCATCTATTATATTCTGCGCGGTTTCGGCAGCTTCGTTTTTTGCGGCTTCACGGACCTCGTCGGCATCCGCCTGCGCGTTTTCCGCTATCGCGTCGGCAGCCTTTTGCGCGTCATTCATAAGCTCCGATGCGCGCACCTGCGCCTTTTCGAGCACTGCGGTAGCCTTTCCGTCACAGTCGGCAAGCAGATCATTTACACTGCGCTGCGTTTCGGCGTTTACCTTTTCGGCATTCTCCTGCGCCGCATTAATGTACCCCTCCGCAAGAACCTTTGCGGAGGAAATTATGCTTGCGTATTCCGCCTCTGCAGCCGCGTTGACCTTCTCGGCTTTTGCCTTTGCATTGTCAACTATTCCGTCTGCGGTTTTCACTATATCGGCAACGCTCTTGTTTGCCTCCTCGATCATCTCGTCCGCACGTGCCTGTGCCGTGGAAATGATAAGATCGGCGCTTTTCTGCGCATTGAGCAAAACATCCCTCAACACGGTTTCGTCCTTGCGGTACTCATCGAGCTTCGCGGCAAGAATACTGAGCTTTCTCACCAAATTGCCGTTTTCCGTAAAGACCTCCGAATAGTCGGCGCCTATCTGACCGAGAAGTCTGTCGACCTCCTGCGCGGAATAGTAACCGTCCTCACGCTGTTCGAGTTTTATCTGTTTAAGTTGAGCCGGGGTAAGCATTTGCCTCGTCCTTTCTCCTGTTCGGAATTAATTTCGGAAATATCGGCTTATCAGACGAAGAACATTCCGTTGTTTTCAAGCTCGTCGAGAAGGTCGCCCATAACATCGACATTGTAGGGTGTTATAATATAAGTGTTGTTTGCGATTTTTTTCAGTTTCCCGCCGTTGGCATAAGCCACGCCGCTCAAAAAGCACAACAGCTTTCCGGCTTCGTCCTTTGCAGTCGCTTCAAGATTCAAAACAACCGTGCGTTTTTCTATAAGCTCGTCCGCAATTGCGGTGCCCTCGTCGAAATGCTCCGGCTTTTTAAGCACCACCTGAAGCTTTGCAGTGGTGTGAATATCCACGACCTTTGTTGAACCCGACTGAGCCGGAACCGGTTTTTTTTCGGAACGTGCAAACAGTCTTTCCCTTGCGGGGGCAGACCCGTCGTCCTCATCATCGAGGATTTCGTTTTCGTCTCCGTCCTCATAATAATCCGCGTCTTCTATGCAAAGCGCCCTTTTCAATCTATCACCGAGTTTCATATTTCTGTCCTTTCAAATATAATATTTTTATTTTAAACTATAGTATATTGTGCATTATTCGGATTTGTATTTTCACTTGCACCGCGCTTTTATCAGTAACGCCGCGCACCGAAAAGCGAGCTGCCCACTCTTACAAGAGTCGAGCCTTCTTTTATTGCGTCGGCATAATCTGCCGACATACCGAGAGAGAGTGTGTCAATAATCGCCTTGCCCGACAGCTTCTCTTTCGCGTCGAGGTACAGCCCGTTCATCTTCGCGAAATACCGCCTGACCGTATCACCCTCGCATATCGGCGGAACTGCCATAAATCCGCGCAGATTTACGTTGGGCATTTCGGCAATTTCAAATGCGCGCTCAAGCGCTTCGTCGTATGTAAAACCGGTTTTGGCTTCTTCGTTTCCGATATTGACTTCAAGCAGCACGTCCATTTTACAGTCCGACTGTACGCAGCGCTTTGAAATTTCTTCGGCAAGAGAAATACTGTCCACCGACTCAACCCCCGAAACGGTTCCCACAATCTTCCGCACTTTATTTGACTGCAAATGTCCGATAATATGCATGCGGAGTCTGTCGGTGTTGAGAAATTCAAGCTTCGACAAAAGCTCCTGAACCTTGTTCTCGCCTATAAGATCGACTCCGAGCGAAATCACATGATTTATCGGCGGCGGAGCAACAGTCTTGGTCACAGCCATAAACGTTACGTCTTCGGGTCTTCGCCCGGAAGCGACTGCCGCCTGTGCAATGTTTTCTTTGATAACGGCATAATTTTCGTCGAGATAGGAAAAATCACATTCAGTCGATAATTTTTCCGTCATAAAGATCAGTCCCTTCGATTATAACTTCATCATAGAGGCAAACGTACCCGCTTTCGCCTTCTTTTTTCTTCGAGAGAACAAGCGAATCGTCGGAGTATACTATATCGACCTTTTTGAACCTCACAACGTTTCCGAGCTGGACGTAAACGCCCACTTCTCCGTCAACTGTGCGAAGTGCTTTTCTGTCGATTTCATATCCCGCGTATTCCTCCGTGTGTATTTTAATGTTTATCTTGCGCAAAAGTGCAAGATCCTCGTTTAATTCGTTATTTGAAAGAATCAGTGTAACATAGCCGTTCGCATTTTCATTTTTCGCATAGACCTTAAACCTGATGTCTCCCCTGCCGTAGCCGTCAACCGTAACGGTCACCGTGTTTCCGACCGCAAGCTTAATCGCTTCTTTTTCGGGAACGTTGCATACAGCGTACCATACAAAGGACGTTATCAGCTTTCCGACGCTTGAGGTACCCGTCGCGGACGGCTGCGAATTGAGCAGCGACTCAACATCACCGTATGTCATTTTCTTGATTTCGTCGAAACTGCCGAGTCCTTCATACCCGTCGAGTGTGTTCACGAAATTGCCCGACTTGTCCGCAGTGACGGTGCTTTTAATTCCCGTAGCGCTTTTGATCTGCTCGATTTGAGCTGTAACGGCTGCCGCATCGGCACTGACATCAACACTTTTTCCGACAATTATCTGTCTTTTGGTGAGATTTTCGCTGAATTTATATCCAAGCTCCTCAAGAACGGAAAGATTACCTGTAAGGATGCTTTTTTTAAGCGACAGCAAACTGTCAAGCACGGCTGAATTGTATATTCCTATATCAGAAACAAGATTTGCGGACTCCACATTCTCAATTCCCTCATAGTATTTGAGAAGCGTTTCGAGAGACAACAGCTTTGAAGCCGAAGACGCGGCTGCCTCCGACACATATATATCGGCAACAGCATCACCTATGCTGACCTTGCCGCCGTTTTCGACGCAAGGCACAACAGTCGTTCCGCCGGATGCGGGGAGCACCGATTCCCGACGGACAACAAATGCGGGAACATCGACGCTTGCGTATATCTGTCTTATAACCGCCGACTGCGTGTTGAGCTGCGTCTGCGGCTTGACGCGGAGATATGTCTGATGCACGAGCACAATTATGAACAGCGCGGCAAGGAATATGTATACAATACGCTTTGCGGTCGGACTTAACCTGAAATCTATGTTCGTGTTTATGCGGTATTTTCCGCGGAAGCTTTTAACGTTGCCCGCGCCGCTTTTTTTCAATGTTCCCTTGCCGTTATCCGCCATGCATATCCCTCCCTTTTCGTTTATTATTTTTGAATCGGCATATATCTATTCTGTCCTGTGTATCTGCTTGCCGTTTGCGACAACGCGGTATCGTTTGCGCTTATACTTTTTTGCCGAACATGCCCGAAGCGCAAATGATTTTTTCCGCTTCGTCGGCGGCTGTTATACCGTCGGGCAGGCAGTCGGCGTAAATTCTGTGTACGAATTCTTTGTTGCGGTACCATGTAAGCTGGCGTTTTGCGTATCGGCGAGTCGCCTGTTTAAGGCGGTTGAGAGCCTCGTCAAGCGTTACCGTACCGTCAAAAAACGGTGCAAGCTCCTTGTAACCGATCGCTGCCGATGCCGTGCAGGCATTGTCAAACGAAAAGTAATTGCGTGCTTCGTCGACAAGCCCGTTTTCAACCATAATATCGACGCGCCTGTTTATGCGGTCATAGAGCTTCTCGCGGTCCTTATACTCAATCGAGAGGTAAAGCGGCTCAAACGGACTGTCGGTCTGTCTTGACCTCACTCTGCGCTCCGACGGTTTTTCGCCCGTGAGATAATAAACCTCAAGCGCGCGTAAAACTCTGCCTTCGTTATTCATGTGAAGTGACCGGGCAGTGTCGGGATCCGCCTGCTCAAGCTCACGGTAGAGAGGCTCAATGCCCTCCGCATCGCGGCGGCGGCGAAGCTTTTCGCGAATCTCCGTTCCGTCGGGTTCGTCTTCAAACACCGTTCCGTTCAGCAGGCTGTCGACGTAAAGTCCCGTGCCGCCCGCAACAACGGGTGTTTTACCCCGCGACGCCACATCAAAAATAACTTGGGAAGCGTCGGAAACATATTGCGCGACGCAGTATTTTTCGGTCACGGGCAAAAAATCAATCATGTGGTGGCGCACGCCTCGCATCTCATCGGCGGTCGGCTTTGCGGTAGCAATGCTCATCCCCTTATATATCTGCATCGAATCGGCTGAAACAACCTCTCCGTTAAAGCGCTCACAGATCTCCGCGGCAAGCGATGTTTTTCCCGATGCCGTAGCGCCGACAACCGCGATAACGGGTATTTTTTTATCCGTGTCGCTCATCCTAATCTCCCGAACTGTTTTTCTATCTCATGCTTTGACAGCTCATATATCACGGGGCGGCCGTGCGGACAGTATTTTATGCTTTCGTCCGCAAGGAGCCTTTTAACAAAAGCGTATGTTTCCTCCGGCTTTAATGCGTCGCCCGACTTAATAGCGGCGCGGCACGCAGCCGTTTCCCGTATGCGCTCAAGCCGTTCCGGCTTTGCACGCGTGTTACCCTTAAGAAGCTCGCCCGCAATTTCAACGATAAGCGACGGTATGTCCTCTCGTGTAAGCTCCGTCGGGCATTCGCGGACGGCGACCGTTCCGTCTCCGAAATCCTCGACGGCGAACCCCGCCTCGGCGAAAATGCCGATATTTTCGGTAACGGCTGCATATTCGCGTCCCGAAAGCGTGACCGCGACGGGCGACAAAAGCACCTGTGCGTAATCATCCTGCGCCGCTGCGGACATTTTGTTGAATATCATGCGCTCATGCGCCGCGTGTTTATCTATAATGAGAAGCTTTTCGCCCCTCTCGACAAGTATGTAAGTCTTGAATATCTCACCGACAATGCGAAAATCATCCGCCGTCACATCCGCATCGGTACCGGTTGCATAAGCCGCATCCGACCGTGAGGGCTGTGTTGTCAACGGTAGGCTTTGCTCCGCCGCGCTGTTTTCGTGCGAAGCTTTTTTCGCATCCGCATCCTTTTTAACGGGTTCATCGTCGACGAAAATATCTATTCCCGTTTTTTTCACCCACGGGACATTATACCCCGTCGCGGACGATATCTCCCGTTTTTCGTCGGCGGGCGATATCGGATCCGAATCGGACGACCGAAAAATAAACATTGCTTCCCCGTCTTCGGCGCTGCGTTTAATTCCGTCCGATTTCGGTTTGACGCCCGGCATAGCTTCGGTTTCGTTTTTTCTCTCGCCGTATACGGACTTTACGCCGACATCCTTTGTCTGTTCGGCTCTCTCCGTTTTTGCAAGATACGACGTAAAAGCTTCCGAAACGGCACGCTGCGGCTCTGCGTTTGCAGTTTTGCTTTTTTCGGTCGGCTGAATAGGTGCTTTCGCACGTGATAAGCCGTTTTGACGCGCATCCGCAAGCGTCATCTGCTCCGTTTTCGGCTGCGGAGCGTCGAGCACCGACGGGTTGTTCAGCTTTATCGAAGGCCGTGCGGAGTCACCCCTTGCGAGCGCACCCTTTGCGGCATAGTAGATAACTTCAAAAATTTTTGCCTCGTCCGAGAAACGTATTTCCGTCTTGGCAGGGTGAACATTAACATCCACCTTTTCGGCGGCAATCGTCACATTCAGAAAACACATCGGAAATTTTCCGATCATTATTGAGTTCTTATATGCTTCGTCAAGCGCCGGAACGGCGGCGGGAATACGCACGCTGCGTCCGTTGACAAAGAAAAACTGCATGTTTCTGTTCGGTCGGTTGTTGAGCGGCTTTGAAATAAAACCGCTTACAGATGCGGCAGCACCCGAATATTCGCACGGAATAAGCGCATCGGCAACGCTTTTGCCGAAAACCGAATATACCGTATCGCGCAAATTGCCGTTTCCGGGCGTTGACAGCACATTTTTGCCGTCACGGATAAGCGAAAAACGCACTTCGGGATGCGCAAGCGAAGCCTTTGTGACCGCATCCGTCACACAACTGCCCTCTGTCACGTCTTTTTTCAGGAACTTCATTCGCGCGGGGGTGTTAAAGAACAGATCACGCACGGTTATCGTGGTACCCACGGGACATCCTGCGGGAGAACACTGTGCATTTTCGCCGCCCTCGACCGTAAACAGCACGCCCTCATCGCTGCTTTCGGTGCGCGTGAGCATCGACATGCGCGACACCGCGGCAACCGACGGAAGCGCTTCGCCCCTGAAGCCGAGCGTAAGAATGGAATTGAGATCCGACGCGTCTTTTATCTTGCTTGTTGCATGGCTTATAAATGCGGTGGGAACATCCTCAGGTTCAATGCCGCATCCGTCGTCGGTGACGCGGATATAACGTATTCCGCCGTTTTTTATCTCCACGGCAACGCTCTTTGCGCCTGCGTCTATTGAATTTTCAACAAGCTCCTTCACGACGGAGGCAGGGCGTTCAACCACCTCACCCGCCGCTATAAGCTCCGCTATGCTCTTTGGCAGAATGTTTATTCTCGGCATTTTTTCACCTTTGGATATACTCGATTCAATTTATTTTTCGGTTACTTTTGCTTTAAGCTCGTACAGCTTGTTAAGAGCCTCGATCGGCGTCAAAGTGTTTACATCAAGCATTTTCAGCTCTTTTTCCGCTTCACTCTCCGCAGCTCCGAAAAAGCCGAGCTGCATTTCGTCCGATGCCGGCTGCGTTCTCTTTTTTGAAGGGATACCGGCTGAAACCGACGCGTCTTCAAGCCCTTTCAAAATAACCTTTGCACGGTTTACAACGCTCTGCGGAATACCCGACAGCTTTGCTACCTCTATTCCGTAGCTTCCGTCGGCAGGCCCTCTTACGATGCGCCGCAAGAACGTTATATCGTCTCCGCGCTTTTTTACCGACGTGTTGAAATTAAGCACACCGGGTATCTCGCCCTCTATCTCCGTCAGTTCGTGATAGTGTGTTGCAAAAAGCGTCTTTGCCCCTATCTTCTTTTTGTCGTTTACATATTCAAGCACC
>OLHA01001569.1_pt1 | contig 12097 bp, 9 predicted proteins | sample 1605961 | NCBI WGS metagenome assembly OLHA01 (sample SAMN03283288) | human gut metagenome | biome: human-associated habitat; material: feces | host: Homo sapiens | place: Peru | collected 2012
CTGTTCTGTTCTAGATTATTCAAGTTAAACATCCTTAAACCGAAATTCTTTCCTTTCGGCTATTTATTTATTAATTGTATGCAAATTATAACATTTTAAAAAAATTTGTCAATACTTTATTTTAAATTTTTTTTCAATATTGATTAATTTAATTTAACAATATTATAAAACATTTTAAATTTTTTGTCAACAAAATAATTTAAATATTTATTAACTATTATACAATCTTTTAAAATAATGTCAATATAATTAATTTAAATATCTTTGATTTACAAAAAATTTTTAACATTAATTAAAAAATATATCAACAGTTTAAAAAAATTTTTAATTGCAAAAAATACCGTCATTGCTAAGCCTTAAATAATCAACATTGAAATAAAATCTATTATCGTCATTACGAGCCGAACTAAGTGAAGGCATGGCAATCAAAATTAAAGAAAGTTAATTTTAAAAATTTACTTCTATTAATAAATAATAAATGAATTCTATATTAATTATAAAAAATTAAGCGATAGAAAATAAATCTCTACCGCTTTTTTATTTATAAAAAAATTTTATTATACAACGCCGAGTGTTCCTAATATTATAGCGAGTATAGTAGCCGATATAGGAATTACCGTGCAACACATAAATATATCAATATAAGAATCTTTATGCGTTAATTTTGTTACGGCAAGAACCGTTAACACGGCGCCGCATTGAGGGAGAGTATCCAAACCGCCAGCCGATATTGAAGCCACTCTTGAAAAAACCTCTAAAGCTATTCCGCTTTGTTTAGCCAATTCTATAAATTGAGGACCTAAAGCTTCCAAAACTATTGAAACTCCGCCAGAAGAAGAACCTGTAGCTCCCGCCAAAACATTAATCGCTATAGCTTCCGATATTAAAGGCGAAGCGTCTATTCCCGTTACCAAAGTTTTTAATTGTTCAAAACCAGGAACCGCTTTTATTACTCCTCCAAAACCTACTCCCGCAGCCGTATTAAGAATCGCAAGCATAGAGCCATACGCGCCGTCATTTAATGTTTTTATTACATTGCCGAAAGTTTTTAATCTTCTTATAAATATTATTATGCCAGCTAAAACTCCGACAAGCAAAGCGACAACTATATTTAATTTTACCGCATTGAATAAAATTATAATTAATAGCGGCGGTATTATGGCAAGATACCATTTTGGCAAATCTTCAGGATTTGAAACTCCCGCCGTAGTCTCTCCTTCGGGTTCGTCAAAAACTTCTCCCGCAGCTTGCAATTTTTTAGTTCTATATTGAAGCCATAATATTCCTAATATAAACATTAAGATACCGCATATTATACCGATTACGGGAGCGCTCATAGGACCTGTTCCGAAATAAGTCGCGGGTATAACATTTGTAAGTTGAGGAGTTCCAGGAAACGCCGTCATTGTAAAAGCGAAAGCGCCTAAAGCTATTGAGCCAGGAAGCATCTTTCTTGGAAGATTAGCCTCTCTAAATAAAGCGAGTCCCATAGGATACATAACGAATACTACAACGAATAAAGATACTCCGCCATAAGTTAAAACTCCGCATATAACGACAACCGCTATTATTGCTCTTTTATAACCTATTTTTTTAGCGAGAAAATGCGCTATACTTTCCGCAGCTCCCGTAACTTCCATAACTTTTCCGAATATTGCGCCAAGCATAAACATAGGAAACCAACTTGTAGCGTATCCGCCAAAAGCTTTCATAAAATCTCCCGTAAACGCGTCAAGCAAATTCATTCCGCCAAACGCCGCCACTACTAAAGCCGAAACGGGCGCAACCCATAGAATAGACATTCCTTTATATGTAAGAAACGCTAGACATATTAAACCGAGTAAAATACCTAACATTATTTACCTCCTTTACATTTAACACATTCCCCAGCCATGACTTACCAATAATGATTGTCCTGTCATAACTCCAGCTTCATCATGAGCGAAGAAAGAAACTAAATTAGCGACTTCTTCTAAAGTCGTAAATTTTTTATCAACCGTATCTTTTAACATGATTGTGCTTATAACTTCTTCTTCTGTAATTCCCTTTATTTTAGCTTGTTCGGGTATTTGTTTTTCAACTAAAGGAGTTCTAACAAATCCAGGGCATACCACATAAGTGTGAATATTAAATTCGCCGCCCTCTTTTGCCAAAACTCTTGCAAGTCCCAAAAGCCCATGCTTTGCAAAACAATAAGGCGATTTGAAAGGCGAAGCTAAATGAGAATGAGCCGAACCCATAAATAAAATTTGTCCGCCTTTGCCCGACTTTTTCATTTCAGTAAACGCCGCTTTTGCCGTTAAAAAAGCTCCGTCCGCATGAATAGCCATCATTTTTTTCCATTCTGCAAAAGGGAATTCTTCTATAGGATGAACTATTTGAATACCAGCATTTGAAAAAACTATATCGATTCCGCCTAAATCGGTTATAGTCTTTTTGAAACCGTTATTTACATCCTCTTCGCTCGTAACATCCATTGAAATGGCAATTGCCTTTCCTCCGCTTGAATTAATCTCTTCGGCTACTTGTTTAGCGCCTTCAAGATTCAAGTCTGCTACGACTACCGCCGCTCCGTCTTTAGATAATCTTTGCACGGAAGCTTTTCCTAAACCGCTTGCCGAACCTGTTACTAAAGCAACTTTTCCTTTTAAACTCATAATTGTTCCTCCAAAAATTTAAATTTTTATAAAAAATATAATGATATTTTTTGAATAAATTAATATTATAAAAGACGCATAATTGAGAGCGTGAAAAAATAATTTTAAATAAATTTTCGCTAATGCGTTGCGTTGCGTTGCGTTGCGTTCATGATAGTATAAATTAGATTAATCATATTATCAGTATAATACAAAAAATATTATTTGTCAAATAAAATATAATAAAAATCACAAAAAAATTAAATATATTTTCAGAATTTTATAAATAAGAATTATAATTTCATAATAAAATATAAAATTATCAAAAATATTATTAAATAATTTATAATAAATATTTGAATTTTTTTAATATAAACACTTGAATTTGATAAAAAAATGTATTATACTATAGATAATCATATCGTAAATACGATGTGAAAAATTACAATTCTTGGAGATTTCAATATGTCAAAAAAAATAGTATTAGCAGGAGCTTGTCGCACTGCAATAGGAAGTATGGGCGGTTCATTAAGCACCGTTCCAGCCGCCGAATTAGGAGCGGTAGTTATTAAAGAAGCTTTGAAAAGAGCAAATGTCCCAGCCGATAAAGTTGATATGGTTTATATGGGTTGCGTTATACAAGCATCTCAAGGACAAAATGTCGCTCGTCAATGCTCAATAAAAGCTGGTTTGCCAGAAAGCGTGCCAGCTATGACAATCAATGTAGTTTGCGGTTCTGGTTTGGATGCAATTAATCTTGCAGCAAATATGATAGCCGCAGGAAACGCCGATATCGTAGTCGCTGGAGGAACTGAAAATATGTCTTTAGCGCCTTACGCTTTGAAAAACGGAAGATATGGTTATAGATTAGGAAACGGTTCTTTAATAGACACTATGGTTCATGACGCTCTTACGGATGCGTTTAATAATTATCATATGGGTATAACGGCAGAAAACATTTGCGATGATTGGAAATTAACTAGAGAAGAGTTAGACGAATTCGCTGCAAACTCTCAACAAAAAGCCGTAAAAGCCATAGAATCGGGAGCGTTCAAAAAAGAGATAGTTCCCGTAACTATAAAAAATAAAAAAGGCGATATAGTATTCGATAAAGATGAAGGACCAAGAGCGGGAGTAACTGCGGAATCTTTATCTAAATTAAAACCAGCTTTCAAACCAGACGGAGGAAGAGTAACCGCTGGAAATTCTTCAAGTATAAACGATGGAGCTGCTGCTATGGTTGTTATGAGCGAAGAGAAAGCAAAAGAATTAGGCGTTAAACCTATGGCTACTTATATTGCTGGAGGTTTGGGAGGAGTTGCGCCAAGAATTATGGGAATTGGACCTGTCGCTTCAACTAAAAAAGTTATGGCTAAAACGGGATTAACTATTAAAGATTTTGATATTATAGAAGCTAACGAAGCTTTTGCAGCTCAATCGGTTGCGGTTGGTAAAGATTTGGGTATAGATGTTGAAAAACAACTTAATCCTAACGGCGGCGCTATAGCTTTAGGACACCCTGTTGGAGCTTCTGGATGTAGAATACTCGTAACTTTACTTCATGAATTGGAAGCTAAAGGCTTAAAGAGAGGACTTGCCACTTTATGTATAGGCGGCGGTATGGGTTGTTCTGTTATCGTAGAAAGAGAATAGAATCAGAATATAAAACAGGTTTGGATTATAAAATTTAAGCCTGTTTATAATTTATTAAAAAACGGAGGAGAGATGGAATTCGTTAAATATGAAGAAAAGGACATGATTGGCTATATTACAATTAATAGAGAGAAAGCTCTAAACGCTTTAAACTCTCAAGTATTGGACGAATTGAATAGAACATTCGATACTGTAGATATTAAAACTATAAGATGTTTAATATTGACGGGAGCGGGCGATAAATCATTCGTTGCTGGAGCCGATATATCCGAAATGAGTAAATTAAGCAAGCTTGAAGGCGAAGATTTTGGAACAAGAGGAAATAAAGTATTTCGTAAAATAGAAACTTTTCCTATTCCTGTGATAGCCGCTATAAACGGTTTCGCTTTGGGCGGAGGATGTGAAATTGCTATGAGTTGCGATATTCGTATTTGTTCCGATAATGCGGTATTTGGACAACCTGAAGTCGGACTTGGAATAACGCCAGGATTTGGAGGCACTCAAAGACTTCCTAGAATAGTAGGAATAGGCATGGCAAAACAGCTTATATATTCTGGTAAAAATATAAAATCTGACGAAGCTTTGAGAATCGGACTCGTTAATGCGGTTTATCCTCAAGCCGAACTTATGGCTAATGCGGAAAAATTGGCAAAATCTATAGCAAGCGCCGCGCCTATAGCGGTTCGTAATTGCAAAAAAGCCATTAACGAAGGCTTGCAAGTTAATATGGATAAAGCTATAGAAATAGAAGAGAGATTATTTGGCAACTGTTTTGAAACGGATGACCAAATTGAAGGTATGACGGCTTTTTTAGAAAAAAGAAAAGTTGAAAAATTTGTAAATAAATAAAAATATATTATCAAGGAGTAAAAAATGAAAGTAGGAGTAATTGGAGCGGGAGCTATGGGTTCTGGAATAGCTCAAGCTTTTGCAACAACCGAAGGCTATGAAGTTTGTTTATGCGATATTAAAGAAGAATTCGCAGCTAACGGAAAGGCAAGAATCGTTAAAAGTTTTGACGGTAGAGTGGCAAAAGGGAAAATGGAGAAAAGCGAAGCGGATAAAATCGTTTCAAAAATCTCTATAGGATTAAAAGAAATCTGTAAAGATTGCGATTTAATAGTAGAAGCGGCTTTTGAAAGTATGGAAGTAAAGAAAACTACATTTAAAGAATTGCATGAAATTTGCAAACCTGATTGCGTATTTTCTTCAAACACTTCTTCTCTATCTATCACGGAAATTGGAGCGGGAATAGGCAGACCCGTTATAGGAATGCATTTCTTTAATCCAGCGCCCGTTATGAAATTAGTTGAAGTTATTTCAGGCATCAACACTCCAAGAGAGATTGCCGAAAAAATAATAACTATTTCTAAAGAGATAGGAAAAACTCCCGTTGAAGTTAATGAAACGGCGGGATTTGTAGTAAATAGAATTCTCGTTCCTATGATTAACGAAGCTATAGATTTATATTCTATGGGCGTAGCTTCAGTTGAAGGAATCGATAACGCTATGAAACTTGGAGCTAATCATCCTATGGGACCTTTGGCTTTAGGCGACTTAATCGGACTCGATATTGTTTTGGCTATTATGGAAGTTCTTCAAAGAGAGACGGGCGACCCAAAATATCGTCCAAGCGCATTGCTTAGAAAAATGGTTAGAGGCGGAATGCTCGGACAAAAAACGGGAAAAGGATTTTACGATTATTCAAAATAATTATTGTGGGTAATTAAAATTTAAGCGGAGAGGTTATAAATCTCTTCGCTTTTTTTTATATCTTATTTTATTAAAATTATTATTTTTTATTTATAATTTTTATTTCTTATATAATTTTTATTTCTTATTTTTATTTATTAAGAATAAAAAAGCATACCTCTAATTGAGATATGCTTAAATTTTCTTAATAATTCTAAAATTATAAAAGAGCTTTAGCGGCTTTTAAAGCGGCTTCATAATCAGGCTCGTTTGTAATTTCAGGAACATATTGAACATATCGGACAACATTATCTTTATCCAATACGAATACGGCTCTTGTTAAAAGTTTTAATTCTTGTATAAGAGTTCCGTATTTTTTGCCAAAATCTCTCTCTGCATAATCGGATAAAACTATATGAGAATTGGCATTTGCAGCGGCGCACCATCTCGCTTGAGCAAAAGGCAAATCTAAAGAAACCGTTACAACAGTTACGCCGTCTAAATTAGCGGCTTCTTTATTAAATCTTTTAGTTTGAATATCGCATACGGGCGTGTCTAAAGAAGGCACTGACGATATTATTTTTACGGTAGAACCTGCATCCGAAAGAGACCAGGCGCTTAAATCTGTTTTTGCTCCCGAAAAATTAGGGGCTTTTGCGCCTTCGGTTAATGCCGCTCCTTCTAAATGAACTTCTCCGCCTTGAAATGTTATTTTCATTTTGTTTCCTCCAACAATTAAAATTAATTTATAATATTATTTAATGATAATAATTATTAATAATATATTTTTTATAAAATAAAGTCAATAAATTAAATTTGCTTTTTATATAAAAAGGTTTATAATATGCAAACAATTTTATAGTTTTTTATTCTATAAGAATATTAGGAATATAAAAAATATATTTCTTTTTCCGAAAATAATAAACAATAAGATTGATAATAATTAATAATTTACGGAGATTTTAAAATGATACACAAACTTCAAAGTTTAAAAGTAAGAATGCCTTTAATAATAATCGGACTGTTTGTTTTGGCAATAGCGGTTTTGGTTGTAGTAACTCAAGTAATGGTAACGAATACTATTAATAAAGTTACTTATACGGGTTTTGACAATACGGTAATGGGATATGCATCCTTAATGGATACTTGGTTTGAGGACCAATTAGATATCGCTAAAGTATATGTTAAATCGGACCCTGTTAGAAATTATTTAACTATGAGAACGGAAGAAACTAGAGACGCCGCATTGACAAGGTTGAGAGTTTTTAATGGAGACAATCAATATACAATAAATATGGGCATAACCGATATTAACGGAAATGTTTTAATCGATGCGAGCAACGCGTCTTTAATAGGACAAAATGTATTTAGTATTCATCCCGATTTGAGACAAAAAGTGCAAGGCAATAGAGACGCCGCTTTTGGAGATAATATAACGCGTTCTTTAACTACGGGAGGTTGGAGTTTAGTATTAATATCTAAAGTTCATGATAGAGTAAATAATAGAGTTATCGGTTATTTATATTATATGCTCGATTGGAGTTATTTAATAAAAGAGCGCGTAGAGCAACTCGTTATAGGAGAAACGGGAGCTTTATTCTGCGCAGATGAGACTCTTACGATAAAAATTCATAGTAAAATAGAAAGTATAAATTCGACTCTTCCGCAAGATTTTTCAAAAACCTTTGAAGACAAAAAAGGAGTAATACATTATGTGTTTAATGGAGAAGATAGAGTAGCCGCATATACTACTTTGACTTATCGTCCTTGGGTTTTGGGAATATCTATGACTAAACAAGAGATAGAAAAAGATAATGTAAGAGTAGTGAGAGCTATAATAATTATATCTTTAGTTTCTATAATAATAATGGCTATTTTAGTTTCTTTATTTATAAAATCTATTACGACTCCTTTAGGATTGATAACGGGATTATCTAAAGAGATAGCGGATGGAGATTTAAGAACTACTAAACAAAAAATACATCGTAAAGACGAACTTGGAGAGCTTTCAAACGCTTTTGTAGCTATGAGAAAAAAATTGGTAGCTACTATACATAAAGTTGAAGATTCTGCAAATCAAATAAGCGCAGCCGCTAAAGAATTAGCCGAACAAAATACCGATTTGTCTCGTAGAACGGAAAGTCAGGCTGCAAGCATTGAAGAAACTTCGGCGTCTATGAATGAAATTTCTAATAATATAAGACAATCTTCAAACGATTCTGTAAACGGAAATAAAATGATAATGGATTCAAAAGATTCTATTGAAAATGCAGGAAATATAATATCCGAAACTACTAAAAATATAGAAGAAGTTCATGAAGCAAGTTCAAAGATTAAAGATATAACGAAAATAATTGAAGATATAGCCTTTCAAACTAATATTCTCGCACTTAACGCTTCGGTAGAGGCTGCAAGAGCGGGAGAGCAAGGAAAAGGTTTTGCCGTTGTAGCTTCTGAAGTTAGGAATTTGGCTCAAACGACTCAAACTTCTGTAAAAAGCATAACCGATTTGATTGAAAATGTTTATAATAAAATAGACAAAGCCACTGAAACTGCAAGAGAATCTCAAACTATATTTGTTGAAATTCAAAATAAGATTGACGAAGCTTCAACAATGATGCAAAATATAAGTCATAGCGCGGTTGAACAACAGAGCGGAATCGACCAAATAAAAATTGCCATTGAAGAAATGGATACTACAACTCAAAGAAACGCCGCTTTGGTTGAAGAGGCTACGGCTTCCGCGGATGTTTTATTTTCTCAATCTAAAGAATTAATGGATGCGATTCATATATTCCAGCTTCCAGAAAATAACAGCGATAGGTAAGAAGATAAATATTAACTAATAAAAAATAAAACAAGGGAGATAATATTCTCTCTTGTTTTTTTATTATATAGTATTATATAGTATTGACTTTAAATTTAATTAAATATACTATATGTAGTAATTAATAAAACAAAAAGAGGTAAAATTATGAGAAGAATAACAATTATTTACATTTCATTATTTATTTTATTTTTAATTGGATGTAGTAAAAGCGCAAATAAAAATTATATATTTGCAACGGGAGGAACGAGCGGAACTTATTATTCTTTTGGAGGAGTTATTGCAAATCTATGGAATAATAATATTGAAGGCGTTAATGTTACCGCGCAATCTACGGGAGCTTCAGCCGAAAATTTAAGATTGATAAACAGAGGCGAAGCGGATTTTGCATTTGTTCAAAACGATGTTATGGATTATGCATATAACGGAACGGATATGTTTGAGGGCGAAGTTTTAAGCAATTTTTCAGCTATACTTACTTTATATCCCGAAGTCGTTCAAATAGCCGCCACAAAATCGAGCGGAATTAAAAGCATAGCGGATTTTAAGGGAAAGAGAATTTCTGTTGGAGATGCGGGAAGCGGAACGGAATTTAACGCTAAACAAATATTAGAATCTTACGGTTTAACTTTTAACGATATTAGAAAATCAAATCTTTCATTTAAAGAATCGAGCGATGGACTTCAAAACGGCACTTTGGACGCTTGCTTTATAGTCGCGGGAATTCCTAACGCGGCTTTGCAGGAATTATCTTTATCTACCGATATAGTTTTAGTTCCTATAGGAGATATGCAAATAAGAGAAATAACATCTCAATATAAATATTATACAGAAGTAAATATTCCGTCAAATACTTACAATGGAGTAAATGTAGACACTAAAGCCGTAGCGGTTAAAGCGACTATAGCGGTTAATAATAATATTCCTAAAGAAGATGTTTATAATATGATAAAAACATTATTCGATAAACAAGCCAATTTATCCGCAGCTCATGCGAAAGGAAAAGAACTTAATATAAATGACGCTCCAAAAGGAATTTCCATTCCATTTCATTCGGGAGCTGTGAAATATTATGAAGAATTAGGAATTTATGTTAAATAATAATAATTTATATATAATTAGGTTAATGATATAGTTATGAAAAAATTTATTGTATTATTAGCCTTAATTATAATATTATTTATTCCAATATTTCCTAAATTATTGATAAATAATAAAATATTTAATATAGAAAAGAAAGAGTTTATAATTTCATATACTCATTCCGTAAATAGAGGACGAGTTAGAGATTATTATATTATTAAAAGTAAATATATTATTCTTTCAAAAACAAGATTTATGTCTTATGGAGCGGGAATTCCCGAACCTGAAAAAAGACAAAAATTTAGAGAAACAGAAGATTATATTGAAATAAGCGATATTAATAGAAAAATTGATAATTTATATTTATTTGTAGGAACTATCGCCAATCATAAAATAGAAATTGACGAAAAGAAAATAGAATTAAAAGAAATATTTAAACCGCAAGAGAATATAAAGATAGAATATAAAATTTTATCTATATTCGAATATATAAAATTATTAATATTAAATAAATTGGAGGACAAATGAGTAAAGAAAATCATCATATTCATATTTTAAGCGCGGAAGAAATAGATAATTATATGAGCAAATACGATAGCGAATCGAGATATAGAAGATATAAAGATTGGAAAAAATATTTAATTATAATAATATCCGCTATATTTTGTTTATTTCAATTATATTCTATACTTTCGGGAAGAATAACGGCGCAAGTTTTGAGAGCTACGCATTTGGCTTTTGTAATGCTTCTTGCTTATTTATTATTTCCAATGAAAAAAGATATGCCGAAAGATAAACTTCCATTTTATGATATTATGCTTGCTATAGTTGGAGCGGCTGCATGGAGTTATATTGTATTTAATTTTGAATCTTTAGTTAGAAGAGCGGGAATATATACGACTTTAGATATTTTTGTAGGAATAATCGGAATATTAATATTATTTGAAGCTTGCAGAAGAATAGTCGGACTTCCAATTTTAATAATTTCTTTAATATTTATAATTTACGCTTTATTTGGAGCTTATGCGCCGGGATTTTTAAATCATAGAGGATATTCTTATCAAAGATTAGTATCTCATTTATTTTATAATACCGAAGGAATAATGGGAACGCCAATAGGAGCTTCGGCGACATTTATATTTTTATTTATATTTTTCGGAGCTTTGCTGGATAAAACGGGAATAGGACAATTTTTTATAGATATTTGTAACGCTATCGCTGGAAGTTTTGACGGAGGTCCCGCGAAGGTTGCCGTTTTAACGAGCGCAATGTTTGGAACAGTTTCGGGAAGTTCGGTTTCAAATACGGTTGGCACGGGAAGTTTTACAATACCAATGATGAAATCTCTTGGCTATCGTTCGGAGTTTGCAGGCGCAGTCGAGGCTTCGGCTTCTACGGGCGGACAGATTATGCCGCCTATAATGGGAGCTGCAAGTTTTTTAATGGCGGATAGTTTAGGAATTCCTTATATGGAAGTTGCAAAAGCGGCGATTATTCCCGCGATTTTATATTTTACGGGAATTTTTATAATGGTTCATCTTGAAGCAAAAAAGACGGGACTTAAAGGTTTGTCTAAAGAATCTCTTCCAAAATTCGGCGAACTTCTTCTTAAAAGAGGTTATTTAATAATTCCTTTATTAACTATAATAATATTTTTTATTCTTGGAAAAACCGCGATATATGCGGGATTAATGGGAATAATATCTGCAGTTTTTGTCGCTATAATAAACAATATTATTGATATTTTACAAAAAAGAAAAATTAGCTTCGGATTTAACGATATTGTAGATGTTATTTGTAATGCTGCAAGAAATATAATAAGCGTTGCTATTGCCTGCGCTATGGCGGGAATAGTAATAGGCGTTATAACTCTTACGGGATTAGGCTTAAAAGTCGGTGCGGGATTAGTTTCAATATCGGGAGGAATTTCTATTTTATTATTAATATTAACTATGATTAGCTCAATAATACTTGGCATGGGAGTTCCTACGACTGCAAATTATTTGATAACTTCAACTATTGCAGCTGGAGCTATAATAAGTTTAGGATTTAAACCTTTGGCTGCGCATATGTTTGTATTTTATTTTGGAATAATTGCAGATGTAACGCCTCCCGTTGCTTTGGCTGCTATGGCGGGAGCTGCTATAGCGAAATCGGACCCTTTCAAAACGGGACTTGAAGCGAGCAAATTGGCTATTGGAGCTTT
>OLHA01001577.1_pt1 | contig 12068 bp, 11 predicted proteins | sample 1605961 | NCBI WGS metagenome assembly OLHA01 (sample SAMN03283288) | human gut metagenome | biome: human-associated habitat; material: feces | host: Homo sapiens | place: Peru | collected 2012
AACCCTCTCCTGGGAGAGGGTGGACCGGGCGCAGCCCGGGACGGGTGTGGGGCGGTAGGTCGGTCCGGTCTGGTGCCGCCCCTCTTCCGTCTCGGCTGGGCCGAGCCACCTTCCCCCAGGGGAAGGTCTGCCCCTGGGGGGCAAGAAAGGAACAACATGATCCACAGATATCAACTAAACGGCTACAACATCGTCCTGGATGTGTGCTCCGGGTCGGTACACGTGGTGGACGAGGCGGCCTACGACCTCATCGGCCTTTACGAGGACCACACCCGGGAAGAGGCTGTAGCGCAGATCGCCGCCAAGTACCCTCAGATCGAGAGAAGGGAACTGGAAGAGTGCTACGATGACATCACCTCCCTGAAGGACGCAGGGAAGCTGTTCGCTCCGGATACCTTTGCCCCCATGGCAGGGGAGCTGAAGGCCCGGACCTCCGGAGTCGTCAAGGCCCTGTGCCTGCACATCGCCCACACCTGCAACCTGAACTGCTCCTACTGCTTCGCCTCCCAGGGCAAGTACCACGGAGAGCGGGCCATTATGTCCTACGAGGTGGGCAAGCAGGCCCTGGACTTCCTCATTGCCCACTCCGGCACCCGGAAGAATCTGGAGGTGGACTTCTTCGGCGGGGAACCCCTGATGAACTTCGACGTGGTGAAGGACTTGGTGACCTACGCCCGGAGCATCGAGAAGGAGGCGGGGAAGAATTTCCGCTTCACCCTGACCACCAACGGTATGCTCGTGGATCAGGACGTGATCGATTTCTGCAACAAGGAAATGAGCAACGTGGTCCTGAGCCTGGACGGCCGGAAGGAAGTCCACGACCGGTTCCGGGTAGACTACGCCGGCCGGGGCAGCTACGATCAGATCGTGCCCAAGTTCCAGGAGCTGGTCCGCCAGCGGGGGAACAAGGACTACTATATGCGGGGCACCTTCACCCACCACAACCCGGACTTCCTGAATGACATCAAGGCCATGCTGGACCTGGGCTTTACGGAGCTATCCATGGAGCCCGTGGTCACCGCCAAGGGGGACCCCTCCGAGCTGACAGAGGAGGATCTGCCCATTGTCCTACAGCAGTATGAGGACCTGGCCAAGCTCCAGCTGGAGCGGTATGAGCAGGGGCGGCCCTTTACCTTCTACCACTATATGATCGACCTGACGGGAGGCCCCTGCATCTACAAGCGGATCTCCGGCTGCGGCAGCGGAACGGAATACATGGCCGTCACCCCCTGGGGGGACCTGTACCCCTGCCATCAGTTCGTGGGGGAGGAGAAGTTCAAGCTGGGCAACATCTGGGACGGGGTCACAAACACCGCCATCCAGAGTGAGTTCGCCTCCTGCAACGTCTACGCCCGGCCGGACTGCCAGGACTGCTGGGCCCGGCTCTACTGCTCCGGCGGCTGCGCCGCCAACGCCTACCATGCCACCGGCTCCGTAAAGGGTGTGTATGAATATGGCTGCAAGCTCTTCCGCAAGCGGATGGAGTGTGCCATTATGGTCCAGGTGGCGGAAAAGCTGGGCAAATGAACACACCTATATGTGATTATGTAAACGAATACGCCCAGAAGGCCCCGGCACGGTTCCATATGCCGGGGCATAAAGGCGTTTCTTTTTTGGGGTTTGAGGACCGGGATATTACGGAGATCTCCGGGGCTGACGACCTGTTTCACCCCTCGGGGATCATTCTGGAAAGCGAGGAGAATGCCTCCCGGCTTTTCGGCTGCCCTACGGTGTACTCCTGTGAGGGCTCCAGCCTGTGCATCCGGGCCATGCTGTATCTGGCCTATACGGAAGGCGGCTGCCGGGGGCGGTGCCTTGCCGGTCGGAATGCCCACAAAAGCTTCCTGAATACGGCCATTTTGCTGGATTTCCCCATAAAGTGGCTTTGGGCCGGAAAGGATTACCTGAGCTGCCCTGTCACGGCGGAGCAGGTGGAGCGGGCCATTCAGGAGGAGCCGGAGAAGCCCTTCGCCCTGTACCTGACCAGCCCGGATTACCTGGGGAACCAGCTGGACCTGGATGCCATTGGCGCAGTGTGCCAGCGCTACGGTGTCCCCCTGCTGGTGGATAACGCCCACGGGGCCTACCTGAAATTTCTGCCCCAAAGCCGCCACCCCATGGACTTCGGCGCCGCCCTGTGCTGCGATTCCGCCCACAAGACATTGCCGGTGCTCACCGGCGGGGCCTACCTCCACTTCCGGCAGGAGGCCATGAGGCAAAGGGTCAAGGATGCCATGGCCCTCTTTGGCTCCACCAGCCCCTCCTATCTGATCCTACAGTCCCTGGACCGGGCAAATCCTTATCTGGAAACTCTGCCCCAGGGTCTGCTGGCTCTGGCCCCCAACATTGCCGCGCTGAAAGGCAGCCTCCTGGCCCGGGGCTTTACCCTGGCGGGAGACGAGCTGCTGAAGCTGACCATCCGGACAGACCTGTGGGGCTATTCCGGGGAAGAATTGGGAAATATCCTGGAAAAACAGAACATTTACTGCGAATTTCAGGATGAAAGCCACATTGTGTTCATGTTCACCCCGGAAAATACCCGGCAGGACTTTGCCGCCCTCCGCGCCGCCCTGGAGGCCATCCCCCGGCGGGAGAGCCGGGAAAAGATCCTGCCCCTGTGCCGGCCGGAGCCGGTCCTGTCCCCCCGGGCCGCCGCCTTCTCCCGGAAAGTCACCCTTCCCGTGGACCAGGCCGCCGGAAGGATCCTGGCCGCCGCCTCCGTCAGCTGCCCCCCCGCCGTGCCCCTCATCATGTGCGGGGAGCGGATCAGCGAAGAGCTGGTGCCGGTGCTGAGAGCACTGGGGACGGAGTTTGTGACGGTGGTTGAATAGGTATTCTACCTCACTCGGTAGAGACAAAGAAACCGTCACTCTGCCAAGTGACGGTTTCTATCCATATAGAAATTTAACTCTCTGAGCAGACCGCTTATCGGCAATGCTCTTTTCATGTTTATTATACCACAGCCCGCCAAAATGTCAAGGCGGGCGTTTTTCAATTGCTTGATTCCTCCTCCTCCATCCGGAAGCTTTCCGGCAGGACGGAGAGCATCATCTCGTAGGCCTCCTGGCTGATGTCTACGGCGGTGCGGCCCTGGTAGGTGTCCGGCTGGATGATGCCTGCCACACGGAGGGGGATCTTGGTTGTCTTCAGGCGCTTCCGGTTGTGGAAGACCTTCTCGGTGTTTTGCAGGCCGCAGACCACAATGGGGACCTGGGCCTTGGTGGCGATCTTAAACACCCCGGAGCGGAAATGGTGGACCTTTCCGTCGTGGCTGGTGTAGCCCTCGGGGAAGACACCCACGGAGACCTCATCGGTCTTCAGCAGCTGGATGCATTTCAGGATGGTTTTCAGGGCCTCCCGGTCGTTTTCCCGGTCGATGTTCTGGCACATGATCTTGTGCATCAGGTTGCCGATGATGAACATATGGCTGTTCTCCTTTTTGGAGACAAAAGCCAGCTGGGCCTTGGGGAAGGCTCCCAGCAGCACCACCGGGTCCAGAATGCCCAGATGGTTGCACACCAGCAGGAACCGGCCCTCCTTGGGAAGCTGCTCCGCCCCCTGGATATCCACCTTCATGCCCAGCAGACTCCAGATGGCGGGAATATAGGCTTTGACGATCCGGCGGTAGAACCTGCTGTCATGCTCCTGGGGCACCTCCTGATCCACCAGGGAGGTAACCGCCCACAAAAATAAGAAAGCCAGCAGCCCCAGGCCTACATAGCTTCCCAGAAAAATACCCACGGCAGCCGGAATTCCCAGGCCGCCGAAGCACACAAAACACAGAGCGATGACCAGAGCGGCCACGCCGATGGATGCCAATAACATTCCGATTCCTCCAAAGTGAAAAAAGTACCTCTCATTATACCGGCTTTTCCCGGATTTTACAAGGGGGTCATGGGGGGATATCTGTCAGGGACCCAGGGAATACAAGGAATTTCCCCGGAATAACTTTTACATTTTATTCAGAATTTGCGAACAATTCCTATATTGACAAAGGAAAGGATGTAGCGTATAGTAATCCGTGATCAAATTACGGATCGCCAAGGCGAACCGGGGAGGTGAACATGATGGGAAAAACCAAAAGAATTCTGGCCATGGTGATGGCGGTAGCCCTTTTTGCCGTCATGCTCTCCTCTGCTCTGTTCCTGGCTGAGGAAGCCGATCATGACTGCATTGGGGACGGCTGTCAGATCTGTCTCCAGATGAACCTTTGCCGGGGCGTGCTGAAGAGTCTCTCCCTGGTGCTTCTTGCTGCTGTAGCGGCTTTGACCGTTGCCTATATTCTGTGGGGCAATTTCTGGCCCTGCCAGGGGTCCGACGGCCATGTTACCCTGGTTGCTTTGAAGGTGAAGCTCTCCAATTAAATAAGAAGGGATACAAGGGCGAGGTCTATTCTTTTTGGGATAGGCTTTTGCGGCGCTGCCGTTTGCCCTTGTATTTTTGCGCCCATTTTACGAATTTTGTTCTTATTATTTGGAGGATATCAATATGAAGAATGTTTTTTCCGCATTGCTCGCGGCTCTGATGCTGGTGGGAATTTTGACCGGCTGCACGAATCAAGCTGAAATGCCTACTGTTACGGCCACGCCTGCTGGGTCCCAGGCCCAGCCTACCGCGGACGAGAAGATCCGCATTGTCACCACCATCTTCCCGGAGTACGACTGGGTCCGTGAAATTCTGGGGGACAAGGCGGACAGCGCCGAAATCACCATGCTGCTGGACAAGGGGGTTGACCTGCACAGCTATCAGCCTACCGCCGACGATCTCATCAGGATCTCCGACTGCGATCTGTTTGTCTATGTAGGCGGCGAGTCTGACGGCTGGGTGGATGACGCTCTGAAAAGCGCCGCCAACAAGAACAGGAAGGTCATAAACCTGCTGGATGTCCTTGGGGACAGCGTCAAGACCGAAGAAGTGGTCGAGGGTATGCAGGAAACAGAGCACGATCACGACCATGACCACAGCAAAGAAGTCTCCACCTTTGAAGATGACGAGGTTCAGGACAGAAGCCTGTCTGATTGGGCGGGCGACTGGCAGTCTGCCTATCCCTTTGCGCTGGACGGAACGCTGGATGATGCGTTTGCAGCGATGGCAGAGAAAGGCGAAATGACCGTCGAAGAATACAAGACCTACTATCAGAACGGCTACAAAACGGACATTACCAACATCGATATTGAGGGTGACCACATCGAGTTCACCTACGAAGGTAGCAAGAAGGTAGGCTCTAACTACAAGTATGTCGGCTATTACATTCAGAACTGGTCTACCGGCACGAAGGCGGCCATGTATCGCTTTGAGGCGGAGGACAAGGATTCCGGCGCGCCGGTCTACATTGAGTTCAACGACCACATGATCGAACCAGCCGCCGCCGAACACTTCCACATCCGGATGAGCAACGAGAGCTTCGACGCGATCGTCGATCCCGAAAACTCCTGGCCTACCTTCTTCCCGGCTGATATGACCGGCGAAGAGATCTGCGAACACATGGAAGGGCATGACCACGACGAGGACGAAGACCACGAGCATGAGGAAGAAAAGGACGAGCACGTCTGGCTGTCCTTGAAGAACGCCAAAACCCTGGTCGGTGCCATTTCCAAGTCTTTACAGGAGCTGGACCCTGACAACAAGGACACCTACGCTACCAACGCCGCTGCCTATATCGAAAAGCTCTCTGCGCTGGACGGCGAATATCAGGCTGCCGTGTCCGCTGGAACCTACAAGACCCTTCTCTTCGGGGACCGTTTCCCCTTCCGCTATCTGGTGGATGATTACGGCCTGAGCTACTACGCTGCCTTCGTCGGCTGCTCTGCCGAGAGCGAAGCCAGCTTTGAAACCGTCTCTTTCCTGGCCAGGAAGGTGGACGAGGGGAAGCTGCCCTGCGTTCTGACCATTGAGGGAAAGAATCACAAGATCGCGGAAACCATTGTCCAGAATACCGCCGGGAAAAATCAGAAGATTCTGACCATGGATTCCATGCAGTCCACCACCGCCCAGGATGTGGCCAGGGGCACGACCTATCTTTCCCTTATGGCAAAGAATCTGGATGTGCTGAAAGAAGCCCTGGGTTAAGGAGGGAATGCCATGGCTCAGCTCACCTGTCAGAATCTTACTGTCGGTTACGATGGAAGGACAGTCCTGCAAGGCCTCAATTTTGAGGTAAACCCAGGCGACTACCTCTGCATCCTGGGGGAAAACGGCTCCGGCAAGAGCACCCTCATGAAAACCATTCTCGGCCTGCAAGCGCCCATCAGCGGAAGGATCCTGACAGGCGATGGGCTGAGAAAAAACGAAATCGGCTATCTGCCCCAGCAGACCCAGGCCCAAAAGGATTTCCCGGCATCCGTCAGAGAGATCGTTCTTTCCGGATGCCAGGGCCGCTGCGGCAGCCGCCCCTTTTACAGCAAAGAGGAGAAACGGCTTGCCGAGGAAAACATTGGGAAAATGGGAATAGGATCCCTTACAAAGCGCTGCTATCGGGAGCTGTCCGGGGGCCAGCAGCAGCGGGTACTGCTGGCCAGGGCCCTGTGCGCCACCCGGAAAATGCTTTTGCTGGATGAGCCGGTTTCCGGCCTTGACCCCAGAGTCACGGCAGAAATGTACGGATTGATCGAAACGCTCAACCGGGAGGAGGGCATTACCGTCATGATGATCTCCCATGATATTTCCGCCGCTTTGCGCTACGCAAGCCACATCCTGCACATTGGCGATTCTGTCTTTTTCGGTACCAAGGCCGATTATCTCCGAAGCCCCCAGGGGAAGGTCTTCGACTCCGGGAAGGGGGGTGAGGCGTGATGACCGGGATCCTGGAAAAGCTTGCGCTCTATTGGGGCTACCCCTTTGTCCGGTATGCGCTGGCGGTGGGCGTGCTCATTGCCCTGTGCGCTTCGCTGCTGGGCGTGACCTTGGTTTTGAAGCGCTTCTCCTTTATCGGTGACGGACTGTCCCATGTGGCCTTTGGGGCCATGGCGGTTTCGGGGGTTCTGGGACTCACAAACGATATGCCCCTGGTGATGGCCATTACCATTGTCAGCGCCGTTTTGCTACTGAAAACCGGCCAGAACAGGAAGATCCAGGGAGATGCCGCTGTGGCCATGATCTCCGTAGGGGCCCTGGCCCTGGGCTATCTGCTGATGAATCTGTTTTCCACCTCCGGCAACCTGTCCGGGGATGTGTGCAGCACCCTGTTTGGGTCTACCTCGATCCTGACGCTTTCTTTGGGGGAGGTGTGGCTCAGTGTGGCCATGTCAGCCCTGGTGGTGCTGATCTTTGTCCTGTTTTACAATAAGATTTTTGCGGTGACCTTTGATGAAAGCTTCGCTAAGGCCGCAGGGACCGCCGCGGACCGGTATCATCTGCTGATCGCCGTCACCGTAGCGGTGGTGATCGTGCTGGCGATGAACCTGGTGGGATCCCTGTTGATTTCCGCGCTGGTGATTTTTCCGGCCCTTTCCGCCATGGGGGTTTTCAAGAGCTTTCGCTCTGTCACCATATGCTCCGCGGTGCTGTCCACGGTCTGTGCCGCTTTGGGGATCCTCATTGCCATTCTGGCGGGGACCCCTGTGGGCTCCACCATTGTCGCCGTGGATATTCTGGCCTTTTTCCTGTTTTCCGGAATGGGCCGCCTGGTTGGAGGAATTTGCCCATGAAACGATTGCTTTGCCTGCTGCTTGCCGCCCTGACGGTCCTTGGCCTGGGTGCCTGCGGAGAAAAGAGTGGGGCCCCTACGGGAGAAACCACATTCCCGACAACCGCTTCCGAGGAACCCAAGCCCTTGCAGACCCTTCCATTGGAGGCCGGGGCAATGGAGCAGACCGAAACGGCCCCAAGCAAGGGCACCGGGGGAAGCGCCTTTGTAGATCTGACTGCCCTGAGCAGCACCATGGTCTACGGGGAGGTCTTCGCCATGATGTCCTCCCCGGAGGACTATGTGGGTAAGACCGTGAAGATGCAGGGCATTTTCAGCAAAGGTCAGCTTTACGCCGCCGGAAGCCTGAACGATGGGGGAACGGTCTTTGCCTGCGTGATTCAGGATGCCACAGCCTGCTGCGCCCAGGGCATTCCCTTTGAGCTGGCAGGGGACCACACCTATCCCCAGGACTACCCGGAACTGGGTGACACTATCACCGTGGTCGGCACCTTTGAGATCCACCAGCAGGAGGGAATGCAGTTTTGCAGATTGCGGGACGCGGAACTTGTGAGCTGACGGAAAAATAGAAAAGTCCCCCTGGGATAGAGCCGAAATTTTGGTATTTCGGGTGTCTGTCCCAGGGGGATCTTGTCATTTTAGGAGTGTCCGACTTTGCCTTATTCCCCGTAGCCTTCCGGGTTTTTCTGCTGCCAGTTCCAGGAATCCCGGCACATATCCGCCAGAGTCTCCTGGGCGGTCCAGCCAAGGACCTCCTTGCTCTTGGCAGGGTCGGCGTAGCAGGTGGCGATGTCACCGGCCCGGCGGCCTACGATCTGGTAGGGCACATCTACGTGGTTGACCTCCATAAAGGTGTTCACGGTATCCATGACACTGTAGCCGATGCCGGTGCCCAGGTTGAAGACCTCGGTGCCCTTGTTCTCGGTGGCGAACTTTACGGCGGCTACGTGGCCCTTGGCCAGGTCCATCACATGGATGTAGTCCCGGACGCAGGTGCCGTCGGGGGTGGGATAGTCGTTGCCGAAGATGCTCAGCTTCTCCCGGCGGCCAATGGCTACCTGGGTGATGTAGGGCATCAGGTTGTTGGGGATGCCTCTGGGATTCTCACCCATCAGGCCAGACTTGTGAGCGCCGATGGGGTTGAAGTAGCGCAGCAGCACCACAGACCAGTCGGGATCCGCGTGGGAAATGCCGGAGAGGATCTGCTCGGTCATGTATTTGGTCCAGCCGTAGGGGTTGGTGCAGCCGCCGGTGCGGCTGGTCTCCTTCAGGGGCATTTCGTTGTCCGAGGTGTAGACCGTGGCGGAGGAGGAGAAGATGATGCTCTTCATCCCCACCTCTTTCATGACCTTGGTCAGGACCAGGGTGGTATTGAGGTTGTTGTCGTAATATTCCCAGGGCTTTTCCACGCTTTCGCCTACAGCCTTCAGCCCGGCGAAGTGGATGACGCAGGAGATGTCGTTCTCGGAAAAAATCTTGCGCAGCAGGGCCTCATCCCGGACATCGCCCTCGTAGAATTTAACGGTCTTGCCGGTGATCTGCTCCACCCGCTTCAGGCTCACAGGGTTGGCGTTCACCAGATTGTCGATGACTACCACGCCATAGCCGTTTTCCAGCAGCTCCACACAGGTGTGGGAGCCAATGTACCCGGCACCGCCGGTAACCAGTACGTTCATGTGTTTATTCCTCCTTTATTCGCTTGGAGATAGGTCTATTCTAGTACAGAACAGGCTAAAATGCAATGGCTCTTTTGCAAAAAGCCGGAAAAAAGACTCACCAATCGCTCTTTAGCAGAAAATCCGCAATATGGATGATCTCAATGCCGTTGTCGTTGCCCAAGGACAGGGGATCCATGCAGACCACATACTTGTGAAAATGGTCCCGAATGTCCATTAGGTTGTCTGTTTCACGGGTAGAGCCCTGGGGCAAGGCCACACAGACCTGAACGTAGATTTTTTCACCGCCCCGGATGCCAATAAAGTCGATTTCCTTGGTGCCGTTTTTCCCTATATATACATCGTACTGCCGCCGCTTCATCTCCAGAAACACAATGTTTTCCAGCAGCCCCGGAAGCATTTTTCGGTCATAGCCCATTTGGCTGTATTTGAAAGAAATATCAGAAAGATAGTATTTTTCCTGGGTTTTCAGCAGGGCTTTCCCCTGCATATCATATCGCTGGCAGGGATAGATGATGAAAGCCTCTGCCAGCCACTTTAAGTAGTTGTAGACGGCTTCCACGGATATGGTGCGCTTTTCATTTTTCAGAAACTTCACAATACCGTTAGCGGAAAAGGTCATGCCCATGTTCTCCACAATATAGCGCACTACCCGGTCGAAGAGCTCTTTGTTGCGGATCTTGTGCCGCCTGGAAATGTCTCGGGTGATTACGGAGGCGTAGATACCCTCCACGATCTGGTAGGCGGAGCGGGTGTCAAAGTGGCTGATGCCGATAACGGGAAAACCGCCGTATTGCAGATATTCCTCAAATGTGCCCCGTGGGTCAGCCTGTTCCTTCTTTTGAAAAGTCAGATACTCCTGAAAGGACAGGGTATACACTGGGACCAGGACATAACGGCCGCTGAGATAGGTGGATATCTCCCCGGACTGGAGCTTGGAGTTGGAACCGGTGACGTAAATATCCACGTCCGCTCCCTCCAGGAGGCTGTTGAGCACCTTTTCCCAGCCTTTGACCTCCTGCAATTCGTCCAGGAAGAGATAGCACCGGCCCTTCCCGGCAATGGCGGCGGTCAGCTCCAGGTACATATCCTTGGCGGAAAAGCCATCGTCAATATCCATTTCCGTGTATTTCCGGGAAATGATATGTTCCTCCGGAATGCCCCGCTTTTTCAGCGCTTCCTTTATCATCTCCAGAATGGTGGATTTCCCACACCGCCGGACTCCGGCCAGGATCTTTACCAGCGGAACATCGATAAAGGGAGTGATGGCACGGATATAGTCAGGTCTTGGAATCATAAAAACACCTCCATTGGGAATATGATACCGAAAAGATGAGTCGAAGTCAATGAGTTTTTACGTATTTTAAGTAAAAACTTTTAAATACAGATACACTTTTTCGGTATCAGGGCCTCGTAGGGGCGGCTATCAGCCGCCCGCCAACCTTCCGGGCCTGAGCCTTTGGCCTTTCCTGCTCTCTTCCGATACGCCGCCGGGGGGCGAATAGCCGCCCCTAGGGGATATGCTTGGATTTTTTGCATTTTTTTATTGCGTTTTTCTCATTTTGAAGATATAATGTTAACTAGCATATTATTGGTTACAGGAGCGTCAGAAGGTCATGACAAAAAAGAATATCCTGCTGCTGACCACCGGCGGCACCATTGCCTGCGCGCCGGGAAGCGAGGGGCTGGAGCCTCAGAAGGGGCAGATCCTGGAGCGGGAGCTGGAGCGGCTGCGGAGCTTTTACGACATTACGGTAAAGGACATCATCTGCCTGGATTCCTCCAACATTACCCCGGAGCAGTGGCAGCTCATTGCCCGGAGCGTCTTTGAAAATAAGGACCGCTTCGACGGGATCGTCATCTCCCACGGCACGGATACCATGGCCTATACCGCCTCCGCGGTGACCTTCATGCTTCCGAATATCTCTGTGCCCGTGGTCTTTACGGGCTCCCAGCTGCCCCTGACCGAGCTGCTGTCCGATGGGCCGGCCAACCTGCGCACGGCCTTTGCCATGGCGGCTTCGGAAACACCGGGGGTGTTTCTGGCCTTCGACCGGAAGGTCATGCTGGGCTGCCGGGCGGTGAAGGTACGGGCCTCCGGCTTTTCCGCCTTCGAGAGCATCAATGCCCACTATGCGGCTACCGTCAGCACCCAGGGCCTGAGGGTGGACCGGGAAGTGGTCCCCAAGGCTTTGGGCCCGGCGGAACTGAAGGATTCCCTCTGCCGGGAGGTGTTTCTGCTGAAGCTGACTCCGGGGCTGAACCCTGCCGTCTTCGATATGCTGGCGGCCATGGGCTACAAGGGCATCGTCATCGAGGCCTTTGGCCTGGGCGGTGTCAATGTGCTCCACAAGGGCCTGCGGGGTATCCGCCGGGCGGTGGAGGACGGGGTCTCGGTGGTGGTCACCACCCAGTGCCTCTACGACAGTGCCGACCTGGGCGTCTACCAGGTGGGCAAGAAGCTCCTGGAGCTGGGGGTCATTCAGGGAAAGGACATGACCTCTGAGGCCGCCTACACCAAGCTCATGTGGGGCCTGGGCCAGGGCCTTACGCCCCAGGGCATCGCCGAGCTCTTCGAAACGGATTTGGCTGGGGAAATTACTCTGGGCAAAAGCCCTCTCCTGCTTGGAGAGGGTGGCACGACGAAGCCGTGACGGGTGTGGAGGGGACCCAAGGAAGTCCAGGACGGTCCCCGATGAACAAGCCCCCGCCGGAGGCAGCCTTCCCCCACGGGGAAGGTGGCACGC
>OLHA01001580.1_pt1 | contig 12049 bp, 10 predicted proteins | sample 1605961 | NCBI WGS metagenome assembly OLHA01 (sample SAMN03283288) | human gut metagenome | biome: human-associated habitat; material: feces | host: Homo sapiens | place: Peru | collected 2012
AATAGGAAATGTAAGAAGTGAAATAGGAAATGTAAGAAGTGAAATAGGAAATGTAAGAAGTGAAATAGGAAATGTAAGAAGTGAAATAGGAAATGTAAGAAGTGAAATAGGAAATGTAGGCAGGTTATTGGAAGAAAGGCGCTCTATAGAATTTCAAAAAGAAGCCATAACGACTACACTATATTTTATCAAAAAAGCTAAAGATTCATATGATAAAGCTACTGAAAAATTGGATAGAGAAGAGTTTGAAAACGAAATAGCTGAAATAGAAGGATGTAGAAATCAAATACCAGAAAAATATGAAATTGAAAGATTAAAAAAAGCGAGAGAGGAATATATAGAGTCTCAAAAGAAAGAAATTATTAAGAGAGCAGAAGCTAAAGGTTATAGAGTTATGGAAACGAAAAAAGATAATAAAATTCAACTTACTTTAGTTAGAGAAGTTAGATAAAAAATTAAGATAAAAATAAATGCGTTTATCTCATATTAATAATAATTCGAGTATTTACGGTTTCGGAAATTCATTTGCAATTTGGATGCAAGGTTGCAGTTTGAAATGTAAAGGCTGCTGGAATAAATCGATGCATGATTTTGAAGGCGGCTTTTATATAAAAACTGAAGATTTAATAATTCAAATAAAAGAGTCGATTGAAAAGAATAATATAAAATGAGTTACTATACTTGGAGGCGAACCTTTAGAACAACTTGACGAATTATTGGAATTAATGAAACTTATAAAAAAACTTGATATTGGAATAATACTTTACACGGGCTACGAAAAAGAGGAAATTATATCGAGCGGAAAAACTGAAATTTTTGATTACGCGGATTTGTTAATCTCTGGAAGATATATTGAAGAGAGACGAAATATAAATAATCATTTGTTCGGTTCTGATAATCAAGTTATGGATTTTCTAACCGATAGATATAAAAACGAAAATATTATTAACGGCGCTTATGTCGAAATAGATATTGACGAAAGCGGTAAAATCAATATGTATGGTTATCCCGATGATTTTTTTGATATTATAAAGTAGTTTATATAATTAAAATTCTGGCGGAAATTTTTTCACTCTATTTATAAATAAAAATTCTATCAAACTTCTTGTGCGAGTTAATAAAAAGTAAGACCATAATTCTATTGAGCTTTGTCCCGCCGTGCGATTTTTTATTTCGGCTTCGGGAATTTTTATAATTTTTGTAATATTTGAGTTTAAATTAATTCTAATTTCTGCTTGATAATGTCCGTCAATTAAATAAAATTGTGGAAGCATATCATGAACTATACAATTTCTAATATTTTGAAGAGTTTTCGCTAAATTGTATTCGTTATTAGGAAGCATTTTATAATAGCCGACAATTGAAATTAAAATTCCAATATTGCATTGAGCCAAATCTTCAATATTTGTAATTTTATCGTAATAAGGTTTTCCGTTTTTTAATTTCTTTATAGATATAAATCCGTCTTCGTTTATTTTCTCTTCCAAAAGAATCATAAGAGATTGTTCAAACATACTGCCTGCAAGAGTGCAACTCGCTTCAAAATAACCAAGATAATAATTTTGATGAACTTGATAAAGAAGTTTTATCATATGCTCCATTCTATCGCTATTTATAAGTCCGACATGCATTCTTTTATATTGCAAAGCCTTTCTTCTAATTTCCGCTTTTTCCAAAAATTCATCGTTATATCTTTCTTTTAAAGTAAGTTTAGGTTTTTTTATATTATCCATTTTTAGCCTCGCCAATTATTATATTGTCTTCATATTTAATCGCTTTAACTTTAATAATATCTTTTTTTTCAATAATTTTTTCGCTTTTGAATTTTACTTTCAAATATTCTCCGCTCGTTCCTATATAATAATTATTTTCTAATTTTTTTTCCGCAATTACTTTTAATTCTCTATTTATAGCGTTTTTGTAAAAATTGTCCTTCATTTTATTATTTAATTCGTTTAATAATTTCGCTCTTTTTAATTTTGTTCTGTAGCCAACTTGATTTGACATTTTTGACGAAGGAGTATTTTCTCTATTAGAATATCTAAATATATGCATCTTTATAAATTTTGATTTTTCGCATAAATTAAAAGTGTCTTTAAAATCGTTACTGTCTTCATTTGGAAAACCAACCATAATATCGGCGCTTATTCCAATATTTGAATTTATTTTATATAATTTTTCGACTATATTTAAATAATTTTCTCTCGTATATCTTCTATTCATTAATTTTAAAATTTTATCGCTTCCCGATTGCAAAGGAATATGCGCATGCGGACATAGAACTTCGGAATTTTTAAATAAACTTATAAGCTCGTCATTAAAATAAATCGGCTCGATAGAAGAGAGTCTTATTCTTATTCCAAATTTTGAAGATATTTCAAGCATATTTTTAACTATTTGAATAAATTTTATTTCGTTATTATAATTATAAGAACCTAAATTTAATCCCGTTAAAACTATTTCTTTATAACCGAATTCGTAAGCGATTTTTATTGCATCATAAATTTTTTTAGGCTCAACGCTTTTATGTTTTCCTCTAACTTTAGCCACTATACAATAAGAACAAAAAACCCCGCAACCGTCTTGAATTTTTAAATACGCTCTGCTCTGCTCCTGCGGAAAGAATATCGGATTTTTAAATTCGCTCTCGTAATTTTTAGTCAAAGTATTAAATATTATTTGAGAAGCTTCTTCTTTTTTATCGTTTGGTATTATAGTTATATTTTCTTTATTAAATAAATTTTCTTCGTTTTTAGAATTTTCTTTTTTTGAAACATAGCAACCTATTAAGAAAATTTTTTTTTGAGATATATTTTCAAGTTTGTCTAAATAATTTATAAGTTTTTTATCGCTATCGTTTGTAACCGTGCAAGTATTTATGGCTATAGCGTCCGCATTTTTTAATTCGGTAATATTCGCTCCCATATTTTTTAATTCAAATGAAATTTTTTCGCTTTCATATTGATTGAGCCTGCATCCAAAAGTATGTATATGTATATTCATTTTTTATTTTTCTTTTAATTTTAAAATTTATTTTTTATAATTAAAATATTATAAATCATTTTTAAGAATTATTATATATTAAAATTAACGCAAATTTTTTGTATAATCGTTATCGTTATTTTTTCGTATTTTATCTTTATAAAATTTCTTTATTGGCTTAAAAAATTTTCTCCGTTTAATTTTTTATAGATTGATTAATATAAATTTCGTATGCTTGAAATTACTATTTTATTTACCGTCATTACAGAGCAAACCCTGAAGTAATCGATAATATTTTTTATATAATATCATATTTTTTTATTTTTAGCACTTGATTAATTTTATAATTATGTTAATATAATTATGTTTATTAAAATTGATAATATACGATAATAATTATAAGTATTTTAATTTTTTATTTTTCAATAATTAAAAATAAAAAGGGGTAAGCAATGGATTCTAAATATAGAATAGAATTAGCTGATAATTCAAAAATGAACTCAAATATAAATTCTTTTAATGTTTCTTTAGGCACTGTTATAAAAGTTATAGGAGTTGGAAACGGAGGATGCAATGCCGTTAATAGAATGATAGAGGAAAAACTTAACGGCGTAGATTTTGTGGCTATGAATACCGACAAACAGGCGCTTTCAAGGTCCAATGCCGAAACCAAAATAGTTTTAGGAGAAAGAGTGACGCAAGGATTGGGAGCGGGAACGGACCCAGAAAAAGGAGCTGAAGCCGCTAAAGAGGATGTTGCAAAAATTGAAGAGATAATTAACGGAGCGAATTTAGTTTTTATTGCAAGCAGTTTTGGAGGAGGCACGGGAACGGGAGCGAGTCCTGTAGTCGCAGAAATTGCAAAAAAATGCGGAGCTTTAACGATAGGCGTTGTCACTAAACCTTTTAAATACGAAGGCAAATTAAAAATGAATAGAGCCGAAGCGGGAATAGAAAAAATGTTTTCCGTTGTAGATTCTCTTATAATAATACCAAATGAAAATCTTTACGATATGGTTGACGCTGAAAATTACGGATACACGGAAGCGTTTTCAATTATAGACGATATATTAAGACAAGGCGTGCAAGGAATTTCCGATATAATTACTCAAACAGGTTTTGGAGTAAATGTAGATTTTGCCGATGTTCGCACTATGATAGCTTTATCTAACGGAAGAGCGCATTTAGGAATAGGAATAGGAAAAGGCGAAAATAGAATAGAAAAAGCAATATCAAACGCTTTTGAAAATCCTTTATTGGATGTTTCAAGTATAAAAAATTCGAGAGGCGTTTTGGCAAACATAGTAGCTCCAAAAGATTTTGGACTTAAAGAATACGGAGAAGCCGCTGAAAAAATAAATAGCTACGCTCATGAAGAAGCAAATATAAAAATAGGAACTTGTATAGACGAAAGTTTAAATGACGAGATAAGAGTGACGATTGTGGCTACGGGTTTTGATGATAATTGTAATAAAAATAACGAAGCGGAAAATAAAGATTTTGAATCCGATAAAAACGATATTAAAGATAATAATATAAAAAATGATTTAAATACAAATAACATTATAGAAAATAACGAAAATAATAATTCAAACGAAACTATAATCGACAATTCTAAAGAAATTGATTTAAAAGATAAAGAAGAAAATATTAATAAAGTTTCTTTTGAAAGCGTAAATTTTGCAAATAAATTTAAAAATCAATCTCTTGATAATTATAATATTAATAATGCGGAAAATAATGAAGAAGAAGATTTTGATAAAGAAGAAGAATCGATTGAAAAATCGGAATATACGCCGTTTAATAAAAATATAGTTAATAATCAAATAAGCAAAAGCGCTAATTCTATAATCGACAGAAACGAAGAATTTTATTCTAGAACTATAGCTACCGAAGTTGCCGAAGCCGATATTGATATTAAAGAGAATGAAGTTAAAAAAGAAAAACCTATATTCGATATTATGTCGGATGAAGGAATGAAAATCCATAACGATTTGGGAGCTAAAAGTTATATATTCGGAGCGGATACAAATTCGTCTGCAGATTATGACGAAGATACTCCCGCATATTTGAGAAGACAGATAATAGCAAGAAATATAAGAAAATAAGGATTTAATTTTGAGATTAATATTAGTTTTTTTAATTTCTATTTGCATAAGTTTTGCATCTTTAGGACAAACTTCTAATAATAATTTTCAAAACGCTTTGAATTTTTATAATAACAGAAATTACGAAAATTCTATAGCGATTTTGGAAGCTATGAATATTAAGCCAAGCGATATAGAAGCTTATATTCTTTTAATAGATAATTATATTAAATTAAAAAATTATTCTATGGCGGAAACTCTAATTAAAGACGCTGAAAATTATCATTCAAAAGATTTTAGAATTCTTGAAAGAAAACTTAATGTTGAGCTTTTAAATAATAGAAACTCCGAAGCAAGAAACACGATTAAATTGATAAAAGCGTTAGACAGTAAAAATTATTTTGCAAATTACGGCGAAGGAGTATTAAACGAAAGAATCGGCTATTATAAAACCGCAATGACTTTATACGAAAGAGCTATTATTATAGATAAAAGCAGAGCGGAGGCGCCCGTTTCATTGGCATATTTGCAACTTGCAAACGGAAATAGCAATTACGCTTTTAATTTGTTAAATAATAACATAAATAATAATCCAAGAATGGCGGAATCCTACTATCATTTGGCTAATTATTATTATTTGAATAAAAATTATAATAACGCTTTAAGCGAGATTAGTAACGCATTTTATTATTATACGAATTATAACGAAGCTAAAATACTTCAAGCTAGCATATTTTTATCTATGAAGAGATATAACGAATCTATAGGAATTTTGGAATATATTCCCGATTCTGAATTTAAAAATAATAGCAAATATTATTATATTGGCAATGTTTATGAAGAAGCTAAAAATTATCCGAACGCTAAAAATTCTTATATAAATTATTTAAGAGTTAAACCCGAAGACGAACTTGGAAGACTCGCTTATGAAAGAGTTTTACTTAATACTAATCCTAAACCCGATTATGAAAGAAATAGAGCGGCTTTATATTATGGAAATATGGCATCTTATTATACAAGGCTTGCCGATAATGTGAGAGCGCAGGCATATTTAAAACATATGCTAAAATTAAATCCTGCAAATACTTACGCGAGATTGATGCTTTCGGATGTTTATAGAAGAATGGGATTAGAAGAGAGAGCTTTAGAAGAATTGGAAATTGCTAAAAATGTTAATCCAAATGACAAATCAATCGTTTATAAATATGATAGCTATAAAAGAAAATTAGATAAAAATATTCCTTCAAAAAGTTGGGGAATAGAAAATCAATATAATTTGGAAAAATCGGGCTATACTATCGCTATAACCGACACAATAAACGCTCAAAAAGATAGTCCAATGTTTTAATACGGCATTATATCAAACTTTATCTTATGTTTTGCCGCAATATGGAAAATTTAAAGTTTTGGATATTCATACAAATTATTATTCTGAAAGAGATTTATATTTAGAATTAAACTCAAGAAAAGTAGATTATTATTTAAGAGGCTCTACTTTTGAAAATAATATAGATAATTTTACCGTTATGCTCGATTTAGTTGAAGTGAAAAATGAAAGAACGGTTACAAATTTTACGATTACCACAAAAGGAAAAGACAGAATCATGAACGCCGCGGTTATGACGGGAAAAGTTATAGACAATGCTATTCCTTTTTACTGCAAAGTTATTAAGATTCATAACGATAATATTTATATAAATGCGGGAAAATTGCAAGGCTTAACAAATAATATGAATTTGATTATTTATAATACTTCTTCGGCTTCTGTAGATTTGTCAAATAGAAATGCCGATATGTCAATAGGAATGGTAAAAATTATAACCGCGGATGAAAATGTTTCTTTAACAAAACTTATTGACGGAAGAGTTTTAAGCAAAGTTAATATTAATCAAATAGTTATTCCTTATATTACAAATACCACAGCTAATTCTATTCAGGCTCAAAATTAATTATGAAAAATGTTATAGGAATATTCGGACTTATTTGTTCGGGCAAAAGTTCTTTTTCAAAATTGCTTGCAAAAGAATTGAACGCGTTATATATTGACGCCGATATTATAGGACATGAAGCCTTAAACGATAAAATCAAAAAAGAAGAATTAATAAAAGAGTTTTCAAGCGATATACTTGACAATAACGGAAATATAGACAGAAAAAAACTAGGTAAAATAGTTTTTGGAAATTCAAAAAAATTAAGAAAATTAGAAAGTATAAATTATCCTTATATAGAAGATAAAGTTTATAAATTAATAAATTCAACGGATAAAGATGTCATTATTGAAGCGGCGTTAATTATGAGAAGCGAAATATATAAAATGTGCGATAGTTTAATATATGTCAATTCAAAAACCTCGGATATTATAAATAGAATGAAAAAAAAGCGAAATATCTCCGAAAAAGAGGCGAGAAAAGTCTTAAAAATGCAAATCGATGTAAAAAATAAGAAGTTCAATGCCGATATTATAATAAACAATATGAGAGATTATAATCATTTAATTATAGTCTCAAAAAAATTAGGAAGGCATTATGGAACTAAATCAAAATCAAAACAACGCGATAGAAGAAGAAAAAGAATATTCTACTAATTCTATTTACGGAAAGAAAAAAACTTTATATATAGTTAACTTTACTCCTTTAAGATTATTTATATTTTCGGCTTGCAGTATTTTGCTAATATTATTTATTTTTATTTTGGGTTTTCATTTAGGCTCTTCAAAACCTAATAATGCAAATAGTATGGCAAATAATGAGAATGTTATTGATAATTCTTCACAAATACTTATGCGAACTGAAGAATTGGCAGGCAATAGAAATTTTGAAAATTCAAATAACGATATTTTAACTTTGTCGGAAAATACTCAAAACGATAGTTATAACGATTATAATAATTCTAGCATAATAAGAGAAAGTTTATCTTCGGAAGATAGATATAACGAATATACTCAAAGTTTGGCTTCAGAGTTGGACGCTATAATAAAAGAAAAAGATAATTTATCTCCAAATGCTACTTATAATCCTCCTCAACAATTTGCAAGTATAAAGCCTACTACACAAGCTCCTGTTAGTTCAAGTTCTACAATTACGAAAAAACCTTATACTCCGACTTCTTCTGCGGATTCGGTTTATTTTATACAAGTCGCCGTAGGTTATGATAGAGATAATACTTATTCTGCAAGAGATAATTTGAAATCAAAATTCCCTAAAGCGTTTATAAAAGAAGAGGCTTCTTCGGATGGAAAAACTATGTATAAATTAAAAGTTGGAAGATACGATACGAGAGAAGATGCCCAAAAAGCGCTTGCAGAAATTAAGAAAATTCCCGCTTATAAGGATAGTTATATTTATTCTGATAAAAAAATAAGTTGATTAAAAATTAATTAATAATATATCGTATAAAAGTAAAATGGCTTTGAGAATTAAATTTACTTAAAGCTATTTTTTATGAATAATGTTAAAAATTTATTAAATAGAATATTTTTTATTGTTTTTGTAAATTAAAAAGGATTAATTTTTTAAATGTAGATTATCATTCACTTTTTATAATGCTATCAATTACGGTTTAAAATATTATAAATAACTAAATAAAAAATATAACCTTTTTAATTAAATTATAAAAATAATTTTATTTAATAAAAAATATACTAAGCATTTAATTAAAAAATTAATGTAAATTTATAGTAAAAAGTTAGTAAACAAACTTGACATTATTTTTAAAATATTTTATAATATAAATCGTAAAGAGATTTACAAAATATTATTTTATTTAAGGAGAGTTTCTTATGAAAGAAAACAAAAATACAAAAAAATTATTAATCGCTTTATTTGTTTTATCGGCATTTACGAGCTTTTTATTTGCTCAAGCTACAGATAATGGACAAAATCCATATTCATATACGCCTGACACAAACGCTCAATACGGTTATGGAGTTCAATTATCTTCTATTCCTCAAAACGCTCAAAATTTTATAAAACAGCATTTTCCTAATATTCAAGTTTCGTATATAGAAAGAGATTGGGACGATATAGAGGTTTATTTGGCAAACGGAACTCAAATAGAATTTTTCCCAAACGGCGATTGGAAAGAGGTTAAATGTTATATGAATATGCCCGCTTCAATATTGCCTGCAAATGTTATGGCTACGATTCAAAGAACTTATCCTCAAGCTGCTATAATAAAGATTGAAAAGCAATTTACTATTTTTGAAGTAAAGCTAAATAATATGATGGAACTTTATATAGACAATAACGGAACTTTAATAGGGCAAAAATTTGACGATTAATTTTAATTATTTATAAAATTTATTTTATGTTTCTTAAGGCAGGGTTTATAACCTTGCCTTTTATTTTAATTTATATAATACTCTTGATAAATAGCAATATTTCTAATATAATTAATAAAAATATAAATTTGATAAAAAAACTCTATTATTTAAGGATTTTTTATGTGCGGTATAGTTGGCTATGTCGGAGAAAATAATTCTGTTGATATTCTAATGAATGGGCTTTATTCTTTGGAATACAGAGGATACGATTCTGCGGGAATTTCAATAGTTGAAAACTATAATATAATAACTTTCAAATCGGAAGGAAAAATTGATAATTTACAAAATATTATAGATAAAAATAAAAAAATAGAATCAAATATTGGAATAGGACATACAAGATGGGCGACACATGGAGCGCCTTCGGATATTAACGCTCATCCTCATTCTACCGCAAGGCTTTCTTTAGTTCATAACGGAATAATAGAAAATTATAAAGACATAAAAAATAATCTTATAAATAAAGGTTATAAATTTATTTCAGAAACCGACACGGAAGTCGCTGCAAATTTGATAGATTATTTATATAATGGAAATCCTTTGCTTGCCATAAAAAAAGCGATTGAGATTATAGAAGGTTCTTACGCTTTTGCAATTATTTTTAAAGACAAACTTGATAAAGTTTACGCTATAAGAAAATGCGCGCCTCTTATTGTAGCTTTGGGTAAAAATGAAAATTTTATAGCGTCAGATATTCCTGCGATATTAAAATACACGAATAAATATATTTTAATAGACGAAGAAAATATTGCAGAATTACAAAAAGATAAAGTTATTATTTACGATAAAGATTTGAAAGAAGTAAATGCAAAAGTAAACGAAGCTAATTGGACTTTAGAACAGGCTGAAAAATCGGGATATGAACATTTTATGATTAAAGAAATTTACGAACAGCCTAAAGCGATTTTAGACACGATAGAGCCAAGAATTGTGCATGGAATTCCCGACTTCAAAAGAGATAATATATTAGACGAAAATTTTTGGAAATATTTTGAAAGAGTTTATATTGTAGGCTGCGGAACTGCTATGCATGCGGCAATGATTGGAAAAAGATTGATTGAAGATAATTGCAGAATTCCCGTAGAATGCGAAATTGCTTCGGAGTTTAGATATAAAAATCCTATTATAACCGATAAAACTCTTGCAATATTTATTTCGCAGTCGGGAGAAACCGCCGATACTTTAGCCGCTTTAAATTTAGTTAAAGAGAGAGGATGCAAAAGTTTATCTATAGTTAATGTAAACGGCTCTTCAATAGCGCGAGCCGCCGATTATGTTATTTATACTTACGCGGGACCTGAAATATCTGTAGCTTCAACAAAAGCTTATTCCGTTCAAGTTGCTATAATGTATTTAATAACTTTTAAAATATCTTTGGCAAGAAAATTAAAAGAAGAAAAAGAAATAAAAATTCTTATAAGAAATATGCTTAATGCGATTGATTCTATAAACGATTTGCTTGATATGAGCGATGAAATAAAAAATATTTGCGTAGATTATAAAGAAGTTAATAGCATATTTTTTATGGGAAGAGATTTAGATTATTATCAGGTTATGGAAGGCGCTTTAAAAATGAAGGAGATTAGCTATATTCATTGCGAGGCTTATGCTGGAGGCGAGCTTAAACATGGAGTAATATCTTTAATAACCGAAGGAACTTCTGTAGTAGCTTTGGCTATTCAAGAAAAAATTTTAAATAAAATGATAAGCAATATAAAAGAAGTTGTTTCAAGAGGAGCTAAAGTTTTATTATTCGCTAAAAAAGGAATGAATATAGATAAAGACGCTTACGATAAAATAATATACTTGCCAAATATTGAAGATATGTTTATGCCTATCGCTTCAATAGTCGCTTTACAATTACTCGCTTATCATACCGCCGTTATCAGAGGTTGCGATGTCGACAAACCAAGAAACCTAGCAAAAAGCGTTACCGTTGAATAATATTTTTACTCGTGAATAATATTTTACTTGACAAAAAAAATGATTATACTTTAATGTATAAATATTATTAATTAAGGAGTTAGGTATGCTAATAGGATGCCCAAAAGAAATTAAAAATCAAGAGTATAGAGTCGGTTTAACGCCGTCAAATGTCGCCGATTATATTGGAAACGGACATAAAGTTATAATTGAAAAAGGCGCTGGCGAAGGTTCTGGTTTTTTTGACGAAAAATATAAATAAAGTTAATATTTTATATAAATATGGAAAAAGTATAAAAAAATTTAAAAAGTTGGTGAAAAAAGATGAAATTTAAAATTGGTAATGATATAATTGAAACGGAAAGAGTAAAAAATCTTTACGAAAAATATGGTGATAAGTTTAAGACAAGAGTATATACTAATAATGAAATAAAATATTGTGAAAGTAAAGGTAAACAAAAATATCAACATTATGCTGCAAGATTTGCGGCAAAAGAAGCAGCATTTAAGGCAATCTCAAAAATGCTAGATGATAAATATGAGTTGTGTTGGAAAGACTATGAAGTTTTAAATGATGAAATGACAGCTGAATTGGTTAAGCGTTTCAGCAACCTTTCTTTTGATGAAAAGCTGAATGTTTTTGATTACATAAAAAATAGAAATTTTCTCGTTGTAATTTCACAAAAGGTTGAAAAACTATATGGCAAAAACCTTGATATTCCAAAAGAAAACAAGT
>OLHA01001581.1_pt1 | contig 12044 bp, 18 predicted proteins | sample 1605961 | NCBI WGS metagenome assembly OLHA01 (sample SAMN03283288) | human gut metagenome | biome: human-associated habitat; material: feces | host: Homo sapiens | place: Peru | collected 2012
TGGTAGCGCTCGTCAACCAAAAAACGATTGCTTCCTTTTTTTATTTTATGTAAGTTTTTTTCTTACATACCTAATATAGCATATTTTATTTAGTTAGTCAATTAGTCTTAACATCTTAAGAATAGAGAAATTTCATTTATTTTATTTTCTTTTTCTGCTTCAACATTTTTAAATCTTTCATCTTCATAATTAACACTATAATTTGTAGCCATAAATTTAACCTCCTATCTTTTTATATAAGAACCAATAAATGCTTCTATCATTATTGATTCGAGTTTCATTTTCTTTGTAGAACTTATCTTTAATTGAATATCTTTAAATTTTTTCATTTTTATTCTTGGAACTATATAATCTTTAACTTCTTCGTATTCGCTTATTAGTTGTTCTTCATTATCTTTGTTCGTTTTAACTAAAATCTTTATGTTTTTACCTTCAACTTCTACAATACAACCTTTTTTATTAGTTGTTTTTTGATAATTTCCATAACTGAAAGTATCCTTTGGTGTTAGCCAATAACTGCTTACATCATTTGTTGTATTTGTTAATGAATAAATTCCATCTTCACTGCCTACATATAAAGTTCCATTTTTTACTGTCATATTAGTTATTTTTTTATTAAATTCCCAATAATACCAATCATATTCATAATTACCATTTAACTTTGTAATTGATCTTGAATCTGCTAGATAAATCTTATTATCTATTGCAACTAGTAAATATCCTTCCCATTCTTCTAAAATCATATCTTCATAATTCTTTTCACTTAATAATTTGTTATCAATAAATGAACTTCTATGTGATATAACTTGTTCAGTTGTAATATCGCTTGTTATTCCTTCCATTCCTCTGTCAGAAAAGAAAACAATATCATCATTAAAATTAATTCCAGTTGCTATACAACCAGTAGATATATTTGAATGTGAATTAGGATATATTTTTCCATATGTAGAATCTATTGTAGGGGTATGATAATAGATTGTATTATTTGCTTGTGATGGCTTTTTAAATACCCACAAAGCATTATTACCTGTTACCATACATTTTATTGGTGATAAGTCTAAACCTTCGTCATAGTAGTCTAAATCACTTATATATGTAGGATCATTTAAACTTGAATGCCATAATACATTTGGATAGTTTATATTCCCACTAAAAAATACTCTATTATCAAATACCTTTAATAGAGTACATTTCTTTATTCTATCAGCATATCCTTGAACTTCTTTTATATATGTTATTTCTACATTATCTTCTCCAACTGTATCTGGACTTTCAGGAGCAGTTGTAAATGTTATCATTCCTTTTGCCATATTTACTGTATAATCGGTATCAGGTATTTGGACTACATCATTTACTTTTACATTTGTTACACCTGTTATATTTTGAGCATCCAAATAATAATCTGTTGACTCTCCATCTGCACAAAAGGTATTTTTTCTATACTTTGATAGCATATTTATATCTTCGTAAATGGTTCCTCCACCCTTAGGACTTCTACTTATTGAAGTTGTAGGTATATATCCGACTACTTCCTTTAATTCAGTTCCATCATATTGTAAATAATTGATTCCATCTTTTATATAAAGAATGTTATTGAAAACAAAAAAATTGCTTTTAAAAGGTTTCATTCCTACAAATAATTGTGTTACAGTTCCATCTTCAATCTTGTATAGTTTTGTTCCTGAATGTACTATTTCTATTGTCTTATCATTTATCTCATAAAAAAAATGCCCAAAGATAGAATTATCAAAACCTTGATACAATTCTAAATCTGGGCGAGTTTCTATCATATTTGATGATTTATAGTTTTTATAAAGATTTAGTGCATCAGCACAACGATTTAAAGATATTTCTCCTTCTCTGCAATCTATACCTTTAAAGTTACCATATCTTCTTGTTATTAATGATCCACTTGTTGACATTTTACCTCCTATATATTAATTCCACCTGTTATTTCAACACTGCCTGTTGCATATCTTGAATCAAGTGTTTGAATTAATTCTCTATATCTATTTGAATATATTTGTCCATATTGATTGGATACATCTGCTTTTAATAAATCAGCTGCAATTCCTAATGGTGCAATCTCTAATGCGTCTAGTGATAATTCTAACTTGAAATCATCTGATGTTGTTTCATCAATAATAGTTGGATATTTGTAATATGTTATTAGTGCTTTTCCTGCTTCCATAAACTGAATATTTAATTCATTTATATCTTCATACTGAATATTTTTTATATTTTTTAATTGATAAAAGTTGTTTAACTTACTTAAATCATATATTTGATTTTTTGTAACCTCTTCCTCTTTATATGCTGGAATTTTTTTATATCTTGCTAACTCAAATAGTATCTCATTTATTACAAATGGAAGTTTTGCTTTTATATCAGGATCATCTGTTTCAGAAAGCACTCCACTTTTTGATTCCTCTATTAAAGTTAAAACTTTTTTCTTTAATTCCTTTAATGTCATATTACCTCCACTATTTTGGATTTATATCCGTATTATCTTCATATATTTTTTTTACTTCTTCTATTTCTTTCTCTAAATCTTTTAATTTATAGACTTCACGATTAGGAATTATATATCCATCTGATTCATTCCATATTAAAACCATATTTTCTTTTAATTCTTGCGTTAATATACTTTGTTCCTTACTCTTTATTCCGCCATATTCTGACTCTCTTGTTATAGTAGTTGTTAAAACTAAATTCTCTAATGTTTGATGTATCGTTTTGTCGTCTGTATATTCATCAAACTTTGTATCTTTTGTTATAGTCCTTCCATAATATTGTTTTAATGTTGGTCTTATCGTAAATAATTCGTTATTCATATTTCCTCCTATTTTTGGTTGCCTCGGCTGGATTCGAACCAGCAGAATGCAAGAGTCAAAGTCTTGTGCCTTACCACTTTGGCTACGAGGCAATAAAAAAGAGGATTGCTCCTCTTTTAATACTATATTTCTGTTTTTAATACATAAATTTCTTTTGGTCTTGTAATTAAAGCACCAAATACATATAGTCCTTTTAATGCATCTTGGAATGCATTTTCTGGTCTATATGCTTCTACTTTTTCAATTTGTTCCGCAAATGCAATTGCTTTACTAGTTCTTAGGATATTATATACAACATCATCTGTTGTAGATGTTGATGCCTTTTTACCAGTAGGTAATAAATTTTCTACACATACATATGCATTATTAATCTTACCAACTGCACCTTTCTTTAAGATTTCAGGGTTATTAGTAGATAGTTCTGTTAGCGCTTGTCTATATATTGTAAATACAGTTGGTACTACTTCAAAATATAATGGTTCACTTACTGGAACATTATTCTTATAAAGTTCTGCAAATCCTAATTCTACTTTCTCAACAGCATTTGATTTTGTTAGTGCAATTGCTGATGAACTTGCGATTGGATTTGTAGTTGCTTCAACGCCTGCTTTAACTAACTTAGCAACATACTTATCTCCTTCTTCTTTTAATCCTAATGATGCTTGTTTTGATGCATCTTCCATTAATCCTGGAACACTTTGAGCTTTATCAATATCTTCTACTTCAAAATTAAAATAGAAATATTGATCTAACTTTAGTACCTTTCCAGTATCAGTTAGACTTTCTAATGTTAGAGCTGTTCCTGGAACATATCTAGTAATAGTTGGTCTAGTGACACTTAATATTTTTAATTCCTTTGCATTTTTTGTCTCTTTATCATATTGGAAATCACAGTGATTTCTTAATGATGTAATTGTTTTTAACTCTTTTTGGATTGCTTTACTCCAAATAGTTTGTTGAAAATTTGTTACTGACATTTTTTATTTTTCCTTTCCTTTGAAGTATGAGCATTTATTTTTATCTTCCCTTTGTCATTGAATTTCTTACTGCATTCCACACTTTTGGATCATCTAAATCATCCTCACTTAATTGTGCTATTTCTTCTTGCGTATAGAAATCCTTTACAACACTTGGGCTTTCATTTTTCATACTTCCTATACTTTCTATTTTTTCTTTTGGTTTTATTTTTTGATAAAATTCATATTTTTCTTTTAGGCTCATTGATGGATCAAGATATTTTGAAAAGTCTTTAAATTCTTTTGAATCAATGTCTTCCATAGTAATTCCTAAATCATTTATTTCTTTTAATTGTTCAATTCTTTTTCTTTCAACGGCTAATTTTTTAAACATGATTTTATCTCTTGGAGTCATCTTATCTACTCCAATTGAAGCTAATCTATCAGTTTCTTCAATTATATCTTCATACCCTGAATCTATAATTGCTTGTGCTTCTTTCTCAGCTCCTGCTTCCATATCATATTGATTTGGTCTATCTTGATATTGAGGTATTTCTATTCCTTTTTGAGTATAAAATTCTTTAAGGTTATTAATTGCTTCTTTAATATTACTTGTGCCCATTCCAGCATTTAATACTTGTTCTGCATACTCATAATCTTTAAGTTTTCTTTCATACTCTTTTCTTATTTTTTCTTCTCTTCTAGCAATCTTTTTTGGAATTACCTCATCAAGTTTCTGATTAAATTCAGATTCAGTATATAATTTTTCTTCTGGACTTTGATTTTCTGTTACATCCTCAGTGGTATTATTACCATCAACAAGTTCTTCTGTTGCTTGTTCCACAACATTTTCAGTAGTATCTGTATTTACTACAAGTTCTTCATTATTTTCCATAACTTTTTCTCCCTCCTATTTTTGGTATGGTTTGCTTCCACTTATTCCATGTGAGTTTTTGGTAAGGTCTGCAATGCTTAGACCAAATAAAAAACACTTTTTTAGTGTCCTTATTTCATATTACTTTGTTGATTTAATGCATCCATTATTTGTTGAGACTGACTTTCTGCATCTCCGCTAATGAATTGATTTGCTCTTTGTTGCATTATTTGTGCTTGTGCTTCTATTTGTGCTATTTTTTGTTGTTCTTCTTCCATCAACTTAATAGCTTCTAATATTTCTTGTTTTGGCATAGTTGAATTATCAGGCAATAATTGAGCATATATTTTTAATTCTGATAATCTTTGTACATTGAACATACCATTTTTAAACAAATTCTCAATAGATAATTCTCTTGCATATTTATCATATGGACTATCAGGTGTTATATCTATTTTTACAGTGCCTTTTAGTTTCTTTAAGACTGCTGATGGAATAGTTACTAATTTTGTATATTCTTCATTTGTTGTTTCATCTATTTCTTTTGCTTCTAACTGCATTCCATTAGGAGTATATATTGTCCACATGTCAAGCCATATTCTTGCAAGGTCTTCTATAAATTTCTTTAATGCGATTGCTTGCTTACTCATAGGTTGTTGACTGGCTTGCTGAATTGCTAATATTGCTTTTCCACTTGCTTTTTCTGGATTTGCTCCACCTGTGGCAATATCACCAGCATTTTTTAGTTCACGAGTTATAGATATTAAATCGCTTATTACTCTATTTACATCCCCACTCATTGATGCAGGTTGTATATAAGTAAATATTTTAGATACATCATCTATTTGAGCACCATTCTTAATTTTTATTATTCCACCTATTGTATTTACTGCATCTGGATTAGATATTTTATTTACATCAATTACCTTTTGAGTGTATGCACACTGTTTTATTGCTAATAAATATCTTGCTAATGTTTTATTTAGTTCCAATTGATTTGGAATTAAATTTCTTACTTCTCCTTCACCCCTTGAAGAACCTCGTTTATTTTTCCACAAGAAGTGTGCTAATGGATATAATGATAAGTTAGTATTTTTCGCCTCAGATATATTTATATACTTAACGGCTGGTTGATACCAGACTTTACCATTTTCATCTTTCCAAAGTTTTATTAGATATGTACACATTGGTTCTTTTTCGTATTTTGCATCATCGCCTGCTTGATCTTGATAATCATTATCGCCAACTATATATTTTAACGTTTCTGGTGTTGCACCATTAATTGCTGCCATCTTTTTAACTTCTACAATACTTCTTCGTCTTGCAACTATTATATATGGTTGTGATTGTATTTCAGATGATTGTTCATTTCCATAATATACATCATTTTTTGAAAGAATTTCATTAACTGGTGACTGTGTTGTTTCATTGAACCACACATACATTATTCCCTCATCGTTTATAGCTGCATCTTCTGAAACATCTCTAACCTTTGTATCCATCTGGTCGTTTTCCCAAACTTTTGCTGCCTTTTTGTCTAATAATTCACATACCTTTTTTGCAACTGCTCTAAACTTTGCTTCTTCAAAGTTTTCACTAGAAAAATGAATAGCATATAAATTACTATTAATTGTACTTACTTTGTAATTAACAATGGTTTCTATGAAATTATATTGTGCTTTTTCTATACCATCTATTATTGCACCTTCCCACTGATTCCCGTTGTACATTCTATAATTTAAGTCAGTATCTGAATATACATTTGTTCTTCTATGATAATCTCTACCTTTTTCAAACAAATCCCATATATCAGTTGTTTTAATGTCATCTATATCTAATATCTCAGGCATATTATCCTCCTAACTTTTTTTGATTTTTTGAAGTTCCATCATATGAATCAATGTTTGATTCAATTATTTTATATTTTTCATTTTGATTTTTATATTCTTTTTGAGAGCTATGATTTTGGATAAGTTCTGTTGGAGTTTTAAATGTTGGAGTTAACTTTTCTTTGTTCGTAACCTTTTGTCCTATTACTGCTCCAATATAAAAACATACTAGATTTAGTATGCTTATTATCCCTATCAGAATTAAAGTTTCCTTCATTTCTTTTCACTCTTTTTCTTATTCTTAATTTTTTCTTGTTCTAATACTTTTTGTTTATTTCTTTCTCTAAATACTTTTTTCTTCATACTCTCTCCATCTATAAACTATATTTTGCTCTTTTGAATATGCATCTATATATAATTCTTCCTTGTCACCATTATATGTACATTCAAAGTACATTCCATCTAATATTGGTGTACTCAATAATGCTTTATTATTTTGAAGCACTTTACACAACCATACAACATAGATTTTTTCTTCATCTATTTTTTTGTTATGATTTATATAATAATCAACTATCCCTTTTTTACATATTGCGATAAAATCACTTTCTGGCATATTTCCTCCTATAATTCTATTCCTTCCATTTCAGCCCTTACCTCTAATGTATGAAGATACTCACCCATTATATGTTGTTGTTGTCTTAACAATTCTCTTGAACCATTATAAAAAGGTTTTTTAATAGGTAATCCTTCATCACGAGATCTATAATAAGCCTCAATTTGATTATTTAATTTTTTTAACTTTTCATATCTTATCTTGGTTTGCTTATATTCCGCTAAAAATCTATCTTTATATGAGTCACTTATCATTAATGTTATTGTTTCTATTAAATTCATAATTATTTTTTCCTCCTATACAATTACAATTTTTTCTCCATAATCTTTTCTTGAATCTTCTACATTAAATTCTCTAAATTCTGGATATGGTGAGAATATATCTTCTGTAAAGCATACTTGTAATCTGATATGATGTGCAATAGATAATCCCATCATATCATCGTCATGTCCACCACTAGGTGCTTCTACTCTTCCATCCTTATTCTTGATTATTTTTAGTAGTTCTTTTAATGTACTTTCATCATTTATTTTTTCTATTTCTTCATCAACTATTTGTTGTAGTTGTGAAATAATAACAGGTCTTGTTAGTGATGTTGTTCTAAATCCAAATCTTTTCTCTTTTTTACCTGTATATTCATCAAATTTCTCTCTTATATATTGATTAGTGTATCCTAATCTTTGAAGTTCCATGATAGGAAATGTATCAAAATTCGTTTCTATACCAATTAGTGCATCTTCATTTATGTTACCCAGATGGTATGAATAGTATTTACCTAAGCAGTACATTTGCCTAACATATTGATGTGCTCCTAATTTGTGTTTTAAGTGTGCTACTTGTTCCCCTGTTCTTGCATCTAATACATGTCCTGTGTAGAAATCACTTCCATCGCCAGCTGTATCTCCACCGATGCAATATTTGGTTATCTTAGGACTTTGTGGTACTTTATATATTTGAATATATCCATTAGGATCATTTACCCATTTTATACTTGATATTTTCTTTCCTTCTGGTTTAGTATCATCATAATTATAAGTGAAATATCCTACTTTTAATGGTTTCTTTAATACATCTAATCTATTCATAATGTTAGTTGTATTAAATGCATTTTGTCCAGGTAATAGAAATGCTTCTTCTGGACTGCAAGGATATTCTTGCTTAATTAATTCCTTATCAATGTACTTCTCATACTTTTTATAATACCAGTATAATTGTTCATTATCTAATTTCTTTACATCTCTTAACCATTTTAACCTTTCATAGATCCAATCTTGCTTTTTTTCAATGTCACTTATAAATTCATCTTCTATCTGTTTAGATGGAAGATGTATTCTATATTCACTTGTTTTCCACCATGCAAAGAAACAATTAATATGAGAACCACTACTCCACATCTCTTGCCAATCATTATATCCATTTGCTGTTGATTCATATATCTTGATACAATTAAGTGTGAATGCTTCTCCAAGTCCTGCTTGAATTGTTGCTATTCCATCTCTCCAGAATGCACATTCACTTCCATGAAAGAAATTAATTGTTCTTGAACGACCTACATCTTTTGTAGCAGTATCTACTGACCAAGAACTATTTAATTTATCAAATAAAAACTGTCTTTTGTTGTTAAACTTTTCAGTTGGCTTTATTATTTCAGGCAACTGATTAAATGTAAACTTTGCTTTATTCTCAAATATAGTTTCTGCATTTTCAGCTTTATCAGCAAGAGTAAATCCTTGAAAGTTTCTCTTTGTAATACTACATGCTTCTTGATAAGCAGTTACAAGTGTTGTAAATCCTTGTTGACGACCTTTTAAAATCAATAATGAAACATCGCTTATTAAACCATTGTTGAATTTATCTATTGCATCATTTAAGATGTCTATAAATTCTCTTTGAACTTCATTTAAGAAAAATGGCATTGTAGTTTGATTCTTATCTACTACTACAAATAACAATTCAATAACTTTTTCAGGATTCTTAGTGATTTCTTCTCTTAGTTCTGAATCTTCTAAGATTCTTTTTGCTATTGCATTTCTCAATTTTCTATCAAATTCTATGTCATGTTCTTCATTCCATTTTTCTTTTCGCTTCTGGATTAAAAAGTTTGCACTAAATTTCATATTAAATCTTCTAATTTTTGATCGATATTTACATTACCAGATAAAATAGTCTTATATTCTCCTGTCATTTTATTCATAGTATCAATTGACTTAATTTTAGTCATTATATCTGCTGGAACTTTCTTACTTTTTAATTTTCCACTTGAACTCTCATAATATTTATCTTCAAGTTGTTTTTCTCTTACAACTTCTGATAAAAATACAAGTCTTTCTTGTGCAGACATTATAGCTTCTTCATCAGTTCTTTTGTTTACTTCTTGAAGAAGTTCTTTGTACCTTTCCTGGACCTTATCAGATTTAAACAGTGTACTTGCTTTGGAATCTATTGTACTATCTTTCCATTTTACTGCAAATGCTTTCTTATATGCTTGCCTTTGTGAAAGACCTTTTATAAGCCCTGCTACAAACTTTTCTTCTTTTGCCGTGAGCATATAAACCACCTCCGTTTATCTCAAAATAAAAGAGCAATTTCTTGCCCTTAAATCGAATAATATTAACCTCACTTATTATTATTCCTATTATAGCAATTATAGCACGAAAAATGCGCAAAAAGTATGCAATCTTTATTTTTCTATATTTTTTACTATTTTTTGTACAAATTTTGGCACTGTCTTATACTGTAATGTGTAATTTTTGAAATGTCCTTCCATTTCATTTTTTCTATATCACGATAATATTTTATAAGTTCATTACCGCCCATCGTTGCTACTCTTTCCATCTCTTTTACGATATATTTTTCTAATGAATTAATTTCTTCTTGAATTGAATATATTTTTGCATCATATTTCTCATCTTTTATCACATAATGATTGAATTTATCAAATATCATTTTTCCATCATTCTTTCCTGTGATTATATCTCTCATTATAGGACTAGCTGGTTGTGTCTTTATAAAATTAATTTTCTTCTGTGTAAGATATACATCCAAATCATTATATAATTTCTTCCTCCTGTTTTTTGCTTCTCTTATATTTAGTTCTTCCATTTATACCTCCTTCTTATACATTTTTTCCAATAAACTTTTTTTTGTTTCTAATGAAGTCCTTAAATATATTCTAGTAGTTTCAACACTTTGATGTCCTAACATATCAGATATTTCTGTTAATGGTGTACCTATTCTGTGTAATTCAATTGCATATAAATGTCTCCAAGCATGTGGATGAATCTTGCTTTTATTTACTCTTGCTGCTCCTGCAATTTTTTTACAGTTTCTCCATATCGTGGATGGATCTATTAATTTATCTTTGTTATTTTTTTGATGAAAGATCAATCCAGTTTCTATTTTTTTTGATTTACAATAATGTAGTATTTCAGTTCTTAAATCTTTTCTAATAAGTATATCTCTTACTTTTCCTTTGTTGTATGTTTTGAAGTAACCTTTCTTAACATTTTCAACAGTAAAGTCTTTTAGTTCTATAACCCTTATTCCACATAACGCAAATATCTTAATAATCAAATACATATTTTCTTTATTCAGTTTCTTTGCCCATTTAAGAATTCTTTTATGTTCCTGTTCATAGATTTGATCTACCACAGAGGTTTGCATTTGGGTCTTAAATTTCTTTATTTTACAATTTTCTATACCTATAAAACGAATAAATTTATTTACAACCACTATATTTAAATTTAGTGATGTTATCTTATATTTTGAATTTAATAATGTTTCCAAATAATCTTTATAATCTAATAACATCTCTTTATTTATTTCTTTGTCCCCTAACCAATCAATAAATTTAATTAGTTGATTCTTGTATGTCACGATTGTCTTTTTATGCTTTTCATTAAATCTTAAATCATAAATAAATTCATCTAATTGTTCTAATCTTTTATCCTTCATTTATACCTACCTTTTCTAACAAGATAATCTTAATATTATATTGCGACACCATTACATTTGTTTTTTTATTGTTTTATAAGACTTATTGTTAATTTTTTTCATTCAAATAGTTTTTTATATTTTTGAGTGTTATTATTTTCTTTAATTTTTTTATATTCTTCTTCTAGTTCGTTTATTTTATTTTTGATTTTTTTCTTGTTATTTACTAATGTCTCTGATGGCTCTGAAACCATTAACCTATTTATTTCTCTTAAATTATCATAATATTTTATAAGTTCTCTTCTTACTTCATATAAGCTTCTCTTATTCATTATTTTCACCTTATCTTATTTCAAAATTTAAATTGCTTAATGCTGGACTTGTTAAACAACTTAAACTAAACACTCTATTTATTTTTAAAGGTTTATCATTTTGTATTATCATTTAATCACCTACCTTATAAGCCATTTTTTCCATTTGCTCTTTTGTTACTATTGATTTAATTTGACTTGATTTATCTATAATATGTCCTTTTAAAGTATCTCTTTCTATTTCAATTCTAAATACTTCATTTCCATCTGGTTTATACACATAAGTTACTAAATACCCATTAACATAATCTCCTTTTTCCAAAATATCAATTATGTTATAACTGGCTTTAATGATGTTTTGAGTTGTTATCCAACCTTTATAGTAACTAATTAATATTTTATCTCTCCAATATTTTTTTGATGGGTGATTAGGATATTTTTCTTGTCTAGGTTTTGCTAAATCTATTGCTATTATTTTACCTATTGTTCCATATTTAGTTCTAACAAATTTTCCAACTTCTAATTCCATTATTTATCTCCTCCTATTATGCTTCTGTATTTTTGTAAAATTTCTTTTAAAGCATTTAATCTTGATTGTTCTTGCATAGCCATTACATAATCTTCTTCACTATCGTATTCGCAATTATAAATAATACCTGTTCCTTTAGGTTCAATACTATATATTTTATCT
>OLHA01001582.1_pt1 | contig 12035 bp, 7 predicted proteins | sample 1605961 | NCBI WGS metagenome assembly OLHA01 (sample SAMN03283288) | human gut metagenome | biome: human-associated habitat; material: feces | host: Homo sapiens | place: Peru | collected 2012
TATATTTTTAACTTCAGAAACCGCAGAAGCAAAATCCAAAACTTTTTTAATATCGAGTTTTTTTAATATCGCATAACTTAAAGCGGCGCAAAAAGAATCTCCCGCTCCAACCGTATCGACAACTTTAATTTTATTTGAAGGTTTAAAAATATATTGATTATTATAAAACGAGGACGCTCCCGATTTTCCTAAAGTTAAAAATATATAATCGATATTAAAATCTTTATTCAATTTTTTTAATAATATTTCATTATCGTTTTGCAAATTAGGATAAAATAAACTTTTTATAATAGCCAATTCGTCATCGTTAATTTTTAATATATTTATAAACTCTAAAGCTTCTTTTATTTTTTCTTTTGTATAATAATTTTTTCTAAAAGTGACATCGCATACTTTATATTTTGAATCTATATTTTTAAATATATTTTTTAAAGTGTTATAAGATTTTTCGCTTCTACATGAAAGAATATTAAAATAAAATAAATCGTATTTTTCTTTTAAGGATTTTTCAATATCAGAATTAAATTCAATATTATCCCAAGCGACATTTTCATGAATTATATAATCTGGAATTTTATTTTCATTCATAAATACCGTAGCTTTTCCCGTTTCATAATTATCAATAACTTGCATTAAAGAAGAATCTATATTTTCATTTTCAATAAATTTAAATGCGTCTTTTGAAAAATCGTCTTTTCCTAATGCGGTTATAAATTTCAAATTATCGTTTTTAGAAATTAGCCTTGATAATTGAACGGAATAATTGAAAGGCGCTCCGCCAATAACCTCGACATCGTCATAAATATCGTATAAAATCTCTCCAAAAACAAGTATATTATTCATTGTATCTCCTTTTTATTTTATTCTACTCTTTTAGGCGCTTCAAGTATCAATCTTATTATGGAATCGTTAGTTATAACGCTTCCCGCTTGCGGCGAAAATTCCGAAACATATCCCTCGCCTTGTATAATTATTTTAGCGTTATTATTTGTCACAATATATGATATATCTTTTAAAGCGTCTCTCAAAGATAATTTTGTTAAATCGGGCATAATATTAGAAACGCTTTCGTTTATAATAGGAATTAAAGATAAAAATTCATTCGTATTTATAGTATGCACTTCGCCATCAACTAATCCAAGATAAGGAATTATTTGATTTGCAACTTGGGCGAAAAGAGGAGTCGCTACCCTACCCGCCGCTCTCGCTCCGTTTCCTTGCGGGTCTTCAAGCAAAACTAATATTGAAACTTTAGGATTTTCTAAAGGAAATCCGCCGACAAAAATTGATTGATAATATTTTTCAGGTTTATTTTCTGAACCGCCTCTAAAAACTTCTGTTATTGCAGTTCCTGTTTTTCCAACGACATCGATATTAAGCAAATTTGCCCTATGTCCCGTAGAGCCAGATTCTACGCCCTTTCTTAAAAGAACTCTTGCTACTTGCGAATATTGAGCTTCTATTATTCTTTCTCTTTTTAATCCGTTTGTTAAACTTATTTTTTCCGCTCCGTTGTATATAGAATCTACAACATGCATAGGAACTTTATAACCGCCGTTTAATAAAGGCAAATAAGCCGAAGCAATTTGCATTGGAGTTACGCTTAAATCGTATCCTATAGCCAAATATCCTCTTGAAAATCTATGCCATTTATTTAATTCATGGTAAATTCCGCTCCATTCGTTTTTATAAGGTCCGACTTGCGTTTTCTCTCCAAAACCGAATTTCCTTAAATAATCGTAAAAAAATTTTCTGTCTATTCTTTCGGCTATTGTGACTATCGCTACATTGCAACTATATTTTAATATATCGTCAAATGCTATATTTCCATGCGGATAATCGCAGTGAATCCTAGTTTGCGGACTATAATCGTAATAGCCTCTGCAATAAAATCTTTCATCTCTATTAACGACTCCCTGCTCCATTGCGGCAATTTCGGCAAATATTTTCATCGTTGAGCCTGGATAAATTGTGCTCATTATACTTCTATCTAGTCTTTCGCTATTAACATAAATAAAAGGACTATTCGGGTCAAAAGAAGGATAAGAATAATTCGCTATTATAGAACCGCTTTCAACATCCGAAACTATAATAGTAGCGGACTGCGGCGATTTTTCGGCGACTGTTTTTAAGACTTCGTTTCTAACTATAGTTTGAATATCTCTGTCTAAAGTCAATATTAAATCTTTAGGATTATCGTTTTCTGCAGAAAGTATATTTTCATAACTCGCTTCTAATCCTGCATAACCTTCCGTTTCGGTTTTATTCATATAACCTATTACATGAGCGAAAATATCATTATAAGGATAGAATCTTTTATAGCTTTCTATTCCGTAAATGCTTCTTATTCCGTATTCGTTTTTTACTTCTCGCATTTTATTATAAGAATCTAAAGATAAATTTTGAATTAATTTTATAGTTCTTCTTTTAGTTTTAAGATATTCGTTAAATTTTTCTCTCGTTATTCCTATAATGCCAAATATTTTATCGTAGCCTTCGTTAATATCTTTTTCGGCTTTTCCGTCTAATTTTACCGATTGAGTATCAATATATATAGTATATGCGGGAATATTAATAGTTAAAGGTTGCATTTTAGAATCGTATATTATTCCTCTTGGTTTATTTGAAATCTCTAAAGTGTCTACCGATTTTGCATTTATTACGGTTAGATTAATTAGCTTAATAAAAATCGCAATGGTGACGACAAAAAAAACTATTATAAAAATCTTTATTAATTGAATATCCTTCATAATTGAAAAAAATGAGGCGGCGAACGGATTTGAACCGATGAATAGGAGTTTTGCAGACTCCCGCCTTACCACTTGGCTACACCGCCTTATACTTTTTAGATAGTTAATATTATATTAAAACGATTAAAAAGTCAATAGATAATAATTTATAAAATAAAGATAAAACTATAAAAGAAAATTTAATTTATATAATACTTATTATATTTTAAATATTTATTGGCATTATCTTAATAGTTAAATTATCAAATATCATTTAATAAGTTCTTTCGATAAAGAATTTGATTATAGAGGAATGCAATTAATTTACAGCAATAAACAATATTTAACTTTTAAAGAATATAAAATTAAATAAATATTATTTCAAAACTTCGCTTAAAATTCTAATCGCTTTCTCCAAATCTTTTTTAGAAATATTAAGAGGAGGAAGCAGTCTTATCTTATTTTTTGCTGTTAGCGGAATTATTCCTTTTGAAATGCATTTTTCGACAATCTCTCTTGCATTTAATCCTTCTTTAAGCTCAATTCCAAGCATTATTGAAAATGCAAATGCAATATTGGAATATTTAAGTCCCAGTGAAACTATCTCTGCGTCCTTTGTAAACATTTTTAAGAATACCGGCATGCCTGCTATGCATATCACTGTAAGCACAACAGCGTGTATACAGCTTAAGAGCATTCCCTGACTGGCTGCCTTGTCAGCCTGCTTCTGGTTCTGTGCACCCATAAAAAATGATATGACCGCATTAATTCCTATTGCAAATCCTATCATAACCGAGCTTATAAGATTCTGTACAGGAAATACAAGTGACAAAGCTGTCATCGCATTTTCACTTATCTTAGCAACAAAGAAGCTGTCAACAATATTGTACAATGAATTAACCATCATAGATATTACCATTGGAAGCGACATTTTTAATAACAATGGGAGTATCTTCTGCTCCTTCATATATGTCTGATTCATATTATCTACCTGTCCTTTTCGTAGAAAAAGAGCCATCGAGTGGCTCTTTTTCTAATGATACACGATAATATTTAATTATTCAACCAGATTCTTTCGCACAGACATACGCATCCCCCTTTCCGTATGTATGGCTATACTACTGGCACACCCCATCAACAATAGTTATTATCTTATCTGCATAATCCGCCATCTGTCTGTCATGCGTAACCATAATTATTGTCTGGTTGTGCTTCTGGCTTGCCTTGGATAACATCTGTGCAACTGTTCCTGCACTTCCCGCATCAAGATTACCAGTCGGTTCATCCGCAAGTATAACAGCAGGATGGGTAATCAATGCCCTTGCTATTGCAACTCTCTGCTGTTCACCACCTGACATCTGCGATGGAAACTTATTCTTACAATGAGATATTCCAAGCTCCTCAAGTAGATCATCAACCTCATTCTCATCAGGCTTCTTGCCATCTATAAGAATCGGCATAACAACATTTTCATATGCTGTAAATTCTGGAAAAAGACTGTAATCCTGATATATATATCCGATATTTCTTCTTCTGAACTCTGACAATTCCTTGTCCTTCATTCCTGTTATCTTCTTTCCGGCAATAATAACACTTCCGGTATCCGGCTCGTCAACACTTCCAAGAATCCTCAAAAGTGTTGATTTACCTGAACCGCTCTTTCCTATAATTGCTGTGAATTCCCCCTGTCCAAACTCAAGTGTACAGTTCTTGAGTGCTGGAACATCAACGCTTCCGGCATGATAGGTTCTTTCAATGTTCTCCGCTCTTAACATAATCTCGTTCATAATATACCCGTCCCTTCTATCCATATTTCTATAATTTTCTGACAAATCCTGTAAACATCAGCAGTTCCATTAACAATAACAACGGCATTGTAATCACGCACCATACTGATTCTCGGAGTGCCTCAAGCATACATACTGAAACAATCTTTCCACGTCTCATTCCCAGACTGTGCAGAAGCTTCATTTTCTCTTTTCTTCTGTTAATACGGTTTCTGATAACAATTGCCATAATTAACAGCTGCATAACTATCATTGCAATAATAGTGATTCCGTACTGCAGAATACTGTTGATAAGCTGTGTTCTGTATGTATTCTTGATATCAACATTGCTGCTATAAGAGATATTATTATTGTTGAAATACACACCTATCTTATTATTGGTTGCTGAAAATGTTGATGCTAAGTCATATTTTATGCTTATCTGGTTGTAGCACAGTTCAAAATCCATATCACCGCTTAACTCTTCTCCAATAAGTCTCTCCATAATATCTTTCTGTCTGTCAACCGCCTGCTGTGCCATGTTAGTACTTGCAATTGCTGTATAATAACCAAATGTCGGAATTATTCCATTGAAATCCTCCATAACCTCGTCAGTAACTCTGACAACAGCAGCAACCTGTGGAGCAACGCATGCATCATAATCTGCTTCGAGCTTTTCCATAAGCTTATAATCAGGATTAAAATCATGTGTATTGTTGTAATCTAATAAATACCTGTTATATGCTTTATCATAAGGGAATATTAAAAAATATGAAGGATCAATTATATTACTCTTATCATCATACGTATTCTCATCTACTCTGTAATAATTATAATAAAGTGTATCTCCGGCGTTAATAGTGTCATCATATCCACCCTCTGGCAGATTTCTTAAGAATAATACGACCTGTTTTCCTTCCTTAAATGCTTCATAATCAACATACTCTTTATCAATATATTTTTCCAGTTTGCTATACAGTTCCTTTGTAGGCTCAGTATATTCTGTTGAGAACATATATCTGTCTCCATAATCGTCAATATGCTGCTTGTTATAATGATAATTCACTGGGTGAAATGCAAATGTCTGCATTTTCTCATAATCCTGATTATCCCAGAACCAGGTTCTCTCAGATTCAAATGCTGAATATGAAACTGACTGTATTCCATTAATCTCCATTAACTGGTCAAGAAATTCTTTGGAAAACCCTTCAATAATGTTATTATTAGGATTCTTAAGGTATCCACTGCGTGATATCTGTATCTGTGCACTTTCTCTTCCTATACTGTCTGTATTATTAATTTTGACTGCATTATTGGAATCCCACATTTTTCCTTCTTCAACTAATTCCTTCAGCTCATCAAAATGTATATTATAACGTTTTCTTAATTTTGCTGTATCCTCAAGTTTATCCATTTTGCTCTCACGGCTTTCAGAATACATCGAGGGCTTCATTGGAAGATTATTATAATTCTCAAGATAGTACCAGTACTTCATATACAACTGGTCTTTGTCCTCTGTTCTGTCTATATAACCAAATATATCAGTAAGGCTGTCATTATTCTTATATTCTGTAAATGCATTTTGAATCTTCAAAGCCGAAAATATAATTACTCCACATATACATAATGCAAAAAGTCTTATTCCCACTGCCATCAAAGCTCCGTCTTTTTTTATAAATCTTGAGCTTACAGTCCTTACCAGATTATGTCTGTTCATGCGGCTCTTATTGTTTTTCACAGTAACAGGCCTGCCCGACCACTTCTTAGAAGCTGGCTTCTTTTTATAAAAATGTATGTTGGATATTATTCCGCTAAGCTCCTCAACTATAACTGCAATTACAACCGAACCGGCACTTTTAATAATAACCTCCATATTCACCCTGTAGAATTCATAACCGGACTTGGCTTCAAGTGCCTGTCCTGTAAAGTGTCCTGCTGCCAGTGCAAGCAGAACACCAATAATTCCTGCCGGAATCAGTATAAATGCGTTCTCTGTTATATACATTTTACGGATGCCTGCTTTAGTCATTCCCATCTGTCTGAACATATTGTATGACTTGCGTCTTGTATTTCTGTACTCAATAAGCTGGTATGACAATGCGAGAATTCCTATAACCATAACAACTATATACATATATGCATATACTGTTTTTGATTTCCACGGAGAATAATCATATACTGCAGCATTATATACAGTCTGGCTTTTTACATCCTCCTTAATCTTTTTATATACATTTGCATAATCCTGTGTCCGCACAGAATCCTTGAATGGATAAATATAGATATTATAAATAGTACATTTGAATTCTTTTAATCTTTCCTCAGTAACAATTGCTCCTGGAATATTTTTTCCATCCTGCCATATATTTGTGTAATTATTTAATATTCCAACCAGTGTAAATGTTGCACTAAGCCTTCCTTTATCTGAATTAATATTGTCATTTTCATAATAATTAATTGTTACCTTCTGTCCAAGCTCCCCCTCATAGCCAAGTTTAAGCAGAGTATTCCAATCCATAGTTATTTCATCTGAAGCCTCCGGCATCCTTCCCTCTGCCAGTCTGATTCTGCCCTGCTTCATAAAATCGTCCGTCATGCTTCCAACATAAAGCTTTGTGTTATTCCAGTCTGAATCAAATATCCGGACCGTACTCTCTGCCTTTAAAGGCTTTTCCAGAAAGTCATTCTCATCAAGAACCTTGTTAGGCTCTTTCGTTGTTTTCTCACATATATACCAGTCTCCAAACCTCGACTTATTGGATGACATCTGCCACTGGTACATATTCTCCTGAAATATAAGAACCGCTGTCACAAAAAACACCGCCACAAGTGTTGTAAGTGCCGCCTTCCATATCTGCGGGAACCGTCTCCTTATACTTTTGAAAGTAATCTTTAAAACATTCATTCAAGTACCCCCCTGTAAGATTTATGTATATACCTTATCATGCCAACCTTACAAAAACCTTACAACTCAATATTTTTATAAGACTTCGCAGTTCTTTGTCCATTTGTTTAACGAATATGCGTCTGTATGTGTGTCGGAGGCATACAGACACGTATATACACATATAAAATGGACAAAGAACTGCGAAGTCTCACTCAATTATTCTTCCACCGGTAGCCGATTCCTCGGATTGTCTCTATATAAGCTCTGCCGTCGTCACGGTTTCCAAGCTTTGTCTTTAACCTGCTCACTGTAACTGTCAGCGTATTATCCTCTACAAATGTTCCGTATCTGTCCCACATTTTCTGAAAAAATGTATCTCTTCTTACAATAAGTCCCTTGTTGTTTATAAGTATCTCTAATACATGAAATTCTGTCGGCGACACACTTATCTGTTTATCTGCATGCATAATTGACTTATTCTTAAAGTCTACTGTAAGAGTTCCATCTTTATAAATGTCTGTGCCACCTGATATTCTTCTAACATTAGCCATTATTCTTGATACAAGCTCTGCAACCCTGAACGGCTTCACAACATAGTCATCACCGCCGCAGTCAAGTCCTTTGATAATACTGTCTTCATCATCACACGATGTTAAAAATATTATTATCTGGCTTCCGTGTTCTCTTATCTTCCTGCACACATCAAATCCATTGCCATCAGGCAGATATACATCTAACAGGAATACATCTATTGCAGCTTCTTCCTGTTCATATATATTATTAAACTGTCCTACGCTTGCCGCTTCCACAACTGAATATCCTTTTCCCTGTAATATTCCTGCAAGCTGCTGCCTTATAAAATCATCATCTTCCAATATAAGTATCTTGGTCATATTCCCTCCCAGTCAGTACATTTTCTATATTGTAATGCACTAACCTTACACATATCTTACAATTCAGCCTTTCTTTTAAGAACATATCTTGGTATCTGTACCCTTATGACAGCACCTTTGCCGTCCTCGTTATTACGCACATCTACGGTTCCATGATGTGCTTCAATAATAAGCCGCGACAGATTAAGCCCTATACCTGCATGTCCTGCGGCTGCACTTCCTGTCGTCTCGAACCTGTCAAATACATACGGTATCCTGTCCTCCTCAAATCCGCTTCCATTATCCTTAATATTGACTATACATTTGTCATCACGGCATGCAGCTTTAACTTCAACCTTATCGCACAGCTCACTGCTGTTCTGTATTATATTGATAAATGCTTCCCTTATCCATTCTTCATCGGCATTGATACAATAATCTTCATCATTACATTCAACCGTTATATTGCAATTATTCTTAGGGAGCTGGTTCACAACATCGCAAAGCATGCTGTTCACATTAATGTCCTGCTCTGTCATGATTATCTTGCCTGCTTCCATTCTGCTTATTGTCATCAGCTTACTTATAAACGACCTGATTCTTTCAATCTGTTCAAAACATCTTTCAAGAAGCTCCCTGTTCTCACCGCTCTCCTCTAATCTGTCTAATGCAAGACTGAGTGCAGTAAGCGGTGTCTTTATCTGATGTGCGATATTCTCCGTAAAATTCTGCAATTTCTCATTACGCTCAACAAGAAATCTTTCATCCGCTTTCTGCTTTTTCTTTAACTGCTGGTTCTCTGCACCAAGATTAATAACATATGAATAGATATCATTATGTCCGATTTTTACAATCATCCTTATGCATGCTGCCATTACAACTGCAATTATAATTATCCCTGCCACTGCAATTATCCACTGACCACTTCTAAAATACATATATGATGAACCATTTTCTGTATACCCGCACTGCATAACTACGTTCTTATACTTTGATACATCACTTAACGAATACCTGTTATAAAACATCATATCTATCAGATATTCTCCTGATTTGTTATCTATGTTATACAATCCCGCTGCCAGTGCCCTGAACTTTAATTCATAAAATCCAGTCGTAGCAGCAATTATAAGTATGGCAATTCCTGCCATAACACAAAAAGCAGCCATCATCTTTTTCCTGATGACGGCTACTTTCCTTTCTGCTATATGTTCTATATCTTTTTCTTCCTCTATTATTACTGTATCTGACATAAATCCCCCTTAACTACATGCATTAGTTTCTGGAAGTATTATATCATTTTATTCTGTTTAAGCATATCTGTTAATTAAAATGAATTGATTGATGATCTGTTGGCAACAGTTTGTTGGTGAAAGCCCACTAAACGCCTGTGAATTCTCGATTTCGTAGGTATATTTTGCAACTTAATATGTAGATTTCAACCATTAAACCTACACATCCATTATCTAGATACATTTTAGTAGGCTTTTCCCATCAATTATTCTCTGAAAGAGCCACATCTCAACTGAAAAAAGCATACTATACTTGATGTAATTGCTTACTTAGTAGGTTTCTTTCTCTCCTCATCTTATAAGCTTCCTTCTAATGACCTACTAGAATATCACACAAGTCATTTCTAGTAGGTTTCTGCCTCAAAAACCCAGAAATCCAACTCACATCATGGCAAGCTCATATCTTACTTCTTCCCTTTCTGTGTCAGCAGAACTGACATTATCAATGAAGTTATCGGCACTGTAAGTATTATGCCCATTGTTCCTGATATTCCACGCATTATCTCGATTGCAACTGAGTACATGTTAAGAATCTGATGCATCTGGTATGAATATGCGTATATTATCATAACAAGTCCCAGACTTCCTCCTGCATAAGCAAGAATAAGTGTGTTAGACATTGTTCCTATCATATCACGGCCAATATTAATTCCTGAACGGAATATTTCCTTTGCTGATATGTCAGGTCTGTTTTCTTTAATCTCATGTAATGATGATGAAACTGACATTGCAACATCCATTACTGCTCCTAACGATGCAATCAGTATTCCTGAAAACAGCATACCTCCTATATCAAGCTTTGAATTCTGACCTACATATATAAGATTCTCTATATCATCAACATTATATCCTGTTACATGTCCAAAATGTCCGAAAACAAGTGCTATAAGACCTGATACAACTACTCCGGCTATTGTGCCAAGCATAGCGCCAATTGATTTCTTCTGAAAATCTGCCAGCAGGATAAATGTTATTAGCGTAATTATGACAACTGATAATGTAGCTGCAATAAATGGTGAAACACCAATATACATCATCGGAATATACATCATTACTACAACTGCAAATGTGAATATAAGTGCGAGTACTGAATTGAAACCTTTCTTTCCTCCAACCAGCCACATAAGTCCGAAAAATGCTGCTAATAACGCAATTATCTCCGGTTCACGATCATAATTATATACATTGGCTGAGAGGTTTCCATTATATTCACTTATATTAGCTATTACCCTTGTTCCAACCTTACAGTTGGCTCCGTACAGATATCCGTTAAGACTGTACGCTTTTACTTCTTCTCCCTTGTGGCTTCCTGATTTAATACGTAAAACAACCTCCTGGCTGTCGCCGCTTTCTAAGTCAGCGACAGCCTGAAGGTCTTCATTATCATTCTGTATAACCACTGCCTTAACAAACTTAGTATTGTCTTTGGCAAGCAGTGGTTTTCTTTCTACACTGGTGTAGAATAGAAACATAGCAATCATAATAAGTGCCACAACAAGGTATTTACCAAATGTGTCTATTATCTTTCGCAAATGTCTTCCTTCTTTCTGATTCCAACTATAACAGCACCGATACCTGCCGCAGCAGCAGCCATACAAGCATATATTCTTGCAAGCATGTTATCTCCTGTCTGTGGAGCTTTGCCATTATCAGCCGATGAATTGGTTGAAGTATTATCTGCCGGTGCAGATGGTTCTGTTACAGTATTGTTATCTTCCTGTACAGTAAGTGCATTAATTGCATTAACAACTGCAGTTTTTGCATCCTCTAATGCCTTGGCATCAATCTTAGGTGCATTCTCTGACTTATAATCTGCAAGCTGTGCCTGTGCACCTTCCTGTACCTGAATGTATATAGTCTTGTCCAGAAGTGTTGATACGCCCTTCTTAAATCTGTTAACACTCTTTCCGCTTTCAGATGTTGACTTATCTGCTGCATTCTTTACAGAACCATATCCTGACACCCTATCAGTATCCTTACCATAATTATTTACGATATCTGCAAGCATTGGGTCTGCAGCTGTTGTATATGCTGCCTTAATCTGCTTTAATGCTGAAAGAGCATCCTTAAGAGAATTCATGCTGGCTTCTGTATAATTAACCTCTGTGCCGTTAATTAAAGCTTCTGCATTATTAATAACCTCATCAACTGACATATCTGTATTAGTCTTATTAATTGTAAAATCATCAGCATATTTATTACCATTGTAGTCATATGTCTTGATGGTAAGTGAGCCGCTTGAAAAATCAATTGTTGAGAATGATGGGAGGCATGCATTAGTTCTCTCAGCAATGTAGTATGGTGTATAGTTAAGCAGATTGTAGTACTTAGAACCTGAGCCTGAACCTGTTGTTATATAAAGAGTTCCATCCGGATTAGTTACCGAACCGCTGCTTATATCATAGTCAACTACATTTCCATCAAGAATCTGATAACTTCTTGAAAATGTGTGGTCATGTCCTGTAAGACATATATCAATATCAAACTCA
>OLHA01001585.1_pt1 | contig 12021 bp, 12 predicted proteins | sample 1605961 | NCBI WGS metagenome assembly OLHA01 (sample SAMN03283288) | human gut metagenome | biome: human-associated habitat; material: feces | host: Homo sapiens | place: Peru | collected 2012
AATGTAGATGGCCTTGGTGTTGGGCTGGATAGCGCTCTCTACCTCTGCCAGGTCATGGGCATCCACGAAGGTGGCGGTAATGCCCCAGGTGGGGAGGGTGTGGGCCAGCAGGTTGCTGGTGCCGCCGTAGATGGTCTTCTGAGCCACGATGTGCTCGCCCTGCTTGCACAGGGCCTGGATGGCGTAGGTGATGGAAGCCGCGCCGGAGGCTACGGCCAGGCCTGCGGTGCCGCCCTCCAGAGCCGCGATGCGCTTTTCAAACACATCCTGGGTGGAATTGGTCAGACGGCCATAGATGTTGCCGGCATCTGCCAGGCTGAACCGGTCGGAGGCGTGCTGGCAGTTGTGGAATACGTAGGAGGTGGTGGCGTAAATGGGAACGGCACGGGCATCGGATGCGGGATCGGCCTGCTCCTGGCCAACGTGGAGCTGCAGGGTCTCAAAACGGTAATCAGACATGGGTATGTACCTCGTTTCTGTAAAATTCAAATGCTCTGCGGGAGCTGATGGGGCTATTATACCCAATTCTGCCGAGAAGTCAACACGGCAAAAGACATGACTGGATATAAGCGGGGCTAATAACGGTTTCCCCTCCGGGGTGTCCCGGAGGGGAGCGCATCTATGCCATATTCAGGAAATCCGCCGGATCCATGGGCATATCCTGATAGGCTACGGAGAAGTGAACGTGGGGGCCGATGGCAGACTCTGTCAGGGCGGTTGCCCCAACGCTGCCGATGGTCTGGCCCAGTACCACCTTGTCCCCCAGCTGCACCGGAACCGATTCCTCCAGGTTTTGGTAGGTGGTCTCGTAGCCGCCTGTGTGGCGCAGGACCACCGTGGTGCCCAGAGAGTCATCCTCCCGGACGGAGATCACCGTGCCGTCGGCGGCGGCGGAAACCGGGTCTCCCAGCTCGCCGGGGTAGTCCACGCCGTTGTGGACCCGCCAGTCCCGTGTGGTCTCGTTATAGCTCAGGCTATCCATGGCATAGAGGGTGGTCACCGAGCCGGAAAGAGGCGGGGCGGTCCGCAGCTTCTCCGGCTGGGTCTGCTGGGGAGCGGAGGAGGGGACAGGGGACTCTTCCGGGGCTTCCGTTGCCAGAGCCTCCAGAGCCTGGGTCTGCTGAGAAGAGGCTGTTTCCGCGGACTCCGCCTGCAGAAGGGGAGGAGTATCCGGCTGTTTGTCCTTGCTGGGACGAGTTACATAGCTTGTGATCCCGATTGCGGCGGCGCAGAGGACCAGGGCTATGTAGTAGCCCTTGCCGCTTCTGCCGCCAGATTTTTCATTGCGCATATAAGCACCTCCGAGCCTGAGTATTGCCGCTTTTTTTCGGGAATAAACCTTTTCCTGAAAGAAAAATATATTTTACCAAAAAGATAAAAATTTTATTTGACAACCGGGAAAAATGCGATATAGTAGTACTGTCTTTTTTCGACAGAATTCGAAAAAGACCGGCGCCGGTTTCGGCGCTGATTCTTTACGAAAGAAACGGGGGAGGATAATGTCCAAAGAACTCATCAGGCTCCGGGATCTTACCATGGAGTTCGACGGGGAACGCATTCTCGACGGCATTAATCTTTACATCAACGATCACGAATTTTTGACGCTGCTGGGCCCTTCCGGCTGCGGCAAAACCACCACCTTGCGGATCATTGGCGGCTTTTTGACGCCCACCTCCGGCACGGTGACCTTCGACGGGAAGACGATCAACGATGTCCCGCCTTATAGGCGGCAGATCAATACGGTCTTTCAGCGGTATGCGTTGTTCCCTCACCTGGATGTGTACGACAATGTGGCCTTCGGTCTGAAGGTCAACAAGGTCCCTAAGGACGAGATCGACACACGGGTGCGGGAGATGCTGGAGATCGTCAGTCTCAAAGGTTATGAGAATCGGCGAATAGACGCCCTATCCGGCGGTCAGCAGCAGCGAGTGGCCATTGCCCGCGCTCTGGTAAACCGTCCCAAGGTACTGCTGCTTGATGAGCCTCTGGGAGCCCTGGATCTTCGCTTGCGCAAGGATATGCAGAACGAATTGAAGCGGATTCAGCAGGCTATGGGCATTACCTTCATTTATGTGACCCACGATCAGGAAGAGGCGCTGTCTATGTCCGATACCATCGTGGTCATGGATAAGGGCCGCATCCAGCAGATCGGCCGCCCCGAGGATATTTATAACGAGCCGAAAAACGCCTTCGTGGCGGACTTCATCGGCGAAAGCAACATTCTGGACGGTGTCATGCTGGAGGATTACAGGGTCAAGTTCTTTGGCCGGGTCTTCCAGTGCGTGGACAAGGGCTTCGAAGAGAACGAGCCTGTGGACGTGGTGATCCGCCCGGAGGATATTGACATTGTGCCGGTTTCTGAGGGCCATCTGGTGGGCACCGTCACAAGCATTACCTTTAAGGGCCTGAACTACGATATCATTGTGGATTTCCGGGGCTTCAAGTGGCTGCTCCAGACCACAGATTTCCACGGCGTAGGCGAAACCATCGGCATTCGGTTGAACCCGGAGGACATTCACATCATGCACAAGAGTGAATACTCCGGTCAGTTTGGCGACTACAGCTCCTACTCCGCCGAGTACGATGAGCTGACGGAGGATGCCGGGAATGAAGAAGACTAACTCCGTCCTTTTAAGCACCCCATATCTGCTGTGGATGGCGGCGTTTACCCTGGTGCCTCTGGGTGTGGTGGGATATTATGCCCTGACAGATCCTTCCACCGGGGTATTTACCCTGGGCAATCTGAGAAATCTGGGCATGTACCTGCCGGTGCTGTGGAAATCCATTGCCTATTCCTTTGTCTCGGCGATGATCTGTCTGCTGCTGGGCTACCCGGTGGCCTACTACATTGCCCACTGCTCCGAAACCGCTCAGAAATTCCTCTATATGCTGGTCATGCTGCCTATGTGCATGAGCTTTTTGCTGCGGACCCTGGCCTGGGTCGGCCTGCTGCAGGACACCGGCATCATCAACAGCCTGTTGGCGAAGATCGGTCTTCCCACCCTCCGCCTGATCCGGACGCCTGGGGCGGTGGTGCTGGGCATGGTGTACAACTATCTGCCCTATATGATCCTGCCGCTCTACGCCACGCTGGTGAAAATCGACCGGCGGCTCATTGAAGCGGCTGAGGATCTGGGCTGCACCCCGGTGCAGGTGTTCCACAAGGTGGTGTTCCCCCTGAGTATGCCTGGCATTCTCTCCGGCATGACCATGGTGTTTGTACCCGCCGTGTCCACCTTCTATATTTCCCAGAAGCTGGGCGGCACCGATACGGTGCTCATCGGCGACGTCATCGAGCGCCAGTTCAAGCAGGGCAACAACCCAAACCTGGGTGCCGCGTTGAGCCTGGTGCTGATGCTCCTGGTCTTTGTCTGCACCGGCATTATGAACCGCTTTGGCGGAGATGAGGGGGATGTGGTGGTATGAAAAGAGTCAATAAGATCATCACCATTCTGATTTTTATCCTCCTGTATATCCCTATGGCGGTGCTGGTGGTGGCCTCCTTCAATACGGGCAAGGACATTACCCAGTTCTCCGGCTTCACGCTGAAGCAGTATCAGCGCCTTTTCCAGGACCGGACCCTGCTGGAGCTGCTGGGGAATTCTTTGCTGGTGTCTGTCCTGGCCAGCCTGATTGCCACGGTGTTTGGCACCCTCTCTGCCGTGGGCATCAACAACCTGAACCCGAAGCTTCGGAAAGTGGCCATGACCCTGACGGATATCCCGATGACCAACCCGGATATTGTCACCGGTGTCAGCCTGTCTCTGCTCTTCGTGTTCGTGGGCACCAAAATGCTGGGCCAGCGGAACAGCCTGACCTTCTGGACGCTGCTCATTGCCCACATCACCTTTAACCTGCCCTACGTGATCCTCAACGTTATGCCCAAGCTCAAGCAGATGGATGCCTCCCTGTCGGATGCCGCCATGGATCTGGGATGCACGCCTGTTCAGGCCTTCTTCCGGGTGACCATTCATGAGATCATGCCCGGCGTGGTGTCCGGTGCCATCATGGCCTTTACCATGAGCCTGGATGACTTCGTCATCAGCTATTTCGTCACCGGTCTGGATTTTGTAACCCTGCCTGTGGAAATCTATTCCTACACGAAAAAGCCCATTCAGCCCAAGATCTACGCCATGTTCACATTGCTGTTCCTGCTGATCTTCGTGCTGATGACCGCCATGAACCTCATGCAGCTGGCTGCAGACCGCAAAAAAATCGCTGACCGGAAAAAGCATGGTTGATCCGGTTCCCCAAAAAAATTTTATTTGAATGATAGGAGAGATAAGCTATGAAGAAAGTGATTTCCGTCTTCCTTGTCCTTGCCACCCTGGTCTGCCTGTGTGCAGGCTGCGGGAAGAGCAGCGAAAAGACCACCATCTATGTCTACAACTGGGGCCAGTACATCTCCGAAGGCGATGACGGCTCCATCGACGTCATCGCCGAGTTCGAGAAAAAGTATCCCAACATCAAGGTCCAGTACTCCACCTTCGATTCCAACGAGACCATGTATGCCAAGCTGAAAAACGGCGGCATCACCGTGGACGTGGTCATCCCCTCCGACTATATGATTGGCCGGATGCGCCAGGAGGGTATGCTTCAGGAACTGAACTACGATAATATCCCCAACGCCAAGTTCATCGACGCCAGCTACCGGGGCATGGCCTTTGACCCCGAGGACAAGTATTCCGTGCCCTATACCTGGGGCACCACCGGCATCATCTACAACAGCAAGTACGTGGACGAGGCCGATGTCACCGGCTGGGAACTGCTGTGGAATGAAAAGTACGCCGGGAAGATCCTGATGTTCGACAACTCCCGGGATGCCTTCGGCATTGCCGAGTATCTGCTGGGCTACTCCGTGAACACCACCGACTCCGCCGAGCTTCAGGCCTGCGCCGACAAGCTGGCCGAGCAGAAGCCTGTTGTGCAGCAGTACGTCATGGACCAGATCTTCGACGCCATGGAGAACGAGGAGGCCTGGATCGCCCCCTACTACGCCGGCGACTACCTGACCATGGTGGAGGAGAACCCGGACCTGAAGTTCTTCCGCCCAGAGGACCAGGGCTTCAATCTGTTTGTGGACGGCATCTGCATCCCCACCTGCGCCAAGGAGAAGGAAGCTGCCGAGACCTTCATCAACTTCCTGATCGACCCCGAGATCTGCGCCCAGAACCTGGACTTCCTGGGCTACTCCGTGCCGGAAACCGAGGCCAAGCAGTACCTGGATGCCGAATTGGTTGCCAATGACGTGGCCTATCCCAGTGAGGAGCAGCTGCGCAACGCCACCTCCTTCGACTTCCTGCCCGAGGAAACCTCCCGGGAGATGGAGAGCCTGTTCATGACCGTGCGGAACGGTTGATCTGCGCGCTAAAAAGGACCGCCTGCCGGCGGTCCTTTTTGTGTCAAATTGGGCGCTATAAAAACCATTTGTATTTGCAGGTAAAAGTATACAAATGCTAACTTTCCAAAGCAATTTTGTATAAACCTGTGTCCACCAGAGCATTTTTCAAAAGTTCTTCCGGTACTTCAGCATATTGTATCGCGCATAACTCTCAAAACATTTTTTTCTGCAATCTGATCGATTTCATCCTCCGAAAATCCTTCCATCTGTAACGCCTTAGCCAGGAGGGGAACCTGACTGCTGTTTCCTATTTCCAGTTCTCCGTGAATACCATCGAAGTCACTGCCCAGGGCTACACAACCCACTCCTCCGACATTCGCCATATGGCGGGCATGCTTCGCAATCATGGCGGCGGTAGATTCCTTGCAGGTAATATCTTTATTCAGAAACTCGGGGCCAAAGTTCAGACCGGCCACACCACCGGCGTCGCCTATCACCCGGATCATCTCGTCCGTTAAATTACGACGATGCGGAGACAACGCACGGCAGTTTGAATGCGTAGCGATAAAGGGTTTCTTGCAGATTTTTGCCACATCATAAAATCCACCATCCGATAAGTGGGATACATCGACCATAATTCCCAGTTCCTGCATATGGGTCACAGCCTCTTTTCCGAAGCTGGTCAGCCCTTGCCGCATCACCGCAGGATCATCGGAGCAAGGAGCGCCGATGCAATTAAAATCATTCCATGTCAGCGAAATCGCCCGAATTCCCATATTATAATAACGATCCAGATTTTCAATATTTCCCGCTACCGCTCGGCCATCCTCCATGGTCAAAACTGCGGATATTTTTCCTGCGGCAAAATTCTTTTCGATATCGGCTGCTGTACATGCCTTTGCAGCAATATGCGCATTCTTGACTAATGCTGTTTCAAATATCTTGGCACAGCCCGCAATATAGACTTCATCAGGCAACGGATCAACCTTACAATACTTCTTGTAGTTTCGATAGGGAAACATAAAAATCGCAAAAAACTGCGCCATGGCCTCCGCCTGCCGAAGCCTTTCTAAATTTACCATTGTATCGCCATCCAGAATATTAGCTCCATCGATGTTAAGGGGATCAGCAAAACCAAGTTTTTTCCGAACCGTCATATACTGGTTCATCAAAGTATCGCAATGCATATCAATTGCGTGCATCAGGTATTCTTCCTTTCTCCTGCATTCATTTCTTTTTTATGTTCCAATTTAAAAAGCAAAAGTCCAAAGACAATACAGAGAACTACTGCCAGAATCTGCCGCATAAAACTGGGTAATGGGCTGATGTTAAGCACAAAACCGAGAAGCAGCCCAAATACGCCGACCGGGACATTTTTCTTCATGTAACCAGTGATAATTGCTCCATAGCTGGCTGGTAAAATAAAGTTCAATCCTACCTTGATGGGAGCAGGTAAAATGTCCAGCAGCCCCTGACCAATCACAATCGCCACCAGCCCAAAGACTAACGAGGCAATAACCGATCCAGCGATGGCTATTGTTGAGATAACCTCTCCCCTCCGGGTCCCCGGATCAACACCCACTGCATCCATAGCAGCAGCGCAGGCCGGAACACGAATTCCCATAACAGCCCCGGACAAAAAGGACATATATGTTCCCGCTTCTCCAAGTGTAGGATAGTAGGATATTGGTTCCACCACATACATGGTTGCCTGGTTTGATAGGATCAGAAGCCATCCACCCATAACCACATGGAGCGGCGCGACCGCTCCATAAACCACGCTTATGTATGCCGCAGGCAGAAAGCTGGCTACAATAGCCAAAATCAAACTGACCTTCCCTATACGCCGCACAGGCTTTGTAAAACCACAAAAAAACAAATCCGTATCCATCATTCTGTCGCCCCCGTATTAAATCATATTTGAAGATACTCGGCAAACGCACCACCAGCCATACCGCATACAAGGGAAATCCCCATTGACCAGGCCTTTATTTTAGGGTATTTCTTGGCAACCATCCCACAAGAAAGCCTTGCAAGAACTGCGCAAAGGAATGATATAACCATTCCGCCACCATACCGAAGATACATTGTTCCATTGTAGCAACAGGTTCCTAAAATTGCGGATGTAGCAAATACACCAAGCATAGCCGAGGATCCTTTTGTGATTCGCTTGGCTACCGCACTCATCCTGTCAGTAAAGAGCAAACAAAAAACAAGCCAACCGCACCCATTCAGCGCCATAACCCACAACGCGGCAGTGTAAATATCCAGCGGCATTTCAAGGCTCAGTATTGTTCCGGCGGCATCTGCCGCAAAATTTGCCGCCCGAAGCTCAGTTCCAGCTGCGCAAATGATAGAACTTCTCTGCAAAGCAACAGGTGAACCCACAACGGCCTGTAGGCCAAGAATTGAAATAAACGAGGTAATACTCGGCCCAACAGCTGTAATCAGTCCTGTCTGAAGCGCCAATCTGCACTCCTGCTGGGTGAGTTGTACTGTCACATCAGAGGATATTTTTTTCGCACGGCCGTAAATAAGAATCACTTGAATAACACTAATAACAAGAAGTGGTATACAAGCCAGCCATAAGCCAACGCTATTGGCAACTTCCGATGTCAGCATATATTGCATTCCTTCTTTCTTTTTAAATATTTAATTTTTCAATTGTTATTTTATCAAATCATTTAAGCATGTCAATTGGGTGATTTTTACAAAATTCCAATTGCATTTTTGTTCATCCTCAACCTGCAAGACAATACAGACAATATAAAAATAGAATTATATAATTACGTAATATTTTAGTTGACAACAACCTGCTAATGGAATAGTATGTAGTTATCTTTGAAAAGGAGAATTTTTGATGGAAAACAAAATGAAACAGCCTGACCAGACAGAGCAAATCATTTTGAAAATCATGGACCTGATTATGCAGCTTTCGGCGATAAACCCCAGAATGCTTACCAGAGAAAATGATTATGGGGGCGGTGAAGTCCATACCGGTTTAGAAATGCACACCCTGCGGTATATTGTAGATAATCCAGGCTGTACTGTAACCGAAATTGCTGAAACATGGTCGAGAACCGTTGGGGCCATTTCCCAAGTAGTAAAAAAACTTCGTAATGAGGGTATGGTTTCCCAGAGAAAGGATGCAAGCAATGAAAGGCGTAATCTTCTGTATGCAACAGGATCCGGAATTAGTGCGGATAGTTCTCAACGCACCAGGGAATTGGAGCGAGCAGGACAAGCTGTACAGCGTCTAAAAGGTTATACAGATGAGGAACTGATGACTACATCCAAAATCTTGCGTGAACTAATACAGAGCAAGCCAGAAAGATACTCAAAAGTTCAGAAAGAAAGGATCAAATAACGGCCCGGCAGGATTACTCCTGCCGAGCCGTTTTGTATTGTGAAGTTGCACAAAAAAGTGATATAAATTCCGTTTAATATTCCCTATTGCTTTTATATATGTCTTCTGATATTATCACTTTCGAAATTAAATCATTTAAAAAATATACTATTATTATTTTACATGATTTAATTACCATATAAATCAAGGAGGACATTTGCAAATATTATGAAGTACGATTTCACTACCGTGTGGCAGCGAAAGGGGATGGATTGCCGCGTAATTGACATGGTTGGCAAGTATACCAGCACCGGCGGCCCAGGCATGCCAAAAGAGGGGTTTGACATCATTCCCATGTGGATTGCGGATATGAACTTCGCCACCGCTCCATCCGTGATTCAGGCAATTACAGATCGCCTTCAGCATCCTCTATTTGGATACTTTGATTTTCGCAATGAATATTACGAATCCATTATCCAGTGGCACAGGGAACGCTATCATGTAGAGGGAATGACGCAGAATAATATCAGCTACATCAATGGTGTCCACGGCGGCAATCTGAACGCACTGAAAACCTTCTGCTCTGTGGGCTCACCGGTTTTGATTCACACTCCAGCCTATTCCAGTTTCCTTTTGAACCTCCAGCGGGGCGGATATAAAACCGTAGCCTCTCCGCTGGTGCAGGATGAAGATAATGTCTGGCGAATGGACTTCGATGATATGGAAAAGAAAATCCGGGACAACAAGATACATATTGCTGTCTTCTGCTCACCCCACAATCCGACTGGCCGTGTTTGGGAACGCTGGGAACTGGAAGCTGCGTTGGAGATCTTCAAAAAATATGACGTAACGGTAATCAGTGATGAAATCTGGTTCGATCTGGCATTCCCAGGATACCAGCATATTCCAACCCAGTCCATCAATGAGGACGCCCGTAATCGCGTCATCGCAACTTACGCTCCGACAAAAACATTTAATCTTGCTGGCTTTGTAGGCGGCTATACAGTCATTTACAATCAGACGCTGCGGGATAAATTCCTTCAGGAAATGTCATTATCTCACCTAAACAATAATAATTTAATGGCAATGTACTCCCTCATTGGCGCCTATAAACCAGAAGGCGGCGAATGGGTGGACGAATTACGTCAGGTCCTGGCCGCAAACGCACAGTATGCCTGTGATTTTATCGAGGAGAATTTTGAAGGTGTCACTTTCTCCCGTCCTCAAGGCACATATATGCTGTTCCTGAACTGCGCAGGGTGGCTCAAGGCACATAACAAATCCTTGGATGAACTGCTTCACGCTGGATATGATGTGGGCGTTGTCTGGCAGGATGGGCGAGCATTTGCGGGGCCGACACACATCCGGATGAATCTGGCATTGCCGACTGTCCGTGTGCAAGAAGCCTTTGCACGCTTGAAAAAATACGTGTTCTGTGTGTAATCAGTGAAGAATAAAGGAGAAAAAATATGAATAAGAACTTAACCGGTGTACGGCATCCTGCATGGCGTATGTTTGTTGTTTGCTGCCTGATTCAATTCGGCTGTAACGGTTGTTTGATGATGAATCTGTTCACATCGGCAATTTGCCAGGACATGGGATTTTCTTATGCCGCCTACGGCATCTGCACAACGATTCTCAGCTATGTATCGGCTGTGGTCTATCCGATTGCGGGGCGAAAACTCCCCACAATGGACAACAAAACACTTGCACTCATTGGTCTGCTGGGGCCTGCTGCTATCTTCTGCACCGGTTTCTGTACTCAGCTATGGCAGTTCTACATCCTCGCTGCAATTCGAGGATTTGTGGCAGGCTTTTATCTGATGATGGCGCTGCCGGTCATTATCAATAAATGGTTCGTCAAGGCCCGTGCAACTGTTCTGGGCATTGCACTGGCCATGTCTGGAATTTCCGGTCCATTTTTCAATACCATTGGCCACAATATTATTTCCTCTTTTGGATGGCGTACCGGCGTTAGAGTAACAGGTCTCATTTCCTTTGTCATCTTTGTTCCCGCGGTGTTCTTTGTGCTGCGTTGCAGCCCTGAAAAGATGGGTGTGACGGCCTACGGCTCCGAAGAAGGAGGAAAAACAGATACCATCTCTACCATAAAGGAAAAAGCTGTCCAAAAAAAGGACTATGGCTTTCTGACAAACCCTATTTTCTATATTTTGATTCTGGCACGACTGGCGATGAGTCTGCCCTCTGGCTTTACAGGTTACTTTACCGTCTTCGGGACCTCTATCGGACAAGCTGCACTAGGTGCAACCCTGCTGTCCTGTTATCAGATGGGTAACACGGCGTGGAAACTGATTTTAGGTGTATTGGTAGATAAACTGTCTATGCGGCGGACCCAATACATTGCCCTGGCGCTGGTAGCATCCGGCGTACTGCTGGTTTTCTTCAGCGGCAACACTTACGCAATGATGGCAGGCGCATTTATCTTTGGTGCTAATGCGTCTGTCGGAACATTGATTGCCTCAATGCTGGTCGTGGATACAATTCCCGCAGAGCAATACGCCACCGCTCTTGGCGTAATCACAACAATTTCAAGTCTGATGGGCGGTATGATTTCACCTATCCTGGGTGGGATCTATGATGCTACCGGCAGTTTTACTGCTTATGGAATTGCTATTGTAATCGGTATGGTATTCCTGGCAATTCTCTTGACTGGCATCTACGCAATCAAAAGCCGTCAACTCAAGCAGTCCTCGGCTGCTGTCTAAAAGTCAGGAGGAACTTCTATGAAAGTCATCTCCACAGAAAAGGCGCCTGCTGCAATTGGTCCTTATTCCCAAGGGTATCAGGCGGGCAACATCGTAATTACATCCGGTCAGCTTCCAATCGTTCCTGCTACTGGAGAGATGCCTGAAGGGATTGTCGCCCAATCTGAGGCAAGCTGCAAAAATATAGGTGCCGTTCTGGAAGCCGCAGGCCTGGGTTTCTCTAATGTCATAAAAACCACCTGCTATTTGGCCGACATGGACTGCTTTGCAGCTTTTAATGCGGTTTACGAAACGTATTTTACCTCCAAGCCTGCACGTAGCTGTGTTGCCGTCAAACAGCTGCCTAAAGGTGCACTGTGTGAAATTGAGGCAATTGCAGTCAAGTAATGTAAAATGTGATTTATTCCTCATTTGTAAACAAGCCTCCTTCGACTTTCTCCCCGAGGAAACCTCCCGGGAGATGGAAAGCCTGTTCATGAGCGTGCGCAACGGTTGATCTGCATACTGAAAAGGACCGCCTGCGGGCGGTCCTTTCTGATAAACCAGGGTTTGCCGTACCCCTTGGCTCTCCCTATGGGAGAGCTGTCACGGCGGAAACGCCGTGACTG
>OLHA01001590.1_pt1 | contig 11984 bp, 12 predicted proteins | sample 1605961 | NCBI WGS metagenome assembly OLHA01 (sample SAMN03283288) | human gut metagenome | biome: human-associated habitat; material: feces | host: Homo sapiens | place: Peru | collected 2012
GGGTAAAGAAACCGCCGTTAAAGATTTTATCCATTGAATGTTCCTCCTTTCCTTTGTTTCGTACTTATTGTACCAAACGCTCGCAAAATTGTCAATAGTTTTATGAAAACTGTAACCTGTGTGACGGAAATATTGCAGGAAACTGTAAACAAACTGAAAATACGATGTCAAAATATTTCATTTTTACAACCTGAGAAAAAAGGACGTACAATTCCCTTTTCTTTTATTCAAAGTCGACAAGCCCGTTTTTAACATCTATTTTCCATCTTTTTTTACCGCCGTCATTTGCGATTTCAAGACGCGCAAGCGGTGTTTCGATAAGCTCGCCCGCCAGGCGTCCCACGGGACGCGCTCCGTCATGAAGCGCCGCAGCCTTTTCCGCGATAAAATTCACCGCCGCCTCCGAGAAATCGACCGTAACACCTCCCGCAAGAGCAAATCGCTTTATATCGGAAAGCTTTCGGCGCGTTATTTCGCGAAGCTCAACGGCAGACAGCGGTTCAAAAATCACGATGTCATCTATTCTGTTCAGAAATTCGGGGCGGAACACATTTTCAAGCTCTTTTTTTATTCCTTGTTCGGCGGTTGAGCCGAAGCCGAGCGACACTCCGCCCGAAACCTGTTTTCCGCCGAGATTTGACGTCATTATAATAACCGTATTACGGCAATCCGCTTTTCTTCCGTCGGAGGCGGTAAGCACGCCCTCGTCCAAAAGCCGCAGAAGCGAATTAAAAACATCGGGATGAGCCTTTTCGATCTCGTCAAACAGCACGACACTGTACGGACGGCGACGCAGCTTTGACGTAAGCTGACCGCCGTCCTCAAAGCCGACATAGCCGGGCGGTGAACCGATAAGCCGAGCTACACTGTGCCCTTCCGAAAACTCTGCCATATTAAAAGCAATAAGAAAATCCGGCGAGCCGAAAACCTCCTTGGCAACCGCCTTTGCAAGCTCTGTTTTTCCGACGCCCGACGGTCCGCAGAAAAGAAATGTTCCCACCGGGCGCGTCGGATCCTTAAGCCCCATCCGTCCGCGCCTGATCGCATCCGAAACCGCCTTAACAGCTTTTGTCTGACCTACGATGCTCCCTGCCAGCCTGCTTTCAAGGTTTTTGAGCCTGATTTTCTCGTCCGCATTGACAGTGGCGGCAGGGATATCCGTCCATTCGCCGACTATCCGCGCTATTTCTTTCGGTGTCACCTCCGGCACCGTGCCGCTGCCGTTTGTTTCCGAACGTGATTTTTCGGCGAGACGCACGGCTTCTTCGATTTTTCCGTCACGAACAAGCGCATCGCGCTTTGCTTCGGTGTATTCGCTTCTGACTGAATTAAGACTTACCATTGCAGCCGCCTCGTCCACAAGATCGATAGCCTTATCGGGCAGAAAACGGTCGGTTATATAACGAACCGACATTGACACCGCCGCTTCGAGCGCCCCGTCGGTTATTCTGCAGCCATGGTGCTCCTCATATGCAGGACGCAGACTTTTCAGGATTTTGAGCGCGTCTTCTTCCGACGGCTGCTCCACCGTAACAGGCTGAAAACGCCTTTCGAGCGCCGAGTCTTTTTCTATACATCTGCGGTATTCGTCCACCGTAGTAGCTCCGATAAGATGCAGCTTTCCGCGCGCGAGGACTGGCTTGAGTATGTTCGCCGCGTCAACCGCGCCCTCAGCCGAGCCTGCGCCGATAATGTTGTGGATTTCGTCAATAAACAAAATAATGTTGTCCGCTTCCGTAACCTCGGTTATCACTCCGCGTATACGCTCCTCAAAATCGCCGCGGTATTTCGCGCCCGCCACCATTGCGGTAAGCTCCAGCGACCACACCTCCTTATTGAGAAGCGAATCGGGCACATCACCCTCGGCAATGCGAAGCGCGAGTCCCTCGACCGCCGCCGTCTTGCCCACTCCCGGCTCACCGATAAGGCACGGATTGTTTTTTGTTCGTCTGCACAGAATACGCATGACGCGGTCTATTTCCCTGTCGCGGCACACCACTTTGTCGATGCGCCCCGCCCGTGCTGCTTCCGTGAGACAAACGCCGTATTTTGCAAGCGTGCCGGTCGATACGGACGGCGACTGACGGTACATTTTTCCGTGCTGCACGGTAAACGGCTGCGACGGACGGAGCGCGCGGGTAATGTCGGAATATAACGCCGACGGACTGACGTTAAGCTCCGTAAGAAGCGCCGAACTGCCCGAACGGCTGTCACGGAGCAGCGCCGTCAAAAGGTGTTCCGTGCACACGTTTGAATTTGCTTTTTTACTCTCCCGAAGCGCGTTTTCGACGGTCTTAACGAGCCGCGGTGTCATATCCTTGTCCGTGAGGACGGTGGGCACGCCTCTGCCCATACGTTCGCCGAGCTTGTCGTAAGCAGTCCTGTACTGCACGCTGCGTCCCGACAGCACCACTCCCGCAACGCTCATCGGATCACCGAGAAGACCTAAAAGAAGATGCTCCGTGCCGACATATGTGTGACCCATCTCGCCGGCAACGGTTATAGCTAAATTGAGTGCGGTGTCGGCTTTTTCGGAGAAGCCCGAAAATCTGTATTTTTTCATATACCCTCCGCATGCTTTTCAAAAAAATAAAACGACGCAGCCGCCGATGCGGTTTCCGTCGTTTTTATTATACTGCATTTTTATTTTTTCTATTCTGCACCGAAAAGCTTTTTACGGATTATTTTCGCGCGAAGCTCGTCGCGGTCGCGCGTCGACAGCCTGCCGCCCGCAACACAGTTGAGACAGGCGGGCTGCAGAGTATACATCAGCTCGTTTACGGTGCCTACATCGACCGGGCAAAGACCGTATACCGCGCCGAGACGCAGAAGCGACAGCATTTCGGGCATCTCGTCATTATCGACAAGCATCGCGGTCGAAAGAAGCCCCTGCGCACGGTTTATCTTGTCGCGCATGCCGATATCCTTTATCAGCTCCTCTGCGCACGCATGCTCTTTTGTCGCGATTTGCAGCGCCATGGATTTGAGATTCGACACCGCCGTTTTTTCGTCAATGCCGAGCGTTATGTTGTTTGACAGCCTGTACATGTCTCCGCGTACCGAAAGACTGTCGCCGAATGCGCCGCGAATGCTCATTCCGAGCTTTGAAACGGTGGAGATAAGCGAGCTGACCGTGCCGTTTCGGGTAAGCGCGGGTAAATGCAGCACAGCAGACACCTTAACCCCTGTGCCGAGATTTTTGGGATTCTGCGTCAGAAAGCCAAGCTCCGGGTCAAACGCAAAGCGCAGCTTGCCGTCAAGCGCATTTTCGTACGTCTCTGCGCTCTCATACGCTTTTTCGGGCTGAAGCGACGGAGAGAACGCGGTAATTCTTATGTGATCGTCCTCGTTGAGCATAATGCTGACGCAGCCGTCCTCGGATGAAATGAGCATTCGTCCGCCCGAAGAAGACGCAAATTCGGGACTGATTATACCGCGCTCGGCAAGAGCAATCGCCTCATAGGGATAGAGTTTGCTCATATCCGTAGCCTTTACAGGCAGACCGGCATCGCAGAGAACAGAGTATACCTTTTTGTTTATCGCATCTCTTTCGGGAACGCTCAAACGGACGGGAAACGGAATTTTGTCGATATTGCGCGAGAGCCTGACCGCCGACGAGAGAATAACGTCACCGTGATATTCGGGCATAAAACTGAGCATATACATCAGCCGTTCGTCTCCTTTCCGACAATATCTTTAATTTCGTCACGAAGAAATGCGGCGCGCTCAAAATCCTGCTGACGGACGGCATCGTCCATCTGCGACTTTAACTCGCGCAATCTGCGCTCGTTCTGCGCACCCTTGCCCGCAGACTCCGGAATTTTGCCCGTGTAAACGGCTCTGCCGTGAATTTTTCTTATCGACGGCGCAAGCTTATCGGCAAAAAAGCGGTAGCAATCGGGGCATCCGGGACGTCCGCTGTGAGAAATGTCCGAAAAAGTAAAGCCGCATGTCGGACAGTGCTGTTCGGGTGCGGCGCTCTGCTTTCCGGCGGCAGCTCCGAAAATTTTCCCGAACGGGAGCTGAAATATTCCGAGCATATCGGAATAGCCCATTGCCGCGGCACAGTCGGGGCAGAGATGAAGCTCTATAGCTTCGCCGTTTATGATTTGTTTGAGATGTACGGCTGCATCCTTCGTCTGACAGTTCTGACAAAGCATAATATTACTTCCTTTTCATAATATGGGGCTGCCGGTAAAAAGCGGCAACCCCGAAAGAACACAAAAATATCAGCAGACCCCCGAAAGACCGAAAACTTTGAGGATGGCGGCTGCTATAAGCCTGAAAAACGCGGAGAACTTGGTCGCATCGTCCGTAACGCGGGAATTGAGATCAAATCGCGCCTGTGCGTATGCGTCCGAATGTGAATAAATATCAAAATATGAGAGACAATATGTCTCATAATCACGCGGATTATTCTCGTCAATAACGAAAACTCTTGATCCGACAACCTCGCTGTTATAGGAACGGAAGCCCATGCCGGGTGTGTTTATAATGTCGATGCCCTTATAATTCACGCGGTAGTTGTTTACATGATCATGTCCCGAAACCGTGGCTATCACGTCGCCCGTTTCAAGGAACGCGTCAAACTGTCCGTGCGTAAATTTCGGGGGACAGGGCGTTTCGTTTACTTCTCCCTCGCTGCCTTCGGGGAGCACCCATTTACCGTTTTCGTCCTTTGTGATAACATCGAACACCTCGGGGACAACGATGTGCTGGAAATTGAATGCGGGCACGGGCACGCCTCCGTTTTGAGCCGTAAGAGCAGCCGATGTGCGCTTATACCAATCTATTTGATCCTCGTGCACGGCTTCATAGCCGCCGAGATCGTTTTCGGTATTATAGGTGCCCGAGTCGGTGAGCCATATATTAAAAGCATATCGCGTACCGTCGGACGAGAGAATAGGCAGGTTGGTGTTGCCGCAGCCGCTTATCCCGGCTTCTCCCGCATCTCCGACATAGCAGGAGTAGCTCTTGTAGCACTCCATCTGATACGCTTTATCGGCAGCGTTGTTTTCATCGTCATGATTGCCGAACACGGCAGCCACGGGAACGCCCGCCTTTTCAAAAATGCTCATAAACTCGTTTATCGCAGCCTTGCTCAAAGCCTTTGTTCTGTTTGAACCGCCGGAAATATTGTCGCCGCCGAGAATAACGAGGTCGGGATGAACTCTGTCGAGCGTATCCTTTATAAAGTCGCGCGTGATACTCATAAGAGGATATCTGTCCTGAATATCGCAGATATTGAGAACAGTAAACCTGCCGTCGTCGTTAAAGCGCAGCTCCTTTTTGTCCGAAGCCGCAGCCGTAAAGCCGAACATCATACATACGATGACCGCCGCCGTAAAAACGGCAAGCGCTTTTTTTAATGTTGTTTTCATTTTTTCACTCCTGTTTTTGTCGGTATAATTTGCGGTTGCAGCAAAAATAAAGCGGGTCTTTCACTCTGCTTTTATCAGAACTTCTCGCACTTCGACACCTTAATATAGCAGCCGCCGTCTTCAACGGTAAACACGCCCGAAGCAATGAGATACTGTCCCGTTGCGGGGGCATTTTCACCGTCGGGGAGCACCATGTCAAGATTCCATGCGCCGTCGTAATAGGGGTGCTGAATACACGAGCCGTTGAGCGCTCTGCCGAAAACTTTCACATTTTTATCCTTGAACGCATCGGTGTTTCCCTGCATGTTTGCTATCTGAACTCTGACAAGCGTCGGCGACATGACGGTGAGGTCAAGTCCGTCGGCGGGAGCAAAGCTTTCAAGCGTTTCAAGCGTCGTTTCGGTGAAACGGTAGCCGTCGAGCGATTTTTCGTCCGCGATAAGCTTGCCCGTAAGCTTTACAAGCGAACCGGGTGCGGGAAGCGATGATGTATCGGTCGGAACAAACTCCCACTGCCAGTCGCAGCAGCGCGTTTTATCGGCGTAGCCCCAAACATAGTAACGGTCGACTTTGTTGTATTCGTCGCGAAGCACCGCAAATGTTCCTTCCTTATTATACACCTTATTTGCGTATTCGTCACCCTTTTTTTCATAAAAAATATTGAGATACGCCGCGTATTCAAGTGAGTTGAAAGTCTCCTTGATGCCGACTACGTCTTTTTCGGGAGCATTTGCCGGAATGGTGGTGTTTTCTTCCTTACCGGAGGACTGTCCGCCGCCGGACACGGATTCGTTTTCCGATGACGACGGATTTGCGGGATCGGTGTTGCCGCCGTCGGTTTTTCCGCACGCGGCGAACGAAAACGCAAGAAGAGCTGCAAGGGGGATGCATAAGAACGTTTTTTTCATTTTGATTTTTTCCTCTCTTTTGCCTGCGGGATCCGAAGCCGACCTTTGACGCATACGCGGCAAAAAATATGTACCGTAAGGTGAAGTCGGGACGAAGCGCCGCTTTGGCTTATCTTCATTTTTTATTTTTTGAGCTTTCCCGCAAGCGAGAAAACAGCAAATACGGCTATATCCGCGGCAACAATGGTGGAGCCTACGGGAGTGGAGAAAACAACCGACAGCACAAGTCCGGAAAAGGCGCACAGCACCGACACAACGGCGGAGCATGCGACCACAGAGCGAAAGCTCTTAAAAACGCGCATAGCGGAAAGCGCGGGGAAAATAACAAGCGCCGATATCAAAAGTGAGCCGACGAGATTCATCGCAAGCACGATAATAACGGCGGTTACAACGGCTATCATGAGATTGTAGGCGTTTGCGTTTGTGCCGGTTGCCTGCGCAAATGTCTCGTCAAACGTAACCGCAAAAATTTTGTTGTAGCACAGCACAAAAACTCCGATGACCACAATCGAGAGAACAACACACAGCCACACGTCAAAATCGGACAGCGTTAAGATGGAAGTGGAGCCGAACAGCGTCGTGCAGACATCGCCGCTCACGTTTCCCGATGACGAGAACAGATTTATTATGAGGTAGCCCACGCCGAGCGCGCCGACCGACAGCATAGCAAGCGATGCATCGCCCTTTATCTGCGCCCTGTTGCCGACGCGCAGCAGAAGAACGGCGCACACCACCGTAACCGGCAGCACAGTAAGCATGTCGTTTGTCAGTCCCAGTACGCCCGCGACAGCCATAGCGCCGAACGCAACGTGCGACAGTCCGTCGCCGATAAAAGAAAAGCGTTTAAGCACAAGCGTAACGCCGAGAAGCGACGAACACAGTGCTATAAGCACGCCTACGATCATCGCGCGCTGCACGAACGGATACTGAAAATATGCCAGAAACTCACTCATTGCCGCTTGCCTCCTCGCTCGTAAACGCACGTCCGACGTCCGTTTTCAGATAATCTTCCTTTGAACCGAAAAACTTCGGTGTATTGCCGAGGTGAAGTATATGCGAAGCGTATTTTACAGCCGACGCAATATCGTGCGACACCATTATGACAGTTATTCCCGTGCGGTTGAGCGAGGCGATAAGCTCGTACATTTCGCGCGTCGCCTTCGGGTCGAGTCCCGCTACAGGCTCGTCGAGCAGCAAAAGCTTCGTCGTTGCGCACAGTGCGCGCGCCAAAAGCACACGCTGCTGCTGACCGCCCGAAAGCTCTCTGTAGCAGCGTCCCGCAAGCGGCGTTATATTCATTTTTTCCATGTTTTCGGCGGCAAGTTTTTTTTGCGCCTTTGTATAAAACGGATGAAATCCCGATTTGCCGAGACAACCCGACAGCACTATTTCGCTCACCGACGCGGGAAAATCGCGCTGAACCGGTGTCTGCTGCGGGAGATAGCCTATTTCGTTCTGCCTTAATCCGTCCGAAAATCTTATTTCGCCGGCGACCGGCGGAGTCAGTCCCAGCACAGTTTTTATCAGTGTGGATTTTCCCGCGCCGTTTTCGCCCACGATGCAAAGATAATCACCGGCATTGACCTCAAAACTCAGTCCGTGAGTTATTGCTTTGCCGTCGTAGCCGAGCGAAGCGTTTTTACAAATTATCTGCGGCATTTTTCAGTTCCTCCTCATCCGAGAGCTTTTTTCAGCGCCTGCAGATTTGCCTTCATAACGCCGAGATAAGTCTCCCCTGCGGCATCCGCCGTTTTTACGGACTGCATTGAGTTCATTACGGTTTTTTGACATCCCTTTTCGCTCATTCCGGAAATAACGGCATCGGCTATCGCGCCGTCGGAGGTTTCCGTTACAAGTACCGTATCCGTCTTTATTTCATCCGCGGCACGGCTCAAAGCGGTTATTGTCTTGAAGCTTGCCTCGCTCTCTGCGGAGCAGCCCGTGAATGCAGCATGATAATTGATGCCGTAATCCTTCATCATATATAAAAACGGAAATCTGTCGGCGAAAATAACGGTATCCCGTTTGCCGTTTTCAACTGCCTTTTTATATTCGGCGTCAAGTGCGGCAAGCTGCAAAAGATATTCTTTGAGATTGTTTTCGTAAGTCGCTTTTCCGTCGGGATCGATTTTCGCAAGCTCCGACGCTATATATGCCGTGATTTTTTCGGCGTTCTTAAGCGACAGCCAAACGTGCTCGTCATATTCGGGTTCTCCGTCACCGTGATCGTGCCCGTCATGCTCCGCTTCAAGAGCCGTTTCCTCCTCACGGACAGCCGAGCCGAGCACATCGGTCATGCCGACGAAAACGGTTTTGTCCGTTCCGACGCTTTTTCTTACGTCGTCCACCCATTTTTCGCTTACTCCGCCTACATAAATAAACATATCCGCCGCGGCAATGTCCTTCATGTCTTCCGCTGTAGGCTGATAGGAATGCATATCCGCCCCCTTGCCTGAAAGCAGAATTATGTCATATTCGGAAAGCCGATCGCCGAGAAGCACCCGAACCCAATCATACTGCGGAAAAGCCGAGCAAACAACCGAATGTTTTTTTTCGTATGAATCGCCGTTTTCAACATCCGTTTTGTCCTTTTTGCAAGATGAAAGCACCGTAATCGCAACAAGTGCCGCAGTGACAAGCGCAACCGTTCTTTTACATATTTTCATTTTCGGTTATTCTCCCCTTTATTTTTCTTATTTATCATTTTCTGATATTTTCATTCTCATCTTTTCTCCGGCAGTCGCCGCAACAGCCGAAAAGGGTGGTCTGCTCTCTGTCGACCGAAAAATCACAGTCGCCGAACACCACTTTGAGGACATCATCGGTCTGTGCATCGGGCATGTGGATAAGCCGTCCGCACTCGGTGCATTTCAGATGCAGGTGATGATGACATTCCTCGCCGCCGGCTATCTGATAGCGAAAGCGTTTTGAACCGTCAGGCACAAATCTTTTTACCGTTCCGTCTTCACACAAACGGTTTATCAGACGGTATACCGTGCTTCTGCCGGGTGCATCCGGACTGTTTTTTTCAAGAGCCGACACAATCTCGTCTGCGGTAAACGCCCTGCCGGAATACCGTGTGAGAAAATCGACAAGTGATCTTTTTTGCTGTGTGTTGTAATGAGCCATCCGACTCCCTCCGGAGAAATCAATGTGAGAAACAGTCCCAAATTTTTGACTGCTGTCTTATTATACATCTGTTTGCGTATTTGTCAAGACAAATTGAGAATAATTCCCGAATTATCCGTAAAGAACATAACGAAAAGATTTTTTTGTACATTTACAAGCCGAAAAATAAAATTTACTGTTGAATTTGCGCCACATGTATGATATCATAACCTTTGTCGAAAAATATACAAAGCGAGGAAATAATATAATGGCAGAAAGAAAACACAGAGCCGAAGACAGGCGCGTAAAAAGAACAAAAAAAATCCTTCGCGACAATCTTTTTAAGCTGATGGAAACGCGCACGGCAGATGAAATCACGGTAAAAGAGCTTACCGAAGCGGCGGACGTTAACCGCTCCACTTTCTACTTCTACTATAAAGATATAAACGATATGATCCGTCAGATCCAGGCCGAGATTTACAGCGTTTTTGAAGCGGAGGTCATTTCGCCCGAAGCGAAATTTGACACGATTTCGGATTTTGTGGCGTATATCACACGTTTTCTCATTTTCTGCAAAACAAACGAAAAAATATGTAAATTTGTTATCAGCAACGATCCGAACAACAACCTCACAAATATGATTAAAAAACGGTTGCTTGAATTCATTCCCGATTCGGAAAAGGTGTTTGACGTCGAAAACCCGAAAAGATATCTCACCTGCTTTGCCGTGGCGGGTTTTTGGCAGACGATACTCAACTGGATGTATGACGGCATGAAAATTTCACCCGACGAAATGGCTGCCTTTATGACCAACGTCTATTTCTTCGGCGGCAGAACCGTTCTTATAGAAAAATAAAGAAAGGACCGGCAGGTAATATATGAACTACACTTATAAAACACGCGGCACATGCTCCTCGTCGATAAATTTCGACATTGACGGTGACGTTATTTCAAACGTCCGCTTCACCGGCGGCTGCAACGGCAATCTTAAGGCAATATCAAAGCTTGTGGACGGAATGACCGTTGAAAAAATCGAAAAAGTGCTTGCGGGCAACACCTGCGGTCCGCGCGCCACATCGTGCGCAGATCAGCTTGCAAAGGCTGTCCGCGCTGCATACGAAGCAGAGAAAAATGTTTAAGTACGGTTTTTCCCACACTTTTATCAAAGCAGACGTATAAAAAATGTTTTTTTCACCCGAAATCGGCGAATAAACCGCTTTTCGGGTGCTTTTTTATAAAAAGAATAAAATTCAAAAGGCTTTTGTTAAAAAATTATAAAAAAAACATTTACAAATTATTTCCGATATGTTTTAATATATATAAAGAGAGAAATAAACCGACATTTTAAGGAGTGAATTTTATGCCGGGAACAAACGAGTATGTAAAACAGTTCGGAAATATTTCCTTTACCGAACGCCCGTTCGGCGATGCCGATAATATCGCTCTCTGCGAAGTCTTTTACATGCCGCTCGAACGTGTCGTATCGGAGTCCTTCGATGACGAACCGCGCGCGTTCACCGATGTCTGCAACAGTCTTTTTGAACTGAACGGATGCGAACACAAGCCTGTAGGGCTTATCATAAACCGCGGAATAAGCGAAAAGCTTATGAAAATGTCGGTTATGACGCGTTTTGCCGAGATGAAAGTGCTCGCATGCAAACACGTATACAACGAATCGCCCGCCGTACAGTTTGACGCCGCTGCATTTATTTTGCCGGACGGCACAAACGTCGTGATATTCAGAGGAACCGATGACACTATTGCAGGCTGGAAAGAGGATCTTGACATATACACGAAAAAAAACATTCCGTCCTACAAGTATTCCGTCGAATATCTTGAAAAGGCAGCCGAAACGCTCACCGGGGATATAATAGTGTGCGGCCACTCAAAAGGCGGCAATGTAGCGCTTTATGCTGCGCTTAACTGTTCACCCGCGGTTGCCGGCAGGATAAAACTGCTCTACAACAACGACGGACCCGGTTTTCACAATCTGCGCCTGTTTGCAACTCCCGCCTACCGCGAGCTGCTGCCGCGTTACCGTCATCTTATTCCGCAGTCTTCGTTTGTCGGAATGCTTCTCGCGCACGATGACGACTACACGGTGGTGAAAAGCTCCCGGCTCATGGGAATTCTCCAGCACGACCTTGCGACATGGCAGATTGAGGACGGCGAACCCGTAACAACGAAACTGTCGATCCTCGGCAAACTCAACGACAGAGGGCTTGCCGACCTTATTTTGAGAATTTCCGATGAGCAAAGCGAGGTTGTGAACGCGATAACCGCGGCTCTGCTCGGCTCCTCCGGAGAAAAGGATCTCACCGGACTTATAAAAAACGCCGACACGGCGCTGCGCGGAATAAACGCGGCATGGCGCTCACTCGACTCCGATATGAAGCAGAAATTCTTCGCGATATTCAAAGGCTCCGCCGCACTTATAGTCGGAGCGGCACGCGAGGTACGCAAAGAATCCGCCGCACAGCTAAAGAACATGATAAGACAGCGGCGGAAGGCAAGAGCATAATTCGATTCGGGTTTTGAGGTGCAGGCTTGCTGACGCAAGTCAAGACGAAAAGGGCGAAAAGTGCCG
>OLHA01001592.1_pt1 | contig 11977 bp, 8 predicted proteins | sample 1605961 | NCBI WGS metagenome assembly OLHA01 (sample SAMN03283288) | human gut metagenome | biome: human-associated habitat; material: feces | host: Homo sapiens | place: Peru | collected 2012
CCCTCAGTCAGCCTTGCCGGTTCCGAAGTGCCGTCAAGTCTGCCAGCTCCCCCATCGGGGAGCCAAGTGGGCTGCTGCGAATTCGCCTGGGATATCATGAAGCGATAGGTGCCTACCGCGAAACCCCTCAGTCAGCCCCGTTGGGCCTGCCAGCTCCCCTTTCAGGGGCGCTTTTCTCGCTGCCCCCTTTGGGGGTGGTGCTCCGCGCAGCGAATCAAGATAGTAATGATTGCCGGTGGCAATCATACCTCTGTTTCGTGCCGCGAAGCGGCAAAGGGGGTGCAGTTGGTGACTTTGGGCTGTTACCAATCAACGAACAACACCCCCTCAGTCTCGCTTTGCTCGACAGCTCCCCCATCGGGGAGCCAAGATATAATACGAAAGGACCATCTTTATGGCGACGCGGAAATTATATTATGAGGATCCCCATCAGCAGTGCTTTGCCGCGCAGGTGCTTTCCTGCTGCCCGGCGGACAGGGGGTGGGAGGTCATTCTGGACGCCACCTGCTTTTATCCCGAGGGGGGCGGGCAGGCGGCGGATACCGGGACCTTGGGCGGCGTCCGGGTGCTGGATACCCGCGAACGGGGGGAGGACATCGTCCACCTGTGCGCAGGACCCCTGACGCCCGGCAGCCGGGTCCCCGGCCAGATCGACTGGGAGCCCCGGTTCCGGCGGATGCAGCAGCATTCCGGGGAGCACATCGTCTCCGGCATCCTGCACCGGCGCTGCGGCGTGCGCAACACCGGCTTCCACATGGGCCGGGAGCGGACGGTGATCGATTTTGACGGCGTGATCCCCCCGCAGGCCCTGCCGGAGATCGAGTCGGAGGCCAACCGGGCGGTGTGGCAGAACATTCCCATTCGCTGCTGGTATCCCAGCCGGGAGGCGCTGCCCGCCATCCCCTACCGCAGCAAGAAGGCCCTGGACTGGCCGGTGCGGATCGTGGAGATCCCCGGCTTTGACATCTGCGCCTGCTGCGGCACCCATGTGGCCGCCACCGGGGAGATCGGCCTCATCAAGCTCTATTCCTCCGTCCCCCTGCGGGGCGGCAGCCGCATTGAAATGGCCTGCGGGGCCCAGGCCCTGGAGTACCTGAACCGGGTGCTGGAGCAGAGCGCGGTGGCCTCCCATGTTTTCTCCGTCCCCGCCGACCAGGTGGGCCGGGGGGCGGAGCGGTTCAGCGTCCAGCTGGCCGAGCAGAAATACCGCGTCATCGAATTGCAGCGGCGGCTCTTCGCCCAGGCGGCCGGAGAGTGCGCCGGGGCGGGGGACGTGCTGCGCCTGGAGCCGGGGCTGGACGCCACCGGCCTGCGGGAGCTGGCGGACGCCATGGCAAGAAGCTGCGGCGGCACGGCGGCGGTCTTCTCCGGCAGCGACGAAACCGGCTACGGCTACTGCCTGGCCAGCCGGACCGCCGACCTGCGTCCCCTGGGCAAGGCCCTCACCGCCGCCCTCCAGGGCCGCGGCGGCGGCAAGTCCGATTTCCAGCAGGGCAGCGTAAAATCAACCGAATCCCAGATCCGCGCCTTTTTCGCGGATAAACATAACCTCCCCTGAAAGGTTTAGCAGGTGTAGCCGTCCTCGACGGCGTACAGCTGCTTAATGCAGGGCTGAGGACGGCGCATCGCGCCGGAGGGGTTTCCGGCGGTATGCAGAATACCATTTAAAATGCACCAAGGCGAATTCGTACAGACCCTCGCTGCCCCCTTTGGGGGAAGTGCCGCGAAGCGGCAAAGGGGGTGCCGTCGGTATTTTTGAGTTGTTGCCATTCATTGAACCACACCCCCTCAGTCAGCCTTGCCGGTTCCGAAGTGCCGTCAAGTCTGCCAGCTCCCCCAACGGGGGAGCCGAGTTTAACCTCCCCTGAAAAGGGAGGCGGCGCATCGCGCCGGAGGGGTTTCGCGGTACGCAGAATACCATTCAGAAAATCCAAGGCGAATTCGTACAGGCCCTCGCTGCCCCCTTTGGGGGAAGTGCCGCACAGCGGCAAAGGGGGTGTCGTTGGTGATTTTGAGTTGTTGCCATTCAACGAACAACACCCCCTCAGTCAGCCTTGCCGGTTCCGAAGTGCCGTCAAGTCTGCCAGCTCCCCCAACGGGGGAGCCAAGGTGGGGCTTGCACGAATTCGCCCAAGATTTTATAAAACCATGGGTGCCTGCCGCGAAGCGGCAAAGGGGGTGCCGTCGGTATTTTTGAGTTGTTTCCATTCAACGAACAACACCCCCTCAGTCTCGCTTTGCTCGACAGCTCCCCCATTGGGGAGCCAAGGGCCTGAGCCTTTCAGAGGTGCCAAGGGAAAAAGTTCACAAATCCGGCTATATTTTTTATCACGGCTGTGATATAATTTCAAAAATATATGTCTCTGGCTACCATAACATACTTCAAAGGAGACCGAAATGAGTCTGATTACCAAAATGTTCGGCACCCGCTCGCAGCGGGAGATCAAGAAGCTCCGGCCCACGGTGGATAAGATCCTGGGGCTGGAGGCGGAGTACAGGGCCCTCTCCGAGGACGCGCTGAAGGCCAAGACCCGGCAGTTCAAGGACCGGCTGGACGCCGGCGAGAGCCTGGACGACATCCTGCCGGAGGCCTTCGCCGCCATCCGGGAGGCGGCGGACCGGGTGCTGGGCATGCGGCCCTACCCCGTGCAGCTCATCGGCGGCATCGTCCTGCATCAGGGCCGGATCGCCGAGATGAAGACCGGCGAGGGCAAGACCCTGGTGGCCATCCTCCCCTGCTATCTGAACGCCCTGACGGGCCGGGGCGTGCATGTGGTCACGGTGAATGAATACCTGGCCAAGCGTGACTCCGAATGGATGGGCAAGGTCTACCGCTACATGGGCCTGTCCGTGGGCCTGGTGATCCCCGGCATGACCCCCGCCCAGCGCCGCGTCTCCTACGCCGCGGACATCACCTACTGCACCAACAACGAGCTGGGCTTCGACTATCTGCGCGACAACATGGCCATCTACAAGCAGGAGCTGGTGCAGCGGGGCCACGCCTTCGCCATCGTGGACGAGGTGGACTCCATCCTCATCGACGAGGCCCGCACCCCCCTGATCATCTCCGGCAAGGGGGAGGATTCCTCCAAGCTCTATGAGCTGGCCGACCAGTTCGTATCCACCCTGCATAAAAAGGTGTTCGCCAAGACCGAGGACAAGGAGGACCACGACACCTTCGGCTGCGACTACTATGTGGACGAGAAGTCCCGCACCGTGGGCCTGACCTCCGAGGGCGTGGCCAAGGCGGAGCGGTTCTTCGGCGTGGAGAACCTGGCCGATTCCGAAAACGCCACCCTCTCCCACCACATCAACCAGGCCATGAAGGCCCGGGGCCTGATGAAGCGGGACATTGACTATGTGGTCAAGGACGGGGAGATCATCATCGTGGATGAATTCACCGGCCGCCTGATGTACGGACGCCGCTACAACGAGGGCCTGCACCAGGCCATCGAGGCCAAGGAGGGCGTCACCGTCGCCGGGGAGAGCAAGACCCTGGCCACCATCACCTTCCAGAATTTCTTCCGCCTGTACGACAAGCTCTCCGGCATGACCGGCACCGCCCTGACCGAGCAGGAGGAATTCGAGGCCATCTACAAGCTGGACGTGGTGGAGATCCCCACCAACCGGCCCGTGATCCGCATTGACCACCCGGACGTGGTGTATAAGACCGAGGCGGGCAAGTTCCGGGCCATCATCGCCCAGGTCAAGGCCTGCCACGCCAAGGGTCAGCCCGTGCTGGTGGGCACCATTTCCATTGAAAAGAGCGAAATTCTCAGCAAGCTCCTGAAGCGGGAGGGCATCCCCCACAGCGTGCTCAACGCCAAGTACCATGAGCTGGAGGCCCAGATCGTGGCCCAGGCGGGCAAGCTGGGGGCCGTCACCATCGCCACCAACATGGCAGGCCGCGGCACGGACATCATGCTGGGCGGCAACGCCGAGTACCTGGCCAAGGACGCGCTGCGCAAGCAGGGCGTGGAGGATGAGCTGCTGGCCGAGGCGGATTCCTACGCCGAGACGGACAACCAGGAGATCCTGGACGTGCGGGCGCGGTACGCCGCCCTGCTGAAGCAGTATAAGGCCGAGATCGCCGACGAGGCGGAGCAGGTGCGCCGGGCGGGCGGCCTGTTCATCATCGGCACCGAGCGGCACGAGTCCCGCCGGATCGACAACCAGCTGCGCGGCCGCTCCGGCCGCCAGGGCGACCCCGGCGAGAGCCGCTTCTACCTGAGCATGCAGGACGACCTGATGCGCCTGTTCGCGGCGAACCGGGTGATGTCCATGATGGATACCCTGGGCCTGGACGAGGACACCCCCATCGACGCCAGAATTCTCTCCGGCGCGGTGGAGAACGCCCAGAAGACCGTGGAGAGCCGCAACTTCCAGACCCGTAAGCACGTGCTGGAATACGACGACGTGATGAACGTCCAGCGTGAGGTGATCTACGCCCAGCGCCAGAAGGTGCTCGACGGCGAGGACCTGCGCGAGAGCATCCGCGGCATGCTGCAAAACGTGGTGGGCACCACCGTCACCACCGCCCTGGCCGAGACCGGCGGCGTGGTCACCGAGGACAGCCTGCGCCTGCTTTCCAGCCTGTTCGAGGGCATCTACTGCGCCAAGGGCACCCTGGAGGGCCGCAGAAGCGAGCTGGTGGGCCTGGACAGCGCCGCCGCCACCGAGATTCTGGAGCAGATCGCGGAAAACACCTACCAGGCCAAGGAGAACGCCTACGGCTGCAAGCTCATGCGGGAGCTGGAGCGGGTGGTCATGCTCCGGGTGGTGGACGAATACTGGATGGACAACATCGACGCCATGGACGACCTGAAGCAGGGCATCGGCCTGCGGGCCTACGGCCAGCACGACCCGGTGATCGCCTACAAGGAAGAGGGCTACCAGATGTTCCAGGCCATGATCCAGGCCATCCGGGAGGAGACCGTCCGCCGCCTGTTCCTGGTCCAGATCCGCCCCCAGCAGGAGATCAGGCGGGAGAAGGTGGCCAAGGAGACCGGCACCGCCGCCGCCACCCAGTCCGCCGTCAAAAAGACCCCCATCCGCACCGCCGCCAAAAAAGTCGGCCCCAACGACCCCTGCCCCTGCGGCAGCGGCAAAAAATACAAGAAGTGCTGCATGCAAAAAGACAAACTGGAGGGCATGGAGCGCTGACAAAAAAGCGCTCCCCCCAAAAGCGCCCCTGAAAGGGGAGCTGGCAGCCCGTAAGGGCTGACTGAGGGGTTTCGCAGCAGGCACCCACGGTTTTATGAAACCACGGGCGAATACGTAACATGTTCGTTTTGGATTGTACGAATTCGCCTTGGTACTTCCTAATTGGTATCCTGCGTACCGCGGCTGACCCCTCCGGCACTGTACGTGCCGCCTCCCCTTTCAGGGGAGGTCAGGACGAAGGAGGCTCGATAAATGGGCAAAAAACCATTTACTGCTTACAACGGAGCACTGCGAAATCATGCGCGGGAGCTTCGGAAAAATATGACCTCCCAGGAAAAGAAGCTGTGGTACGGGTATCTGCGAAATTACCCCATCAAATTTTATCGCCAGAGATCGATCGGATATTATATTGCTGACTTTTATTGCAGCAAAGCGCGTCTGGTTATTGAGGTGGACGGCAGTCAGCATTTTGAACCGAAGGATCTGCTCTATGACGAAAAAAGGACAACGTATTTTAAAGAATACGGTTTGGAGGTCGTTCGGTTCACCAATCGGGATATCGACACAAACCTGCGTGGTGTTTGTGACTTTATCGACCTAAAAATAGAAGAACGCCTAAAAAGCGCACCCCAAAAGCGCCCCTGAAAGGGGAGCTGGCAGCCCGTAAGGGCTGACTGAGGGGTTTCGCAGCAGGCACCCACGGTTCTGTGAAATCCCAGGCGAATACGCACAATTCCTCGGCTCCCCGATGGGGGAGCTGGCAGGCCGAACGGCCTGACTGAGGGGGTGTGGCTCGTTGAATGGAAACAACTCAAAAATACCAACGCCACCCCCTTTGCCGCTGTCGCGGCACTTCCCCCAAAGGGGGCAGCGAGGGCGCGCCGCATTTCTTACATGGAGAAAAAAACGATGATCAAAACAAACCGTTCCGGGGAGCTGGAATATTTGACGGCGGAGCATATTTCCGCGCCTCATTGCTTTACCACCCGGCTGGGTGGGGTGAGCCGGGGGTATCTGGAATCGCTGAACATCGGCACCAGCCGGGGGGACGACCCGGAGAACGTGGTGGAAAATTACCGCCGCCTGGGGGCCGCCGTCGGCTTTGACGTGCATGACCTGGTGCTGTCCCGGCAGGTCCATTCGGACATTGTCCATACCGCCACCGCCCGGGACCGGGGGGCGGGGCTGTTCGCGCCCCCTCTGGAGGACTGCGACGCCCTCATCACCCGTACCCCCGGACTGGCCCTGGTGGTGTTCGCCGCCGACTGCACCCCCATCCTCTTCTGGGACAGCCGGACCCAGGCGGTGGGCGCGGCCCATGCCGGGTGGCGGGGCACCGTCAGCGCCATCGGTGGGCGGGTGGTGGAGGAAATGGGCCGCCAATTCGGCTCCCGGCCCCAGGATATCCGCGCCGCCATCGGGCCGAACATCGGCCAGTGCCATTTTGAGACCAACGCGGACGTGCCCCAGGCCCTGCGCGCCGCCTTCGGCCGGGAGATCGAGCAGTGGATCGAACCCAGGGGGGAGAAATTCCACGTGGACCTGAAGGGAATCAACCGCTGGATCCTGAACCGGGCCGGGGTGGAGCAGGTGGAGGTCAGCGACGCGTGCACCGTGTGCAGCAGCCGCCGCTTCTGGTCCCACCGGGCCACCGGCGTCCAAAGAGGCTCCCAGGGGGCCATCATCGTCTGCCAGGAGGATACGATATGAAAAGAATCATAGCCCTGCTGCTGGCGCTGGTGTTGCTGGGCGCCCTGCTTTCCGCCTGCGGCGAGGATGCGGATGTCTACGTCCCCAAGGGCGGCGCCATGCTGGAGGAGGGCGAGGAGCCGGAGGACCTGTCCTTGCAGGATGAGGAATTGCAGGACCTGCACCTGACCTACTTCCCCGACCGCTCCATGAACCCCCTCATCGGCAACAACATCACCAACCGGGTGCTGTTCAGCCTGATCTATCAGGGGCTGTTCAGTGTGGATCGGAACAATACGGCGGTGCCCATCCTGTGCTCCTATTTCCAGGCCACCGCCGACAACCGCAACTATACCGTCTACCTGGACCAGGAGGCCACCTTCTCCGACGGCTCCCCCGTCACCACCGCCGACGTGCTGGCCACCTATGAGGCCGCCAAGAACGGCGACTACTACGGCGGCCGCTTTACCTACATCGACAGCGTGGTCCAGGGCGAGAGCGCCAACTCCGTGGTGTTCCACCTGACCACCGCTTACGAGAACCTGCCGGTGCTGCTGGATATCCCCATCGTCAAGGTGGGCCACACCGAGGACGATTTCCCCATCGGCACCGGCCCCTATGTGTTCCAGCAGAACGTGGCCGGGGCGCACCTGTCCAGGGTGACCAACTGGTGGTGCGCGGACAAGACCAAGCTGCCCACCAACGCCGAGACCATCACCCTGAGCGAGGCCACCTCCCAGGCCCAGGTGCGGGACGAATTCGAGTTCTCCAGCCTGGACCTGGCCATCTCCAACCCCATGTCCGACTCCTACGCGGAGTACCGCTGCGACTTTGAGCTGTGGGAGGTGGAAAGCGGCCTGTTCCTGTACCTGGGCTGCAACGTGCTGTGGAGCGAGTACTTCAAGGACGGCCGCAACGAGGAGCTGCGCAAGGCCCTGACCTACGCCATCGACCGGCAGACCATCGTGGATACCTATTACCGGGGCCGGGCCTATCCCAGCACCCTGCCCACCTCCCCCGGCTCCCCCTATTACAGCGAGAGCCTGGCGGCCCGGTATGAGTTCGATCCCCTGCGCTTCGTCAGCGCCATTCAGAACATGTACACCCCGAAGAACGACAAGGGCGAAACCAAGAAAATGCTCCTGCTGGTCAACTGCGACGACTCCGCCCGGCTGCGCACCGCCCGCTACATCGCCAAGGAGCTGACGGAGCTGGGCCTGGAGACCGGCACCCTGGAATACGGCGGCAGCACCGGCACCACCTATGAGCAGGTGCTCCGGGCGGGCAGCTTCGACCTGTACCTGGGCCAGACCAAGCTCTCGGCCACCTATGATCTTTCCCAGTTCTTCAAGGGCTGGGGCAACCTGGGCTGGGGCGGCATCGCGGACAACACCCTGCTGAACATGTGCAAGGAGGCCCTGGCCAACTCCGGCAACTATTACAATCTGGACAAGCTGGTGGCCGACGACGCCAAGATCATCCCCGTGCTCTTCGGCTATTACGAGGTCTACGCCGAGCGCGGCCAGCTCCTGGACCTGTCCCCCTCCCGGGACAACGTCTTCTTCTACTCCATCGGCAAAACCCTGGAAAGCAGCCGCCTCGCCACCGAATACGGTTAACTTCCTGCCAACCTCCCCTGAAAGGGGAGGCTGGATATGCACACCAAAAGCGCCCCTGAAAGGGGAGCTGGCAGCCCGTAAGGGCTGACTGAGGGGTTTTGCGGTAGGTGGTTATGGTTCTGTGGAATCTTGGGCGAATACGTAAAATCCTCCTTGGCTTCCCCCGGGGGGAAGCTGGCGCGCCCCGTAAGGGGCGTGACTGAAGAGGGACGGCGACAGCCTAAATACTGTTTGCACCTCGTCCGATGGTATCAGTCTCAAATTATTGCAGATTATTTCCCTCTGTTCAGATTCATTTACCACATGGAGAACGGCTTTTATAAAACAAGCCCTCTTCTCCACTCACCGAACCCTTCATGAAACTTTCGGTGCACGCCGTCCCTCATCAGTCTTTTTTGGCAATCGGTTCCGAAGTGCCGATTGCCAAAAAATCCAGCTTCCCCCCGGGGGAAGCCAAGGGGGGCCATTGCGAATTCGCCCGGGATTTTATAAAGCGATGGGTGCCTACCGCGAAACCCCTCAGTCAGGCCCCTTGGGCCTGCCAGCTCCCCTTTCAGGGGCGCTTTTCTCGCTGCCCCCTCTGGGGGAAGTGCCGCGCAGCGGCAAAGGGGGTGCCGTTGGTATTTTTGAGTTGTCACCATTCAACGGACCACACCCCCTCAGTCAGGCCGTTCGGCCTGCCAGCTCCCCCACCGGGGAGCCGAGGGATTGTGCATATTCGCCCGGGATTTCATAAAAACGCGGGTGCCTACCGCACCCCTCAGCCGCTGCGGCGGCAGCTCCCCTTTCAGGGGCGCTTTTTGAAAGGAGATCAACCACATGAAAAAGGGATTTGTGATTTTTCTGCTGGCCGCCTGCCTGCTGCTGGGGGGGTGTGAGCTGATCCCGCCCAGGAGCACCCTGCCGCCTCAGACGGAAGCGCCCGCCCCGGCCGCCACCGAGCCGGCCACGGAGCCGCCCACCGAAGCGCCCACGCAGCCCTCCTATACCAATCCCCTCACCGGCCTGACCACCCGGGGACCGCAGCAGAAGCGCATTTTCGCCGTGAGCATCAGCAATATCCCCGACGCCATGCCCCGCATCGGCGTGTGCATGGCGGATATCTACCTGGAAATGTACGTCAACGATTCCATCGTCCGGGGCCTGGCGCTGTATACCGACCCCTCCTTCGTCCCCCAGATCGGCCCGGTGCGCAGTACCCGGCTGATGTTCAACGACCTGGCCATGCACTATGACCTGATCGTCGCCCACGCCGGCGGCTCCGGCTATGTGCTGAGTGACGCCGCGCAGAACGGCGTGGACGGCTTCAACATCGACACCTGGGACTCCACGGATTATTCCTTCCGGGACAAGGACCGGGTCTCCCAGGGCTTCGGCTGGGAGCATGTGCTCTTCGCCCGGGGCGAGGGGCTGGAGCCCAAGGCCCTGGCCGACGGCATCAACGTGGAGGCCGACCCGGACAAGGATTATCTGCTCCGCTTTCTCCCCGACGGCACCCCGGCCGGCGGCGAGGACGCGGCGGAAATCGACCTGACCCTGACCTATCACGAAAGCAAGAAGGACTGCCGCTTCGTCTACGACGCCGACCGCTCCCGCTACGTCTACTGGCAGTACGGCAAGGAGATGACGGACGGCGTCACCGGCGAGCAGGAGACCTATGAGAACGTGATCGTCATGTTCCCCACGGACATCCACATCGTCAACAGCGGCTATCAGGTGGCCAATTTTGAGGACGGCGGCGAGGGCTATTTCGCCAGCGGCGGCAAGCTCATCCCCATCCGCTGGGAGTGCGACGGCGCGCGCAGCCCCTTCCGCTTCCTCACCGCCGACGGCCAGCAGCTCTACCTGACCCAGGGCCGCACCTTCATCGCCATCACCGAAACCGCCTCCCCCATCACCTGGAACTGAGCCCTGACCTCCCCTGAAAGGGGAGGACGGCGCATCGCGCCGGAGGGGTTTCCAGCGGTACGCAGAATACCATTTGGAATGCACCAAGGCGAATCCGCAGAAGTCCTCTTGGCTTCCCCCGGGGGGAAGCTGGCAGACTTGACGGCTCTTCGGAACCGGCAAGGCTGACTGAAGAGGGATGGCGACAGCCCAAATACTGTTTGCACTTCGTCCAATGGTATCAGCCTAAGATGATTGCAGATTCATTTACCACATGGACAACGGCTTCTATAAAACAAGTACGCAATCCCACTCACCGAACCCTTCCTGAAACTTTCGGTGCACGCCGTCCCTCATCAGTCTTTTTTGGCAATCGGTTCCGAAGTGCCGATTGCCAAAAAATCCAGCTTCCCCCCGGGGGAAGCCAAGGGAGCCGTTACGTATTCGCCCGGGATTTCATTAAAACGCGGGTGCCTACCGCACCCCTCAGCCGCTGCGGCGGCAGCTCCCCTTTCAGGGGCGCTTTTCTCGCTGCCCCCTCTGGGGGAAGTGCCGCGCAGCGGCAAAGGGGGTGTCGTTGGTAGCTTTGAGCTGTTACCATTCATCAGACAACACCCCCTCTGCGACTCGCTAAGAGCCGCCTGACGGCGGTTGCTCGCTTGCATGGCGCCTGCGGGCGCACAAGTCAGCCTTGCCGGTTCCGAAGAGCCGTCAAGTCTGCCAGCAATTGAATCAAGGTATGATTGCCACTGGCAATCATCAAGATTCTGATTCGCTGCGCGGAGCACCACCCCACCGGGGAGCCGAGTCCTCAAGGAACCGACCCGGCACGGGACGATGTGCTCAATCGTCCCCTTCATGCGCGTCCCGCGTTCCGCTCAACAATATACCATAAAAATTTCCGATCTATTTTGGCGTTTTTTGCAGTTTTCCCACTTTACAACCGTTGGGGATTATAGTATAATAAATCCGTGCGAGAATATCAAAAGCAGCACATTACCCGTAAAAAACTGTGCAAACAGTAATATTGAAATGGAGGAAATTCCAATGTCTGTTAAAGTTGCAATCAATGGTTTTGGCCGTATCGGCCGTCTGGCTTTCCGTCAGATGTTCGGCGCTGAGGGCTTCGAGATCGTCGCCATCAACGACCTGACCTCCCCCAAGATGCTGGCTCACCTGCTGAAGTACGATTCCACCCAGGGCAACTACGCCGCTCAGGGTCACGTGGTCGAGGCCGGCGAGGACAACATCGTTGTCGACGGCAAGAAGATCACCATTTATGCCAAGGCCAACGCCGCCGAGCTGCCCTGGGGCGAGCTGGGTGTGGACGTGGTCCTGGAGTGCACCGGCTTCTATACCTCCAAGGCCAAGGCTCAGGCGCACATCGACGCCGGCGCCAAGAAGGTCGTCATTTCCGCTCCTGCCGGCAATGACCTGCCCACCATCGTTTACAACGTCAACCACAACACCCTGACCAAGAACGATCACATCATCTCCGCCGCCTCCTGCACCACCAACTGCCTGGCTCCCATGGCCAAGGCTCTGAACGATGCCTGGAAGATCCAGTCCGGCATTATGTGCACCATCCACGCCTACACCGGCGACCAGATGATCCTGGA
>OLHA01001594.1_pt1 | contig 11974 bp, 12 predicted proteins | sample 1605961 | NCBI WGS metagenome assembly OLHA01 (sample SAMN03283288) | human gut metagenome | biome: human-associated habitat; material: feces | host: Homo sapiens | place: Peru | collected 2012
ATTCAATATACAAGCCGTATATTAAATTATACTTACCAAAGCTATGCCTTGAGCGGGAGTTTTTGGAATATTTGATAAATGGTCTAGAAGTTTTTTGAATGGAGGCGATAATGCAAGAACATGCCCCGTTACCAATACTAAAACCATTTGCATACTGAATGCAAGCAAACTCCATACGCCTTTTCCCCAATGCCCAACAATAGATATGAAATTTTGTTTTGTAGCAATTAGAGAAGCGATAAATACTATAATTGTTAGAATAACGGCAAAAATGTAAGCGTCAGGTAAGAATTTTTGCATCACCATTGTAGAGGCATTAGCCAAACTTTCAATAAAGCCTCTTTTCTTTTTCACATTACTCATTTTTGTATCCTTTTTTTGTATTTTAATTTTTTGTTTTTTATTATTGCGAGGACTTAATAAAGCCCCCGCAACGATTATTTTTTATAAAGTATTAACATCTACCTGTTTAGGATTATTAATTATTAAATCCGCTTCAGTATTTGCCTTTATATCCTCTATGCTTGAAGTTGAAAATATTTCCGTAAGCTCTAATCCCTTATCGGTTACTTTCATTACTCCTTTTTCCGTTACTATCATATTAACTTGATTTTTAGCGGTGAGAGGAAGATTGCATTTTTTCAATATCTTTTTATCGCCTTTAGCGGTATGCTCCATAGCGACAATAACCAATCTTGCTCCGACAACCAAATCCATAGCGCCACCCATTCCTGGAACCAATTTGCCTGGAACCATCCAATTTGCCAAATTTCCCTCTTGGTCAACTTGCAAAGCTCCCAAAACCGTAGCGTCAACATGTCCTCCTCTTATGATTGTAAAAGAAGTGAAACTATCGAAATAAACTCCGCCCTCTAATAAAGTTACAAAAGCTCCGCCAGCATTAGTAATATTAGCGCTTTCTTTTCCTTTTTCGGGAGTAGGTCCCATTCCAACCATGCCGTTTTCGGATTGCAATAAAACTTCCACTCCGTCAGGCAAATAGTTTGCAACTTTAGTAGGAATTCCTATTCCAAGATTAACCAAATCGCCGTCTTTTAATTCTTTAGCGACTCTTTTTGCTATAATCTCAACTATTTGTTCTTTTGATAATTCTGCCATGATTAATTCCTCCTTTAAGCCTTTTTAAGCCCTTTAGCTAGATAGTCGTAATCGCTCTTAACTAAATAATCTACAAATACGCGAGGAACGGTTATATTATCAGGGTCTAAAGCTCCGTCCACTATCTCTTTTACTTCGGCTATAACGGTTTTACAAGCCATAGGCATTATCATATTAAAGTTTCTTGTAACGCCATGGTGGTATAAATTACCGTATTTATCCGCCTTATCCGCATAAACGACAGCAACATCTCCGTATAAAGGTTCTTCAAGAATATACTTCTTGCCTTTAACTTCGATTATTTGCTTTCCCTCTTCTACAAGAGTTCCTATACCCGTAGGAGTTAGTATTCCTCCAAGTCCAGCGCCAGCGGCTCTGATTCTTTCGGCTAAAGTTCCTTGTGGCACTAATTCCACATCAATCTCTTTAGCGTTATTTTGTTTTTGAGTTTCGGTGTTAGTTCCTATATGAGAAACTATGACTTTAGAAACTTGACGATTTGTTATAAGTCTTCCGTAAGATTTGTCGGCAAAAGCTGTGTCGTTTCCTATGAGAGCTAGATTCTTAACCTTATTTTGGTCGGCAAGACAATCTATAGTCTCCCAAGCGGAACCCCATGCTAAAAAACCTCCAAACATTACTGCAGAACCGTCTTTAATCAAATCGCAGGCTTCTTGTTTTGAAATTATTTTTACCATAAGTCCAATCCTTTCTTTGAATTTTTTTTTATATTAATACGATTTTATTCGTAGAAATATAGCATGGCTATAAATAAACTACTTTTATAGTTTAATTTTGTTTAACATAATTATAATAAAAAATTTTTAAATTGTCAAGCATTACAACGCTTTTTTAACAAAAAAATTTAAAAAATTTAAAAAAATTTGTATAATATAGCCAATTTTTCATAGTTTTTTAAAAAAAAATTTAAATAACGCTTGACTTTATTTATATTTTATAATATGTTAACAATTATAAATCATTAATTTAATTTTATTTATTGCATAATTTATGGTTTTAATTTAACATAAAAAAATAATAGGAGAGCCAATTATGATTTCTAACAAAAAAACAATTTTTATTATGATATTAGTTTTTATAACAATCTCTTGCGGATTGCCTAAAAAAGAATATCAAAGAGTATCGGCTTTAAGAGACAAAGTTAATAAATACGAGGAAATTAAAACTTTTGCTCAAAGCGATTTTGATATAGCGGAAAAAGGTTTTGCCGAAGCGGATATTATAATGAAAGAGGAAAACAAAGACGAAGCTAAAAAAGCGAAACAATTATTGCTTGAAGCTGAAACAAATTATAATGCCGTTTTGGATAAAGGATTAGAGCCTTATTCTGAAATTATAAAAAAGCAAATGGACGAATCTTTTACAAACGCTCAAGAGATAAAGGCAGATGTTATGTATGGCGATGAATATAGCAAAGCCGAAACTATGTATAACGAAGCAAATTCTCTTTATAATGCCGAAAAGAAAGATTATAAAGTTATGGTTGAAAAATTATATAATACCAAAGAAGCTTATTTAACTTTATACAATAAAGTCAAAGAAGATTTTAATAAAAGCGATGAAGCTTTAAATAAAGTTAAAGAGAGATTGGCTAATTTGGAAAATATGGTTAAAGAAATAGAAACTTTAGAAAAAGAACAATAATCATTTTTATAAATAAAATTTTTAATAAATTTATTTTAAGGAGAAAAATTATGAATATAAAAAAAGTAATATCTTTTATAGCTTTAATATCTTTTAGTTGGACGATTCTATTCGCACAAACTTATGAAGATTCTGCAAGAATAACGGACGAAGCGGAAACTTTGCAAAATGACGGAGAATATCAAAAATCTTATGATAAATCTCAAGAAGCTTCCGACTCGATAGATAAAACTACCACAGACTTATTTTATAAATTAATGAATTTAAGAATAAATAAGGCAAAAAACGATGCCGATAAATCGATAAAAGAAATTAATCAATTAGGCGCTTCAAAAGATAATCAATTTAAGGCAAAATATGACGAAGCCGTTAGATATTTTAACGAAGGCAATAATTCTATAGATTCTCTGCCTTCTCCTGATGAAACCGCTCAAAGCGAAGAAGAATTTATAATCGCTTCAAACGATTTTAATAAAGTTTTTGAATCTTACAGTAACGCCTTGGCTTCTGCAAATAGCGTAAAAGAAGGTTATTTAGGAAGAGAGAGAGCGACTGCTACAAAAACTATTGGAGATGCTAAAGCAAAATATAACGCCGCGTTAAATTCAAGAACTATAACGGCGGGCGATGCTAATGGCAAAGCAATTGCAAGTTCTTTAAGCAAAGCCGAAGAAGCTTTAAAAAATGATAATTTTGCAAGCGTTCAGCAAAATGTAGCGGCTGCATTATCGGCGTTAAATAAAGCTCAAGCTGAGGCGAAGGCAAAAGCCGATGCGGAAGCTAAAGCAAAGGCGGCTGCGGCTGCTAAAGCGAAGGCAGAAGCGGATGCAAAGGCTAAAGCCGAAGCTAAAGCAAAAGCGGATGCGGTAAATAAAGCGAAAAACGATATAGCAAACGCACAAAAGAAATATGACACTTTACTCGGAGATAAAACTATAATTAAAGGAGACGCTAACGATAAAAGCATTTCCGCTCTTTTAAATGACGCTAATAAAGTTGTTCAAAATGACCCGAAAACGGCAAGCGATAAGGCGATAACGGCGTCAAAAAATATGGATAAAATAGTTTCCGATAGAAGTTTATCTATTGTAAGAGAAGAAAATGCAAGACATTTGTCCGAATTAAAAGAAAGATACGAAAAAATGCTTAACGATGGATATATAACTAAAGGTAGCGAAGAAGATAAAAATATTTCAAAACTTATAGCGGACGCTGAAGACGCATTAAATAAAAATAATAACGCTTTGGCAAGAGAGAAGATGGAACAGGCTAATAAATCTTTAAATGCTATACAGGAAAGAGGACCTCAAAGAGCGGGAGATGGCGATGTCGTTATAGGAGATACGGGAAGAAATGAAACGGGACAAATAATAGACGGAATGGAAAGACAACCCGTTAATACCGCGGGAAAAATAACCGTTCTTCCTCAATATTATATAGTGGTTAGAAGAGTTCCTTTAACTGACGCTTTATGGAGAATTGCAGGCTATAGTTATATATATAATAATCCTATTCAATGGTATAGAATATATGAAGCTAATAGAAATATATTGAGAGACCCTGATAACCCAGATTTGATATTGCCAGGACAGAGATTAACAATCCCAAGCCTAAACGGAGAGGAGAGAAGCGGACAATATGACCCGCAATCTAATTACATAACTTATGAAGAAGCTATGCAATTAATGAACGAGCGACAAACTACGACTAATCAGTAATAGTTAAATACTTTTCATAATCAATAGTCATGCATATTTTATATATGCATGGCTATTTTTAATTTTAAATTATCGTATTCAAATTAAATATTTTATTTTTCTTTTATATAATAAAGTAAAAAGGTTTTAATAAAATTTTTTCTAAATTAGTATAAATTAAATAATTTATTATTTTTTAAATATGTTTTAATAAATCGGCAACGAAATCATAATTATTCATACTCATTATATGCATTTTCTTACAAACGCTTAACATATCTTTAAATAGATTTGAAGAAAGCTCAAAAGCGACTTTTTTTTCTTCTTCTACAGATTTTTCGCTTGCGTCTTTTAATTTATTAAGCCATTCTTCAGGTATATAAGCGCCTGGAAGTTTATAATATATAAAATAAGCTGTCTTATAACTTAATACGGGAAAAAATCCTGGAAATAAAATCGGTTTTTCTTTTAATTTCATTTCTTTTAATGGCATTTCGTCAATCCAATTTAAGAATTTTTTTAAAGTTTCAACTTCGTATATAGGTTGAGTAAATATTGCCTTAACTCCGCTAGCGGTTTTTTTTGAAAGCCTAACTTTAAGCATTTCGTCATTTTTTGAATAACTATTTATTGAGCAAAAAGGATATATTTTTTTAAGAGGCTCTTTAAAAATAAAATTTCCCGCGCTTTTGCCTTCATTCAAATTTTTAATTATTCTTATTAAAAGTTCTGAATTCCCTTCAAATACGCCTTTTGCCTGTTTTTGATTTCCATTAACCACAGGGTCGCCCGTCAAAGCTAAAACCATTCTTATATCAAAATAATTTGCTCCTATTAAATCGTTTTGTAAAGCGATTGAATTTTTATCTCTCATAGTTTGAGTTATTATAAAAGGTTTTTTAGTTTTTAATCTTTGAGATAATTGCAAAGATGAGAGTATTGGCGAGATTTTTAAATTTGCAAAAGGAGAGTCGGGAATAATAAAGGCGTCAATATATTTTTCTATATTTGAAGATTTTATTTTTTCTACTAAATATCCTAAATCGGATTTTGCCTGCGGAGTTACCTCTAAAGTAAAAGTAAATTCTTTTTCGTTTTCTAATTTGTTAATAAAGTTTTCTACGCTATTCATAAATATTATATTATGTTTGTATTTTAAAAAAGTCAATTATTTAATATTCGTTTATTTGTCAAATTTAAGTATTGTAATTTTTATTAATATCAATTATTATTAAATTCAATTAAATAATTAAAATAAAACGGCAGAAAATTATGAAGAAAATATTAAGTAAGATAAACGAAAGAAAAATATATTTTTTAATTTCCATTTTAATATTTATAGCGGATATTGTTTCAAAATATTTTATAGATAAATATTTACAACCAATATATCTTAAAAAAATTATAGGAAATTTTTTAATTTTCGCATATACGAGAAATTACGGAGTAGCTTTTGGTTTTTTGAATAATTTACCTGAAGTTATTAAAAATATTATGCCTACGCTTTTAAAAATTATAGTGTCTGCGGCTATGATTTTAATATTTTTCATTATGCTTTATATTAATCCAAAAAAACAAAAATTTTCAATGATAGGTTTTACTATGGTTTTGGGCGGAGCTATCGGAAATTTGGCGGATAGAGTTATAAGAGGATATGTAACCGATTTTATAAGTATGGGGTTTAATGAAACTATTAGATTTCCATATCATTATAATATTGCGGACGCTTCAATTACAATAGGAATTGTCTTTATAGCAATCGGAGTTATCTTATTTAAAGAAGATTTTGAAAGTAAAACTAAACCCGAAGAAACTATTGAAAATAATGAAGAAAATAAAACTTTATGATAAATAATGAAGAAAGTTTTTTAATAACGGAATTCAAAATAGAAAAAGAAGAAGATTTAAATAAAAGACTCGATATTTTTGTAAGCGAAAAACTTAATATAACGCGCTCTCAAGTAAAAAATTATTTAAACTCTATAAAAGTAAACGGACAGAAAAAAAAATTATCTTATTTATTAAAATTAAACGACATTATAATTATAGAAAATGAAAAAAAAATTATTAAAGAAAATTCTAAAGAAGAACCGAAAGCGGAAAATATTTCTTTAAATATAATATACGAAGATAAATATTTAATTATTATAAATAAGCCTAATAATATGAGCGTTCATTGTTCGGCGTCTGAAATGAGCGGGACTTTAGTAAACGGTTTGCTTTATCATATAAAAGATTTTAATTTTACGGGAAATAAAAATAGAGCGGGCATAATTCATAGACTCGATAAAGATACTTCAGGGCTTATAATAATCGGAAAAAATGCAAATATAGTTTCGTCTATTCAAGAGCAGTTTAAAAAAAGAACGATAAAAAAAATATATCATGCAATATTGGTAGGCTTGCTTAAAGAAAATTTTTTTGAAATTAATTTGCCGATTGGAAGGCATAATTTATACAGAAAAAAAATGACGGTTAGAGAAGACGGAAAAGAGGCATTGACATATATTAAAGTTTTAAGAAGATTCAAAAATCATACTTTAACCGAAATAAATTTAAAAACGGGAAGAACGCATCAAATAAGAGTTCACTCCTCTTATAAAGGTTTTCCCATTGCGGGCGATAAAATTTATTCTAAAAGTTTTTCAAAATATAAAGGCTTAATGCTTTTGTCAAAAGAAATAGAATTTATGCATCCAATTACAAAAGAGAAAATGAATTTTGAAATAGATTATCCCGAATATTTTAAAAATTTTTTGCATTCAAACGAAATATAAAAAACATTATAGAATTTAAAACTGTTAAAATAATTTTAATTTTATTATAAAAATTGTTACTCTTCTATTTTCAAATGCAACTCTTCAAGCTGCTCCTCGTCCACAGTGGAAGGACATCCGCTCATTAAACATTGTCCTTTTTGAGTTTTAGGAAAAGCTATAACTTCTCTTATGCTTTCTTGCTTCTGTAAAAGCATTATGACTCTGTCTATTCCGAAAGCCATTCCGCACATTGGAGGAGCGCCATATTTCAAAGCGTCAAGCAAAAATCCGAATCTCTCTTTAGCTTTTTCTTCGGATATTCCAAGCAAATTAAATATTTTAGCTTGCACAGAACTATCGTAAATTCTCTGTCCGCCGCCGCCGATTTCATTTCCGTTTAAAACTAAATCGTAAGTATCGCTTCTAACTTCCAAAGTATCGCTTTCAAGTATCGCAATGTCTTCGGGAACGGGTGCGGTAAAAGGATGATGAGTCGCAGAAATTCTTTTTTCTTTATAATCGTATTCAAATAATGGGAATTCTACAACCCATAAAAAATTTAATTTATCTTTATCGATTAAATTTAATTTTTCAGCGACTTTTAATCTCAAATTTCCCAAAGCGTCAAAAGTAATTTTCGGAGTGTCGGCAACAAAAAATAATAAATCGCCTTTTTCGGCTTTTGTAATTTCAAGTATTTTATTTTGATTTTCTTTTGAAAAGAATTTTACTATATTCGATTCTAATCCGTTTTCGGTTACTCTCATCCAAGCGAGTCCTTTAGCTCCGAATATTCCAACATATTTTGTAAAATCGTCAATATCTTTTCGGCTTAATTTTTCTCCGCCTTTCGCATTTAAACATCTTATTATAAATTTATTATCCAAAGCGTTTTTAAATACTGCAAAATCGCATCCTCTAACGGCATCTTCAACATTTATAAGTTTTAATTCAAATCTTGTGTCGGGTTTGTCGCTTCCATAATTTTCCATAGCTTCTTTATAAGATAATCGAGGCAAAGGCAAAGGCAAATCAATATTATAAACCTCTTTTACGATATCGGCTATTACTTTTTCCATTATTGATAAAAATTCATCCGTGCTTAAAAAAGAAGTTTCAATATCGACTTGAGTAAATTCAGGCTGTCTGTCCGCTCTTAAATCTTCATCTCTAAAACATTTTGCTATTTGATAATATCTATCGAATCCGCTTATCATAAGTATTTGTTTAAAAATTTGAGGAGATTGAGGCAAGGCGTAAAAATCTCCCGCGGATAATCTTGAAGGCACTAAAAAATCTCTCGCTCCTTCGGGCGTGCTTTTATTTAAAATCGGCGTTTCAACATCAATAAAACCGTTTTCCGCCAAATGTTTTCTAAAAGCGTTTGTAATTAAAAATCTATAATATAAATTATTAAATATTTTAGGGCGTCTTAAATCTAAATATCTATATTTTAATCTTATCTCTTCGTTAGTGTCTATATCGTCTTCAAGCATAAACGGAGGAGTTTCCGAAGTATTTAATAATTCTAATTTTTCAACCATAACTTCAATTTCGCCCGTTGGAATTTTTGGATTAATCATTTCCTCGCTTCTCGCTCTAACTTTTCCTACAACGCTTATAACGAATTCGCTTCTTAAATCTTGAGCTTTGTTATGAGCTTCTTCGTTTACTTGAGGATTAAAAACTATTTGAGCGAATCCCGTTCTGTCTCTCAAATCTACAAATATAACTCCGCCATGGTCGCGTCTTCTTAAAACCCATCCCGCTAATTTTACTTCTTTTCCTATATCGTTTTTTGTCAATGTTCCATTATAAGCGCTTTTAAACCTCATTTTAAAATCCTTTTTTCTTTTATTATTTTTTACTTCAAATTTATTTTTAAATTGTATTAAATTATATTATGAATAGACATAAAAATCAATTTCAAACAATGGGTTGCAACCCGTTGTTAATCAAATTTTTTTAAAATCCTAATTCTTCGTCAATAAATATTATATGAATTCTATCCTTTATATGGCATTTATTTATTATAACCGTATAAGCGCACATTCTTTTATCGATTTCGCAATTATCGTTGCAAATCATATCTCCAACCGCGCATGGATTATCCACTTTAAATCTTATTGAATTTTGAGCCGCCGCAATATCTTTCGCTCTTTTCAAAGCTTCTTTTTCGGTATTTGCCAATTTATTTTTTCCAATAATTAAAAATACTTTTTTAGGTCCGTAAATAACCGCAGCAGTTCTATTTCCCGAACCGTCTATTTCTATAACATCTCCGTTTTTGCTTATAGCGTTTGCCGAACATAAATAAATATCTGAACTAAAAGCCTTTATTTCCGCGTCCGTTTTTAATTCTTTTTTATTTCTATCGACAAAATTTTTATAGCCTTTCAAATCTTCCAATATTCCCATTTGATTAACAGAAGAACTTCCGCCGAAAGTTATAATATCTTCTTTTTTTATTTTCGATAAGACAAATTTTTTAGCTTCTTCTTTATTTGAGAAACTATTGAAAGCGAAACCTTTTTTCTTAAAATTCTTTTTTAAAATATCGCTTAAATTTTTAAAATATTCTTCTTGAACTGTCATAATATAATCCTTCATTTAATAATTAATTATAATTTATGATATTATAAATAATTAAAAATTCAATATAAAAAAGCGTTGTCATTTATAAAGACTTGTAAAGGGACAAATAGCAAAAGCCATATTATTATTAAAATTTTTTATCATTATGATAAAGCATATTTAAAAAATTTAATTTTAAAAATTTGATTTCTTTAATAAATAAATTTTATTAATAGCGGATTGATTGGTTTCTAACCAACTTATCACTCTATAGCTAGCAATGACGATTTTTTAGAAAGAAACAGAAAATTTTAAATTTCTTTATAATAAAGAATTAACTTCTATCTTTTACTGCAGATAAGCATTATTTTTTATTAAGGTATAATCAAAAACCTTGTGCTTGAAAGGACTATACTTAAACATAAACATATTAAAGCGATTATTATAAAAGGTTTATACAATTCTTTATATTGAATTAAATTATCGTCTAATATCGGTTTTTTTTCTATTCTGTCTATCGTGTTATAAACATTTTCAAGCGCCGCGCCCGTTTTGGCGTTAAAATATTTTCCGCCTGTTAAGGAGGCGATATTTATTAAAGCTTCTTCATTTAAAGTAAAATCCGCTCTTATTCTTCTTCTGCCGTAATCAGGGTCATTATATGTAACCCAAGCGCTACTTCCAGCCGCATCTCCAATTCCTATTGTATATATTTTTATGTTGAAATTTGACGCTATCTCGGAAGCTAATTTTGGGTCAATTTCTCCAGAATTATTTTCTCCGTCAGTTAAAAGTATAATAATTTTTTCGTTATCGTTTTTAATATTTCTCAACATATCTACTGCGGTTGCAATTCCAAGTCCGATTGAAGTCGAACCTTCTTCGTCTATTTCTATTTTTTTAATTTCGTTTTCTAAAGCGTTATAATCAAAAGTCGCGGGAAGTAAAACCGAAGCTCTTAAAGCGAAAGCGACTAAACTTATTTTATCGAAATTTCTTTTTTTTATAAAATCAATCATAGTTCTTTTTGAAGCTTCTAATCTTGTAGGACTCATATCTTCCGCCATCATTGAAGGCGAAACATCGACAACTAAAGAAATATATATTCCTTCTCCGTTTATATCGGACAAATGCTCAACTTTAACGGGTCTTGCCAAAGCTATTATGCTTAAAAAAAGAGCGGTTATTATTAAAGCGAAAGGGATATCTTTAACATAGTATTTAGATTTTAAAACTTTAGACATACTCACTCTCGGATGCTTTATAGAATACGAATAATTTTTTCTAGTTTTTATATATAAGAAAATTATAACGGGAATTGCAAATAATATAAATAAAAATTTTGGATTAACAAATATCATTTAAGAATCCGCTTTATATAAAAATCCTATAACTATTAATATAATTCCAACTAACATTGTGAAAGGAGCTAAAAATCCCATAAAACCTTCGGGACTTTTTCCAACCATAAATATAAAAAGAAAACTTAAAGCGAATATAATAAGTCCTATCGCTAAAATAATGCCGTTCTTTTTTGAAATTTTATCGCTATTATTTACCATATTTTTTTAATAATTTTTATATTTTATTTTTTGCTCGGAGCCGGAATCGAACCGGCACGGTCGCAAGGACCAGCAGATTTTAAATCTGCTATGTCTACCAATTCCATCATCCGAGCCAATCAATTAAAAAATTATACAATGTTATTATAAAAAAAGCAAATTTATTTTATCATAATTTATATAATAATTAATAAATTTTAAAATAATAATTTCATATTCAAAATTAAAAATAAAAGATTGCTAACCGACCATTTGCAAATACATATAATAGAATTAAAGAAATTTAATTTTAAAAATAATAGTTTGTCGAAAGATTTAATTATTTGTTAGTATTTTTACAACTAAAAATATGGCACGACTATTAGCAGTAGCGAGGAGTATATGTAAGAGATAGTAAAAGAAAAACCTATAATGTAATAAAGCTCACAAGAGATATAACAATTTTATTAGAAGTAGATTAATGAGACGACTGTATGCCTGTGGCGTGAGCAATATAAAAATGAAAAAAATTTATCAATACGGAAATCAAATAATGCTTAAATAAGAAAGACGAGAAAAAATTAAAGAAGGCGAAAAAAATAAAGCAATCTCAATGGCA
>OLHA01001595.1_pt1 | contig 11964 bp, 12 predicted proteins | sample 1605961 | NCBI WGS metagenome assembly OLHA01 (sample SAMN03283288) | human gut metagenome | biome: human-associated habitat; material: feces | host: Homo sapiens | place: Peru | collected 2012
CGGATGATATCCGGGAGATTTTTTGTAATGCATCAATGAGGTATCTGCCATGGAACGCGATATTCTGGCGCTTATCAATAAAGAGAATCATAAGTTTTCCAAGGGACAGCGGATGATCTGCCGGTACATTTCGGAAAACTACGACAAAGCCGCCTTTATGACGGCGGGAAAGCTCGGGCAGACGGTCGGCGTTTCGCGGGCGACGATGACCTCGCCGCAGTCGTCGCAATACCATGCGGGAATACGGTGTCCCCACCAAAGCTGGCGCGAAATGCACCAGTCGCGTGTGCCTCGCATCCAGTTGAGATATATTTTTGTAAAACGTTCGGGAATGAACTTTGTTTCACCGTCTTCGACAGCCTTTATCGCGGGTGATGCAAGAGGATCCATTTTGACGAACCACTGCTTTGACACCATAGGCTCGATGCTCGTATGGCAGCGGTAGCATGTGCCAACCTCGTGTTTAATAGGCTCAATGCTCTTTATATAACCGCCGGCTTCAAGATCGGCAACTATAGCCTTTCGCGCCTCAAGCGTTGTCATGCCCGCATATTTGCCGCAATCAAGCACCTCCGGCTCGTCGGCAGCGGCTTTTCCGCTTGCTATATACTCGTCCGCAGCAGCCTTGTCCGCAGCGCCGGTAAGATGTCCGTCATAGGTAAACGTGCGCACCATGGGCAGATTGTGACGTCTGCCGACCTCAAAGTCGTTGGGATCATGCGCGGGAGTTATCTTAACAACACCGGTTCCCTTTGTCATGTCGGCGTGCTCATCACAGACAATCGGTATCTCTTTGTTGAGAAGCGGCAGTATAACATGGCAGCCGTGCAGATGCTTATATCTCTCATCCTCGGAGTTTACCGCCACAGCCGTGTCACCGAGCATGGTTTCGGGACGGGTCGTCGCAAGCTCCAGCTTTTCGCCCGTCTCTTTAACCGTGTAGAGAAGATGCCAGAAATTCGAGTCTTTTTCTTCGTAATCCACTTCGGCATCCGAAATGGAGGTTTTGCAGAACGGACACCAGTTGACCATTCTGTTCCCGCGGTAAATGAGTCCCTTTTCATAGAGGCGGACAAAGACCTCTTTCACGGCCTTGCTGCATCCCTCGTCGAGGGTAAAGCGTTCTCTGTCCCAGTCGCAGGACGAACCGAGCTTTTTAAGCTGCTCGATAATTCTGCCGCCGTACTGTTTTTTCCAAGCCCACGCGCGCTCCAAAAAGGCTTCGCGCCCTATCTGCTCCTTCGTAATACCCTCGCCGCGCATGGCTTCAACTATTTTCGCCTCGGTTGCAATTGACGCATGGTCGGTACCGGGAAGCCAGAGAGTGTCATAGCCCTGCATGCGCTTATAGCGGATAAGAATATCCTGAAGCGTTTCGTCGAGAGCATGTCCCATATGGAGCTGTCCGGTAATATTCGGCGGAGGAATAACTATTGTATATGTCGGTTTGCCATCCTCGCACTTCGCGTGAAAGTACTTTGCGTCAAGCCATGTTTTATAAATTCTGTCTTCTACGTTTTTCGGATCGTAGAGCTTCGCAAGTTCCTTACTCATTTTATATATCCTTTCGGGTGTTTTCCTGTTTCTTTTTATTCTACTACTTATGTCGGCTTTTGTAAATATTTATAAGGATAAAAATTCTTTAAGCGCGGAATATCGTTTGTTTTGTCTGTCATTTTCTGTCATTCGACGTACGGTTTCTTCTTTTCCGACAATTATTACCATTTTTTTTGCACGTGTAACGGCAGTATAAAGCAGATTTCTGTACAGCAGCATCGGCGGAACCCCCGACAGCGGAATAATTACCGCAGGGTATTCGCAGCCCTGACTTTTGTGCACGGTTACGGCGTACGCAAGCTCCAGCTCCGACAGATTGTCGGTAGGATAATCGGCAGTGCGGTCATCAAAATCGACAGTCATTATTCCCGCGGCGTAATTTATCTTTTTCAATATCCCGATGTCACCGTTGAAAATGCCCTCGCCTTCTTCATTTCCGCGATGCCACGTTATATTGTAGTTGTTTTTTGTCTGCATAACGCGGTCACCCTCTCGAAAAACACGTCCGCCGGCAGTGTTGACCTCGTTTTTTGTACGGTGTTTCGGGTTCAGTTCAGCCTGTAAAAGTCGATTCAGATTGACGGTTCCGCAGTCGCCCTTGCGCGACGGACACAGAACCTGAATGTCTTCGAGCGGCGAAAAGCCGTAGGCATCGGGCAAACGCTTTGAGATAAGCTGCGCAACCGTAGCGGCGGCGGAGGTGCCTTCACGGCGCAAAAAGAAAAAGTTGTTGTCGGTAGCGGTGAGAACAGGCATTTCACCGGAAATAATTCTGTGCGCGTTCATTACGACAAGACTTTTCTGTGCCTGCCTGAAAATTTCCGTCAGACACACAACGGGAATTCTGCCGGACGAAATTATATCGGTAAGCACGTTTCCGGGGCCGACACTCGGAAGCTGGTCGGCATCGCCTACAAGAATAAGCCTTGCGCCGAGAGGCAGCGCATTGAGAAGGCTTGAAAAAAGCTCCGCATCAACCATCGACATCTCGTCAATTATCACTGCACCGCAGGTCAGCGGATTTTCCGCATTGCGTCTGAAAACCGGCTTGTCGCTTTCATCCCACTCCACTTCGAGAAGGCGGTGTATCGTTTTTGCCTCCTGTCCGCAGACTTCGCTCAAGCGCTTTGCGGCACGTCCCGTGGACGCGCACAGAAGCACCTCTACGCGTTTCATCCCGAATATTTCTATGATGCCCTTTACTGCGGTTGTTTTTCCTGTTCCCGGACCTCCCGTAAGAACGAGCATCCCTCGTTCACCTGCGGTCTTTATCGCGTCACGCTGTTTGTCCGCATATATTATACCGGTGCGAGCCTCGATTCGGTCTATGTCGCTGTCAATTGCGGGAATGGCGGCAGGTGCGAATTTTGTCATAAGCTCAAGCCGCTCCGCAATGCTTTTTTCGGCAATATACATGCGCGGAAGAAACAGAAATTCTTCTCCGGAAACGGTGTCGGACACTATCTGTTTCATTGTGATAAGCTCATCGAGCGTCCTGTTTATCTCATCGGTCGCGGCATCAAGCAGACGGCATCCCGGGTCTATAAGCTTTCTGCGCGGAATGCATGTGTGCCCGTTCATCAGGTTGTGCGACAGGATATACAGCATTCCCGCGCGTCGGCGATACTGCGATTCCGCACCGATGCCCATTTGATATGCCAGCTTTTCGGCGCGCTCAAACGAAAAGCCGTTCACCGTTCCGTAGAGAATATACGGATTTTCCTTAAGGACATTCAAGGCATTAACACCGAAATACTTATAAATCGCAGTGCATTCCGCAGGTGTTATTCCGTAGCGCTCCATCTCAATAAGAACCTGACGCATTGCGCGCTGACGCCTGAATTCGTTGCCTATGTCTATCGCCTTTTTCTTCGAAATCCCGTTTATGACGGCAAGCCGTTCGGGGTCGTTTTCAAGCACGTCAAACGTGTCCTCACCGAAGCGTTCCGTTATTTTTGCGGCAAGCTTCGGACCCACGCCCTTGACCGAGCCTGCCGCAAGATACCTGAATAGCTTTGCGGCTGTGTCGGGCAGCTTTCTCTCGCACGATTCAATCTTAAACTGCCGTCCGAATACATCATGGGACGTCCACCTGCCGTGAAGAACTACCTCCTCGCCCGCCGATGTATCCGAAAGCACTCCGACGGCGGACAGCAGCTCACCGTTATTGTTTATTTCAAGTACCGTAAAGCCGTTGTCGTTATTACGGAATACCACATTTTCAACCGTTCCACAAAGCGCAACTTCACCATGTTTATTCAATGCGGTTACCTCTCTATTCATTTTCGGGCGTCTCCTCACCCGGACGGAACACATAACCGTTTCTTTCAAGATACATAAGGTCGGAGAGCATGGCTTCAAGACCGAGTGCCGCGCATTTTTCCGGTTCGGGCGCGCAAAAAGTGCGAATACCCGTGTTCCACTCTATGTATCTGTCTATACCGAAAAGCTTTGCTGTGCCGCCGGTGAGAATTATCCCCGTGTCGGCGATATCCGAAATAAGCTCCGGCGGCGTAACCTCAAGCACGCGGCGAATGCACGTAAGAATTTCTTCCACACAGGATTTAAGCACCCAATAAACCTCCGTGGAGGTTATCTCAAACAGCACCGGGCATCCCGTTTCGCCGCTTTTTCCGCCGGCAACCATTGCGATTTCCTCATTGCGGTAGACGGCGGTGCCTACAGTCCGTTTTATCTCGTCGGCAGTCTCAGAGCCGACCTCTATATTATGCTCATGAGAAATATATTCCGAGATGCGTCGCGTCAGGTCATTCCCCCCGACCTTTACAGAACGTGACACCGCGATATTTCCCATGGTGACGACTGCGCAGTCGGCAGTGCCGCCGCCTATATCGCATATAAACGTGCCTTTCGGCTCCGTAAGACTGACACCCGAACCGATGGCGGCGGCAAGCGCCTCATCAAGAAAACACGCACGCCCCGCTCCGGCGGAATATATAACGTCTAAAATCGTCTTTTTTTCAAGATCTGTAACGGAGCCGGGAACCGACATCAGTATATTCGGTTTAAACAAACGGCTTCTGCACAGTCTGTCTATATATGTTTTGAGCATGAACCGCGCCATTTCAAAATCGTTCACTATGCCGTCCTTTATCGGATATACGGCGCGCATTGAACCGGGCAGCTTTCCGATCATTTTTTTTGCGGCGGCTCCGACCGCAATCGGACGACCCGTGTAGCTGTCGCAAATAACTACGGACGGCTCGCTGATTACAATTCCCCTGTCGTCTTCGCATAACGTTATGTTTGTCGAGCCGAAGTCAATGCCGATTCTGACACCGAGCACTGTCCGTTCACTTCCTTTTTACTGCAATTGTTTTCATAATATCATACCACATGTAAACACTCCGTTGCAAGAAAAAAAGTCCGGATATCACAAATAATCCTGTTTTTTTCAAAAAGCGGTTCACAAACGCTTTCGGATATGCTACAATGTATGTAAAATCAAACAGTTTAAGGAGAAAAAAGATATGGAATATATACATAATACACATTCTTTTCCGTCACACACGGGCAACACGGATATTTTCGTGCAAACCGTTGAGCCTGCGGACAAAAACATAAAGGGCATTATTCAAATAGTTCACGGCATGGCGGAGCACACCGACCGCTACATTGAAGCAGCCGAATTTTTTGCGGACAACGGCTTTGCGGTGATAATGCACGACCACGCGGGACACGGCAGAAGCGTCAAGGACGATTCCATGCTCGGCTTTTTCTGCGAAAAGGACGGATACAAAAGACTTGTTGAGGACGTAAAAAGTGTTTCGGAGCTTGCTAAAAAGCTTTGGGAGGGCAAAAAAATCGTTCTGTGGGGTCATTCGATGGGTTCTTTTATTTCGAGAAACTACATTGCCGCCTTCGCAGGAAACGTTGACGGCGCTGTGATATGCGGCACATCGGGCAAAAACCCGGGCGCCCCCGCAGGCATGCTTATTGCCGACATTATAAGCAAAGTAAAAGGACCTTTTTACAAATCGAAATTTATCGATAATCTCGCGTTCGGTTCATACAACAAAAAATTTGACGGAGACACAGGCTTTGAGTGGCTCTCCGTCAACAAAGAAAATGTGCAAAAATACATTGCCGACCCGAAATGCGGCTTCATGTTCACCGCCGCCGCGTTCCGCGATCTGTTCAGCGTTCTCAATTCCGTATCGGGCGACAAATGGTATTCGGATGTTCCGAAATCTATGAGAATAAGACTTATCGCCGGCACCGACGATCCCGTAGGAAATTACGGCAAGGGCGTTCGTGAGGTATACGAAAAGCTTGTAGCAACGGGGCACGAAAACGTGTCGATCCGCCTGTTTGACGGACTGCGCCACGAGATACACAACGAAGACGAGCGCTTTGACGTCTACCGCGACATAATCGACTTTGCCGAAAGCGCAGCCGATTAAAGCACGGCAGCAGGAAGCAGCTTCAAGCCCGACTCAGTTAATTTCTCCGCAAAAAAAACCGACTGTACACACTCTGTCAGTCGGATTTTTTATTAGGATGCGTGTATTATTTTGCAAGATATGCCATTGAAACGTAGCCGATGTGACCGTTATATGAAATTTTGCCCCAATAGCGATATATATCGTCGGTTTCGTTAATTTCGATCACTTCCAGCACGGCAACTGCGGTACCGTCGGGAATACTTGCGAGCACATCGGTGTTGCGTCCCGGTTTTTTCTTAAAGCGAAGTGTCGAGCCGCCGGTGGCAACCTTATAGTCGCCTGCGGAGTATTTTGAGGTCACTGTGCCCGAATTGCCCGCCGTGGCGGATTCGGCTGCGGGTTTTGTAACGTTCGGCACAGTAGTGTCGGCAGCTGTAACGCCTGCGGCGGTCACGGCCTCCGTGACTGCGTCGGTAAAGTCATCGGGAGTGACAATATTGTCGGAATACTCTTTTTTGAGGTACTTCATTGTTATCCATCCCTCATGACCGAGGTATTTTGTTTTGCCCCAGTATTTGAACACTTCATCGGTGGCGTTCTCATCAATATAGATTTCGGTTATTTCAAGCTTTGTCTTATCTGCGATCTCAAGAATGGCTTCGGCATCTTGGCTGTGATCCTTTCTGAAACGGAGAGCAACATCGCCGGTATTTACGGAATAAGAACCCGGCTTGTACGTGTCATCGACGGGAGGCTCCGTGGGAAGGGGTTCGGCAGTCGTGACAGGCGCTGTTGTTGTTTCGGCTTCGTTTTCAGCTTTGACCTTGCCCGCAACAATGCCGCAAACAACGGCAGCCACAAGCAAAACAACGATTACGACCGCAAAATATTTTTTAAGTGAACGCGCAGGCTTTTCCTGCTCTTTTTCATATCTATACGTATAGGTGGTGTTGTCTTCCATTGTTATTTCCTTTCATATAAGCGCCGATATACGGCACGGGGCACTGTAAATGCCCCAATGCCACACATACAGTATACACACAATCTGTCTTTTTTTCAAGAGTAATATTGCAAATCTTGCGGGGAAGTATATAATATAAGCAAATACGGCGAAACAGCGCCGAAAAAACGGAGGATGAAGCAAATGATAACCTACACCGTTAAAGTGGACGGCATGATGTGCGGACACTGCGCCTCGCGTGTCGAAGAAGCCGTAAAGAGTGTAAACGGAGTTACGGACGCAAAGGTCAGTCTCGAAAACAAAGAAGTAACCGTCAGCGGCAATGACGGGACACAGGGAAATGTTCGCCGGGCAATCAGCGATGCAGGCTACAAAGTAATGTGAATTTAATTCACAAAAAACACAACTGTTTTATTCGGGTTAACGTTTCCGATAATTTCGTTAAACTTGAATAAAACAGTTTTTTTGTTTTTTTCGGTGTTTTTTTATTCATATGCCTCATAAATTGTATAGGAAAGCGCGAACATAATTCAGCGCAGACAAAAATCCGTCAAAACCAAGCGTATTCGACTTTTTTCACTCAACACCGCATTTTGATGGAAGTTTTTGTGATTGGATTTCACAGAAAAATTGTATTTTTTTCAACTTTACTATTGACTTTTTCGTTTTGCTGTACTATCATTGAACATGTTTTCGGAAACGATTACATAACAGAGGAAGGAGGAAATTTATGCACAACAACCACTTCACTGTCATTGATAGGTTGTATGGGAACGCGTGTTATTACGGCGTTGAAATAAAGACAGAAAACGGCGACATTTTCAGATATGACCTGATTTCGCCGTGCAAAGAGGAAGCCAAACGGCTTGCCGAACGATTATCGGCGGCAAACGATATTTCACCTATTCATTTCAAAGACATAGTACGCGACTACATAACCGAATTGTATTTGTCTGCCATTGAAGCAAACGGATTGACGGCAACTATTTAAGACCATTCTGTTTTCATTCATTTCATTTTCTTTTTGTCAATCTATGCCCAAATGCAAGCAAATAAGACGCAAATAAGGGTTTCACCCGTATTTACGAAAAAAAAACAAAACCAATCTGTCCGGCACGCTTACCCCCTTTTCTTATCCGGCAGGTCGGTTTTGTTTTTTACATTTCTTTTATTCACGCATTTAGCTGCTATTGTTTTTTTGCATTTCAACCGCCGTATTGCTTTTTTTGATTGACCGACAGTTGAATATATGTTATACTTATAAAATATATAAAAAAACAAACGGAAAGCAGGCAGAGAACATGGCAACTTTTATAACAGAACCGTCCCACACTTTCAGTGAATATCTTCTTATACCGGGCTATACGTCGGAAAAATGCATTCCCGACAACGTTTCGCTGAAAACTCCCCTTGTTAAATTCAAGAAGGGAGAAAAACCGCCGATATCGCTCAATGTCCCTATGGTGTCGGCAATAATGCAGTCCGTTTCAAACGATACTCTTGCAATAGCCCTTGCAAAAGAAGGCGGAATGTCCTTCATTTACGGCTCACAGAGCATCGAAGACGAGGCGGCAATGGTCGCGCGGGTCAAGGGATACAAAGCGGGTTTTGTTGTAAGCGCATCAAATCTCACTCCGGAAAACACTCTTGCGGATGTGCTCGCGCTTAAAGAGAAAAACGGCTTTTCGACTGTTGCCGTTACTGCCGACGGTTCGCCTAACGGAAAGCTTCTCGGCATTGTGACAAGCCGTGATTACAGAGTAAGCAGAATGACGCCCGATATAAAAGTTTCGGAATTTATGACGCCCCTCAAAAAGCTTATAACCGCTCCGTTTAACACAACACTTAAAGAAGCAAACGATATTATCTGGGAACACAAGCTTAATTCACTTCCGATAGTAGATGCGAACGGAAATATGATGTATTTCGTTTTCAGAAAGGACTATTCTTCACACAAACGCCATCCCTATGAGCTTCTCGACCCGGACAAGCGCTTCATGACAGGTGCGGGTATCAACACCCGTGACTACGAACAGCGAGTTCCCGCTCTTGTGGAGGCGGGCGCGGATGTCCTCTGCATCGACTCATCCGAGGGCTACAGCTGTTGGCAAAAAAACACAATTGACTTCATCAGATCAAAATACGGCGATTCCGTAAAGGTCGGCGCGGGCAATGTTGTCGACAAAGAAGGCTTTCTGTTTCTTGCAGAAGCAGGCGCGGACTTTATAAAAGTCGGCATCGGCGGCGGTTCGATTTGCATCACCCGTGAGACAAAGGGCATAGGCAGAGGTCAGGCTTCCGCTCTCATCGACGTGGTGGAAGCGAGAAACGAATACTACGAAAAAACAGGCATATACATTCCCGTGTGCTCCGACGGAGGAATCGTGTTTGACTATCATATTACGCTTGCGCTTGCAATGGGTGCAGACTTCGTAATGCTCGGCAGATATTTCGCCCGTTTTGACGAAAGTCCCACAAACAAGCTGTTTATAAACGGGGCATATGTTAAGGAATACTGGGGCGAAGGTTCAAACAGAGCCAGAAACTGGCAGCGCTACGACCTCGGAGGCAGCACGAACCTGTCATTTGAGGAGGGTGTGGATTCCTATGTCACCTACGCAGGCACGCTTCACGACAATGTGGAAAAGAGCCTTTATAAAGTCAGATCGACAATGTGCAACTGCGGCGTTCTTTCAATTCCCGAGCTGCACGAAAAGGCAAAGCTCACACTTGTTTCATCAACAAGTATCGTTGAGGGCGGATATCACGACGTAACGCTCAAAACAACATCGCCTACGGTATAACAAAAAAAAACGGCACTCTGCCGCACATCGGTGTGTACGGCGGAATGCTGTTGTTTTTTCGGTAAAAGATTAAGCTTTTGCGTCTTCTTCCGTTTCTTCGTCCTGCTCGGCTGCGCGATCCGCGTCTTCTTCGGCAGCTGCGGTTTTTTCTTTCTTTTCTTTTTTCAAATCGGAAAGCTTCTGCTTCGAGCCGTCCGGACGGAGAATAACGGTGCTGTCAAGCTGTGAACGAAGCGATGCCTTATATGCATCAATATACTCCTGACGGAGAGATGCCTGCTCTTCTTTTTCGACGGAAGAAAGTCCTGCCGTTTTCGATTTACGGGCAAGCTCGTTGATTCTGTCTATTTTTTTCTGTGTAATCATTTCAATGCCTCCTTGGGGTCATAAAAGCCTTCGAATTCAGACGGATCAAACGGAATATCCCAGTCGACCTCGCTTTCTTCTTCGTCATCATCACCGTCAGGCACAACCGGCACCTCATACAGCGCCTCACACTTCCCCGTGTTCGACCAGACGGACGGAATAACGACAAGCGTGTAGCCACAGCCGTTGGGCATAAGCCACTCGTGCATCGGGCGTTCGGGAAGGGCAAACATCTGCATTATCGTCATGATAACGCCGCCGTGTGTTATAACCGCCGCGTCGCTGACACCCGTTTTTATCAGTCCTGCGACAAGCTCGTTGAAACATCCGCAAACTCGCTTTTGAAAACCTCCGTTTGTTTCGCCGTAGGGCGCGCCCGCGTCGGCTTTTCCGGAAAGCCACTCGGTGAATGCAGGATCCGATTGAAGCTCGGCAGCCGTCTGCCCCTCAAACTCACCGAAATCGTATTCGTTCAGTCCGTCGAGTATAAGCGGTTTCGCGTCGGGATACAAAATGCGCGCCGTTTCGATACAACGGTTCATCGGACTTGAAATAACGACCTCTGCATGCGGGTAAACGGCACGGTTTTTCATATCAAACAACTGTTTTTTGCCGTCTTCGGTCAGCATAACGTCTGTCTGACCGATATATTTTCCCTCGACGCAGCCCTCCGAAAGACCGTGACGGATGAGATGTATTTTGAATGTTTTCATCTTAACCTCATGACTAAATAAAATTTGACTTTAAATTATACATAATGTATAATTCAATATATATTATACATCCGATTTAAGAAAGAATCAAGAGGTATCGTAATGAGCGCCGAATTTTCTTCAAAACTCCTTCTGCTCAGACACAACGCCGGGCTGTCGCAGAAGCAGGCGGCAACCGACCTCGGAATATCACAGGCTCTTTTATCTCACTATGAAAAGGGTATCCGCGAATGCAGCCTTGATTTCGTTGTCAAAGCGGCGGAATATTACGGTGTATCGTCCGACTATATGCTCGGGGTAAGCTCCTCCGAAAAATCCGACACGCTTACGGACGAAACACCTCTTTCATCCGACCGCCGTGCAGAACCTCTCACAGTGCTTCGAACGCTTGTCAGACTGTCGGATGCAGCCGAGGCAACAGACGACGCAAGCGAAGCGCTTTTCACGGATTTTTTCTCCGTGTGCATAAAAAAATATCTCGCAATGCTTGACAACGAAGGAAAAAACACATCGGAATTATGTAATCCGGTGCTGTCGGCTCTTGCGGGCAATCCTCCCGCACTTTCGGAAAAGCGCATTGACATTGAATCAGCAGAATGTATTGCCACGGTAATCGGACGCGCCGATATTCTGATAAAGCAATACCTTGACAGCCTCATTTAAATATTCCGGGGTTGCCTTATGTATCAAAAAAACGCTTAATACCAAAAACCGTTTCTTACGAATACCGTATTTCACGAGGCATTGATTATAATGCACAGTGTGAAATACGGTTTTTTGTTTTTTCGCGCAAAAACAGCGTTCTTGACATTTGCGGCTGCAGCGTTATTTTCTGATAAGCTTTACCGCGTCAATTACCGTAACGGCAGCAACGGCGAAACCGACCGCAGCACCGAGAAAACGTACCGTTTTCGCTGTTTTTCCCGCAAAATTTATCAGTTTTATGTCACGCGTCACGGTGTTAAAAATCTTATCGGCAGTCATACGCAATTCCCCTTTCTCCCGATAAGCACCGCATGCGCTATTCCGGGAACGGTATCACCCTGCAATGAGCTTAACGGAGACATAAGCGCTCCGGTGCCGATAAACAGAACATTGTCCGTTTCTCCGTCGGCGATTTTTCTGTAGATATGAGAAGCCACGACGCTTGCCGAACA
>OLHA01001598.1_pt1 | contig 11934 bp, 9 predicted proteins | sample 1605961 | NCBI WGS metagenome assembly OLHA01 (sample SAMN03283288) | human gut metagenome | biome: human-associated habitat; material: feces | host: Homo sapiens | place: Peru | collected 2012
TTCTTTCTGCTGCTCCTTTCTTTGCATTCTTGATTGTATTCATTACTATTGGTGTTGCAATAAGAGCAATGATTGCTAGTACTACTATTACCGCTAGTAATTCTATTAAAGTGAATGCATTTTCTTTCTTCATTTTGACCACTCTCAATCCTAATTCCTTTATAGATTATAATCTATAATTTACTGCTTTGTCAATAAAAAATGAGAACTAGTTGTCCTCATTTGTAAATAGCTTATAGTGATTATTATGTAATGACTTTGTTTTAGAAGAAGTAAAACCGCTATCTTCTTCATCTAAATATGATTCACTATTAAGTTTTTCTAAATCACCAGGGTATTCTTCTTCGTCAGCACTATTTTTATACCTTTTTGGTTGTTCAACGTTTGTTTGTTTATCCAAATCTGGAATTTCATCTAAATCAAAATCTGGAATACGAAGATGATTTTCTAAATCTCCTAAATATTCTTCTTCATCAGCATCATTTTTAAATCTTGTTGGTTCTTCTTGTAATTTATAATCATCTATATGCATTAATAAATCTTTTTCAAATTTATCTCCTGATTTTAATTTATCTAGCACTTGTATTTCTTTTTCTAATTCTTTACTTTTATTCATTAATGATTTTGAAGCTAGATAAGCAGAATACACATTATTTGGTGATGGCAACTTTAACTCTTGATATCTATTTTCATATTCTTTTAACACAGCTCTAATTATATCATAGTAACGATATGATTGTTTTATAGCACTTCGCCACTGTTCCATAACACGTTTAAATTTAGCTTCACTAACATTTCTAAATCTTAATTCTTTTGCATAGTAATCTAAAAAAATACGTTTATAATTTTCATTGTTTTTTAAAGCATTAACGTAATTTATATAATCTCTATTTTCTAAGCCTAAAATAAAGTGGCTATTTTTAGTTATTTCTTTAAAAATACGTATATCTTTTTTATATAATACTTTTATTCTTTTGACTGTTAAATCATCTTGTAATTCTGTTATAACAATACTTCCTGCATAACGTTTGTTATTGTCAGTTTCTACTTTTTGAATAAAATTTTGATGTTTGGATAAAAACTCATCTATAACACTAGCATACTTTTTTCTAACCTCTTCTGATGAATTAAAATTTTTAGATATATACTCATCTAAGTCTTTAGCTTCCATCTTCTCTAAAGTTAAAGATATTTTTGCATCAGTATCTAATACTAATGATAAAGTTCTTTCCATAGACATCACCTAATTTAATTATACATTATAATTTTAAAATAAGCAAAATAAAAGTGATTATTTTGTATAATCACAATTACTACATTTTACAGTATCTTTTTTCTTTGTTAACATGCTTTTGCATTCTGGGCATAATTCACCGGTAGGTAAATCCCAATAAGCTGTTTTACATTTTGGATAATTATTACATCCATAGAATACTTTACCACGTTTACTTTTCTTTTCAATAATTTTCCCATCACAATTAGGACAATCACAAATCTCTACTGTTTGTTTTTCTTCATTTTTTATATACTTACATTTTGGATAATTACTACAAGCAACAAACTCTCCATATCTACTTCTTCTTATTACAAGCGGACTACCACATTCTGGACAGCTTTCTCCAGTCTCTTTTGCTTCCTTTTTAGGAATAGCATCAAAGGCTTCTTTTAAAGCTGGTTCAAATTCTTTATAAAACTTATCTAATACTTTATACCAAACAAGTTTTCCTAAAGCTATTTTATCTAAATCATTTTCCATATTTGCAGTATATTCAACATTAATTATATGATTAAAACTTTGTTGTAATTTATCTGTTATTTCAATACCAACTGGTGTTGGAACAAATTTTTTATCAACAACGTTAACATAACCTCTAGTTTTAATATTATCCATTGTTTTGGCATATGTACTAGGTCTTCCTATACCTAACTCTTCCATTTCTTTAATAAGTTTTGCTTCTGTATAACGAGCTGGAGGTTTAGTAAAGTGTTGTTCTTTTGTGATATCTGTAGATACTAAAACGTTAGAATTATAAGTATCTAGTGGTGGTAAAGATTTTTCTGTTGCGTCTTCATAATCACTATATACTTTTAAATAACCATCAAAAGTAACTGTTTGTCCTGTTGCTTTAAATTGATAATTATTATTATCTAGTATTACTGTTGTGTTATTTGTCTTAGCATCACTCATTAAGGATGCTAGAGCACGGAAGTATATCATACGATATAATTTATATTCATCATTTGTTAAATATGGCTTTACACTTAAAGGATCTCTTCTGATATCAGTTGGACGAATAGCTTCGTGAGCATCTTGAACATTCTCAGTTTTTTTAGCTTTTTTTACATAACCAACATATTCAGGTCCATATTTACTTTCAATATATTTATAAGTATGTCCTACAAATTCATCACTTAAACGAACTGAATCAGTACGCATATATGAAATTAAACCGGTAGTTTCATTTTCAAGTTCTATTCCTTCATATAATTTTTGCGCTACAGACATAGTCTTTTTAGCATTCATATTTAATTTATTGGAAGCGTCTTGTTGCATCGTACTAGTAGTATATGGATATTTTGATTTTTTATTTTTACTTTTTTTATCTACACTTTCAATTTTGAAAGTATTTCCTAATTTGTTTAGGATTTCTTCTGCTTCTGTCTCTGTTTTTATTTCAATATCTTTATGATTATAATTATATAGTTCAGCATCAAAATCATTAAAATTAGCTGTTATCGTCCAGTATTCTTCTGAGTTAAATGCTTCTATTTCTCTTTCTTTATCAACAATAAGTTTTAAAGCAACACTTTGAACTCTACCTGCACTAGTACCATCTGTTTTAGATTGAATTAATTTACTTAATCTAAATCCTATAATACGATCTAAAATTCTTCTAGTTTCTTGACTGTTAACTAAATTTTGATCTATTTTAGTTGGATGTTTTAACGATTCTAAAATAGCAGGTTTAGTAATTTCATTAAATACAATACGACTATATTTATTTTCATCTAAATCAAGGCATTTATAAAGATGCCACGAAATAGCTTCTCCCTCACGGTCTAAATCGGTAGCAAGATAAACATGATCAGCTTTTTTAGCTTCTTTTTTTAGTGTTTCAACATCTTTCTTCTTACCTTTTAATATAACATAATCAGGATTAAAATTATTTTCAACATCAACACCTAAACCATACTTACCTTTAGTAGATAAATCTCTAATATGACCTTTACTAGATAATACTTTATAATCACTTCCTAAATATTTTTCAATTGTATGTGATTTACTTGGAGATTCCACAATAACTAAATTTTTGCTCATAATCCACTTCCTTTTTGCTAAAATAATTTATACACTATAATTTCAAAATTGTCAACTCTATTCTCTTCCACATAAACTACCAATTGTCTCAATTAGTTCATTATTCTTGTATATTTTTAAAATTTCACAATTGTTAGGACATTTACCACATTCATAACCTTTTGTTTCAAATTTTATATCATTTACTTTCAAATCATAAATCTTATCTGTTTTATTTTGACGTGATAAAATAGCAATTCCTAAAGCTCCCATTAGATGTCCATCTTTATCTACAATAACATCTTCATTTAATATTTCTTTGAAGTATTTTAAAACGCCAATATTTTTACTAACGCCTCCTTGAAAAACAATAGGTCCTTTTATTTTTTTACCCTTACCAACATTATTTAAATAGTTTAAAACAATACTTTTACAAAGACCTGCAACTATATCTTCTTTTGGATATCCTGCCTGAATTTTATGAACTAGGTCTGACTCTGCAAAAACAGTACACCTAGCTGCTATTTTAGTTGGATTTGTTGATTTCAAAGCAATAGAGCCAAATTCTTCAATTGGAATACTTAGTCTTTTAGCTTGACTAGAAAGAAACGCTCCTGTACCTGCTGCACATAATGTATTCATTGCATAATCGACTATTATTCCATTATTAATTAAAATTATTTTTGAATCTTGGCCACCAATTTCCAAAATAGTTCTAACAGCAGGATGTTTTGATAAAGTTCCTATTGCATGCGCTGTTATTTCATTTTTAACAATGTTAGCGTCTAACATCATCCCAATTAATTTTCTAGCACTACCTGTAGTACCTATTCCTTTAACTATATATCCATTAGGTAATTCTTTTTTCAAATTATTTATTAGATTTTCAACTGCTAATTTAGGATTACCTTCTGTCCATATATAGGAAGATGAGATAATATTATTAAAATCATCAATAATAACCCCTTTAGTTGAGATAGAGCCTATATCTATACCTAAATAACAATTCATTTATCTTTCCTCATTTCTAACATATCATAAAAAGCTTCTAAACGTGTTTTTATACCCGTTTCTGATGTATTAGCATCAAAGCTAAAAAATATTATTGGGACATTATAATTGTTTGATATCTTGCTAATTATTGGCATAGCACCTATTTCTGGAGTACAAAATGATGACTTAATATGAATAATACCATCATAACCTTTTTCACACATCTCCAAACTACGAGCTATATTATCGCTAGCATCTGCACCCATTTTATATTTAACATATTTTCTAGCCTCTTTTAAATATTTTTTAATTTTATATTTTTTTTGAAATAAAAGATAAGTCACATTTGTAAAACGAGTAATTTCAATATTATGCTTAGCTAGTTCTTCTTCTAAATAATAATTAGCAAATGGTTCCATAATAGTATAAAGTTCCCCAATAATTCCAACACGCATACAATTTTCAGGTTTTGATACTTTTATTTTTCTAATTTTAGAAAAATACTTTTTATATTTTTTTCTTAAATCAAAATAAGATTTAGCCTTACTAAAACTATTTAACATCTCTTGTTTTACTTTTTTAAACTCACCTTTATTTTTTTCAAATCCAATATTATGTCTTATATAATCATCAATTCTATCCATATATTTAACCATTTTAATAGTAATTAATAAATAATATAAACTTTTTATTATCTTAAGATTTGGCTCAATCTTAAGCATTTCTTTATATACTTTTTTTAAATCAGTATGTCCTTTAGAAACAAAATTAATATATGTAAAATCGTATCCTAAATCATTTAATATTTGTTCTTGTAATTCACTATAGTAACCATATTTACAACCACCACCAAATTGAATAATTGTATTAGCGCCCTTTTCTAAATATTCTATAATAGTACCTAACGTATATTTAAAGGGCATACAAACAAAATCAGGACTATTTTTACTTCCAAGTTCAATTGTTTTCTTAGTTATTTTTATGGGATTTAAAATTTTATTTTTTGTTATGTTAGAAAATAAAAACTTAATTGGTACATAATAATTATCCATCTGTGGAAATGCGATTATTTTGTCCATGCTATCACCAATTAATTTTATGCAGAAAAAAAATAAGTATTAAAACTTATTTTATCTAATTTTTACTAATGATAAATCAAAATCTTCAGGCTTATAATTTTCAATATAGTCTAACATTCCATCTATATTACTATAAACTTTATATAAATTTCTACAATCATCAGTGATAAATTTTTTATCTACTGATTTTTGCATCATACTTAATAAATCATCATAATAATGATCAATATTCCAAATAACAATTGGTTTATTATGTCTTCCTAATTGTTTTAAAGTTAATATTTCAAAAAATTCATCAAATGTACCTATTCCTCCTGGAGAAACAATAAAAGCATCAGAATTTTCCTCTAACATTTGTTTTCTTTCTCTCATTGTTTCAGTATGAATAAAACGACTACATTCAACAAATGATATTTCCGCATTATTTTCTTCAAAGAATTTTGGTGATATTCCTAAAATATAACCATCTTTTTCTTTAACTCCACGAGCAACGGCACCCATCATACCACTTCTTCCGCCTCCAAAAGTATAACTCATACCTCTTTCAGCCATTTTTCTACCTAATTCTTCTCCAGCATCGGTATATTCTTTATCTATTTCACTGCTTGCTGCACCATATACACATATTCTCATATTTAACACATCCTCCAAATCAATTATATGTATTTAGATTATAACATTTCCAATATTGTTTTTCAAGTAACTAGACACTTTGCTTTACAATATCTAAAAAACTTTCTAATCTTGTTTCTACACCAGTAAATGAATCTGAATCATCTATTATTAAATTAAGAATAGGTTTATCTATTTTTCTTATTACTAATTCATTTACTATCGAATCAGGTCCACAAGGAAAAGAAGAAAGTAAAATAATACCATTTATTAAATCACCGCAATAACTTATAGCACCAATATTTTCTTTATTAAATTTCCAATACAAAGTAGATGAAATTTTACTACTCAAAATATTAGTTTGAGAAGGAGGTAAATTATTACATGTTATTACTTCACAATCGTTTTTTTCTAAATACTTAATAATAGGACTTCCTATTAATTCATCTAAGATATTGTAATCATGTCCCACTATTAATATTTTAGTTTTAGAACTTTTCAATTTGTTATTAGTATCGATATATATTTTTTTTAATATTTTATTATTTTTTATTTTAGCATATTTATAAGCGGCTATTATTTCATTTTTACTTTTCTTTAAAACTTTTCCCATTTTTAAATAAGCTTTTACTTCGGTCATTTTTTTTACATAATCTATATTATAATTAAGTATTTTAACACCAAACAAGTTATTAACTATATCATAAAATGATAAAAAATTAGTGCACGTCTGATTATCTCTGCCATAATTATCAAATCGTGGTATTAATATATAGTCACATTTATCTTTTAAATAAGCAATATGACCTAAATAATTTTTAAGTGATAAACACATTTCATCATTTGCTATATTACTGCCAAGCTCCATTATTTTACGGTTTGTTTTAGGACTTATTACTGTTTCTATTTTTAAATACTCAAAAAAATATTGCCACATATATTTATTCTGATAATAATTAATACTACGTGGAATTCCTACTTTCATTTAATCACCACTTAAATATATTTTATAATTATAAATTTATTACATAAATAATTTGAAGAAGAAAATAATATTTGTGGAGGGATGATATGGAAAATAAACAATGTATTAAATGTGATGTTCACAGCTGTAAACACTGTGATTGTGACTGTAATTGTTGTACTTTAAAAGAAATTAAAGTTTGTAACTGCAATAGTGCAAACGATAAAGAAGCAACAATGTGTGATAGTTATAAAGAAAAGACTAATGAAAATTAGTTTTTTTCTTAACATTAATTTGACAAAGCATAATTTACAAAAGCATATATAAATGATATAATAAATTAATTCATAAGGACGTGATTTTATGTTTATAAAAGAATTAACAATTGAACAATTTGAACGTTTTTTAAATGAGCACAACTATAATTCTATATATCAAACAGTAGAATATACTTTAGCTATGAAAAATCAAGGATATATGCCAATGTTTATAGGACTATTTGAAGATGGCAAAGTTATTGCTGGATGTGCCCTTTTAATAGAAAGCAAAGGAAACTTTAAATATGCCTATGCTTCACGTGGTTTTTTAATTGATTATAATAACTTAGAATTAGTAAAAACATTCACTGATTTAATAAAAAGATATTTAGCTAGAAAAGATGTTGTAGCTGTTAAATTAAGTCCAATGATTATAAAAAATATTTACAGTTCTAAAAAAGAATTAATCTATCATAATGAAAATTTTAATTCTATTTATAAAGCTTTAAAAGAACTAGGTTATTATCATTATGGCTATAACAATTATTTTGAATCACTAAAACCTCGCTTTGAAGCTGTTTTAAACATAGATAAACCTTATTATGAAACTTTTAATAATATTAAAAAAGCTTTTAAAACAAAAATTAGAAATGCTGAAAAATCTGGTATTAAAGTCTATAGAGGAGATATTAATAATATAACTGACTTATATATTCAAACTAAAAGGAAGTATCCCAAAGATAATTTCTATTTTGCCGATATATATAACAACTTTGCTAAAAAAGATAAAGCTTATTTATATTATACTAAATTAGATACCAAAGATTATTTAGTTAAATGTCAAAAGCAATATGAATTACAAGAAGAATATAATTTAAAACTTGATAACTCAATTCTTATTAATAAAAATAATAATGATAAATTAATTAATCGAAAAATTGTTGCAGATAGTTTATTAGAAAGATACAAAAAACAATTAATCATAGCTACTAATATGTTAAAGAATAATTCAGAAGGAATTATAACTTCATCTGTCTTAATTTTAACAAATAAAGATACTGTTTATCTCTATATGGATGGGTATGACAAAAAATATCAATTTTTAAACTCTAAACATTTATTGCTATGGAAGATTATTGAAAAATACTCAATTCAAGGATATAAAAAATTTAATTTAGGTGGCGTCATAAACATATTTTCTTCAAATGAGAGGTACAATGGTTTAAATGAATTTAAATTGAGTTTTAACCCCGATATTATAGAATATTTAGGTGACTTAGAATTAATTTGTAATAATACTTTATATTTCATGTATAAAAATTCTAGGAATTTTAAAAACATATTAAAAAAATAGTGAATAATCACTATTTTTTTAGGCTTTTTTTTGTAAAGGCCATGGTCCAGTCATATTACCTGCTTCATCTTTAAAACCAATTTTTAAATCCATAGTATTAACATCATTTTTCAAACTAATGTTAAATCCAAAATAATAATCACTTATTGCTCTCCAACCATAACCATTATATCTATCCTCTAAATTTTTATACGAGCAAGTCCAATACTGAGTACTATCATTATATTGATAACAATATCCTAAAGCTGTGTAAACAGTAGACGAATCTGAAACACTACATTGAAGAGAAAATTGGTTACCAGATCCTTCTCTTGGACCGGCCCACCAACAATTAGCTCGTGGCGCTAAAGTATCATGTTTAACACTTACATCACCTGAACAATCTTTTTCATTTCCAGCATTATCTTTTATTGTATAAGCCAACCATGCTGTATTAATTTCTTCATTAGCACCGGAGTAAGTCCAACTTTTACTATTTTGATCACTCATGCCACTTCCTGAATCTGTTCCATATACCTTTACAGTTACATTACTGCTTGTCCATGCCCAGTTCTGCTCCCAATTACATGTAGGAGCTGTTCTATCTATTTTTATTGATTTTGTTGTTATATCAGATATATTACCTGCTTTATCAACTGCTCTAATATAACGATTTTCTTCCTTATAAGTTTCACCTGCAGTATTTATAAAATAAGTATCTGAATTATAATCATAATTCCATCTCTCCCAATTTTGTCCATCTTTTGAAATTTCATAATAATCTATTCCACTCTGGTAATTTCCTCGATCTGTGGAAGTCGGATTTGGATCATCTGGATTAGCTTTTCCTGCTACATAAATACCATAATTATACCATGTATTATTATATCTCTCTTTCCAATCATCAGCTACTAAAGTTACCACAGGAGCTGTTGGAGCAGTATTATCCATTTTAATTGTTTTTGTTGTTATATCAGATATATTACCTGCTTTATCTATTGCTCTAATATAACGATAATGTATTCCCTCTTCAATTATTAAATACATCAATGAACTATTATCATAATTCCATCTTTCCCAATTTTGTCCATCTTTTGAAATTTCATAATAATCTATTCCACTTTGATAATCACCTTGATCTGTAGATGTTGGATTAGGATTAGTCCAATCTGTTGTTCCTGATATATATGTTCCATATCCATCTTTATTTGAATACCAACGATTATTTTCTCTTTCTTTCCATTCATATGATACTAAACTTACTATTGGATTTGTTGGCCTAGTATTATCTACTAATATTTTTTTATTGCTCTTTATATCATCATTAGTTGTTAATACATCTACTTCTTTTCCTTCATAATCTTTTATATTATTTAAACTAAAATATAAGTATCCTTCATTTTTGCCAGCTAAAACCGTTAATTTATATAAACCATTGCTTCCATCTAATTTATATCTTACTTTTTCATCTGTCTCTCCAACCTCTAATAACTTAATATTTTCTTTTCCTATATTTATATAATTTTCTAATACTTGTTCTTTTTCCATGGTAGAGGCAGTTTTTGCCGTTATTATATAATAAGCATTTACCCCTTCTCTTATATATTTCTTTGATGGATAACCTACAATTATTCCAGATGATGTTATTATTGTTCCGCCATCTAAATTTATTACATAATCATAATCATTTCCTTTTTTTATAATCATAACAATCAAATTATCTGGAAAGTTTTTATTAGTTAAAGGATCAATAATTGTTCCCTCAGCATATCCCATGGCTCTTAATTGCCCTAGTGTTATATATATTTCTTCACCATCTTCTTCTGGCAATATATATGTGTTATCGGTTGCTAAATTTTGTGCTGCTACTTTTATAAGTTCTATTTGTTTATCATGTAATTTTTGTTTATTATTTTTTATTGTATTATTAATTACTGGTACTAATATAACTGTTAAAATTCCTATTATTACTAGTACACCCATTAGTTCTATTAACGTAAATGCTTTTCTTTTTTCCATTGCAAACTTCCTAATGGCATTAATTATATTCTTCATAACACCACCTTACCTTTCTTATATAATTTTACAATATAAAAAAAGAAAAAGCAAGTAATCTTGCTTTCTAATAACTATGAGTTTTTGTACCACTACAGTTTCCTGCGCTATCACATACAATTATAGCATAATCAATAGTGTATGGTCCAAAAGAAGTACTCAAATCATATGGATTATCATAAACATGTCCATTTGCATCACGATAACTAGATATTATTGATGATACGTTATGATGTATTGTTCTATTATCACCACTAATTGCAACATTACCATGACTTTTATAATATTCTATACGTTGTACAGCTGTGTTAACACTACACGCTACAGGATCAGTTTTGTAACCAGAAATACAAGTTGATCTATAAAGTGTTAATTTATTTGTTTCATCTTGAAAATTATCAGAGAATGTAAAACGTTGACATTTGTTGTAAGTTGCATCAGTTGGACAATTTTCTATTTTTGAAACACTAGGTGCTGTTTTGTCAATTCTAATTTGGGTTGAATTTTGATCTGAGCAATTACCTGCGCCATCACACACTTTAAAGTACGCAACTTGATTTCTTTCTGCTTCAAACGAAGTTGATGTAACAATATTTCCATTTATTGTAGCATTTTCTTCTATCCAACCTGCATTAGATGTATAAGAATAATAAACGTTTTTAAGTCCAGAACCATTTTCTGTTGTATTTAGTTTTACCGAAAAATTGTAATTTACCCAATTACCATTTGTTGGATTATCTACGCTTGTAATTACTGGTTTTTTTGTATCATAGTAAACATTTACAGCTTTACTACATTTTGTTACATTTCCAGCTTCGTCTTCTATCTCAGATGATAAATTATCTGTTGATAATTCTATACCACTTTGATTATATGTTTTTGTATATGTTGTCTTTGAACTATTCATTTTATGATTATCTATACCTGTTAATGTTATAATTTGTGCATTTTGTGTCCATGTAGTATTTTCTCCACTCCAATTGCATGTTGGTGGAGTATTATCTACTAAAAATTTATTTGAAACTTCTGTTTTGCAATTTCCAGCTTTATCACAAGCTTTTGCTACTAAATAATATTCTCCATCATCTTTATTTTTTATTACTTCATCAGATAAATTATAAGTACTTGTTAAATCTTGTTCTTCTTTATTGGATAATGAGTAAACATATTTATAAGTACTATCATCCAAAGCATCATTACCATTATTATCAGTTACTTGTATCTTTGTTGCTACACTCTTTGCCCACACACTTGTTCCATTTGTTGTAAAACTTATTTGTGGTGGTTTATTATCAACTATTATTTTTTTATTACTATTTATATCATTATTAGTTGTTGATACA
>OLHA01001599.1_pt1 | contig 11930 bp, 9 predicted proteins | sample 1605961 | NCBI WGS metagenome assembly OLHA01 (sample SAMN03283288) | human gut metagenome | biome: human-associated habitat; material: feces | host: Homo sapiens | place: Peru | collected 2012
CGGACTGGTTCATACAGTGGAAGCCACAGCGGCAAATGTCCACGACGTTGCGGAAGTGCCGAAATTGCTGACGGGAGAGGAAGAAGCGGTCTATGGAGACAGCGGTTGGTCAGCTTTCAAATTCAAGAAGCACTGCCGATTGAAAATGGAAGAGTGCTGGACGAAACGGTAAGCCCCACGTTTGCCCTGTGTCGGGCAGAAGAGTCTCCACCGCAAAACAATCCCACCCCGGAAGAAAAAACCGACAGTGGGGCAGCGTGAGGGGTGTGTAGCGAAGCAAAGGAAAAGGTCGGCGCTGAAAAATAGAATATCCGAAATTAAAGAAGCCCACTTGGTCACCATCCGGCTTGCTTAAAGCGTAGCAGGCAGGAACGGAAACCAGGTGGGCTTTTTCAACAATCAAATAAGTGAGCTTTTTGCACCGATATTTAGGTCATCAATTTTCGAGTTGATGGCCTATTTTTTGCGTCTGAAAACACAGAAACACTATATGTAGTGGTCGATGAATATTTTATGCTAATATATTGCATTTTTCCAAAGAAATGCGTAGTAAAGGAATCTCCTCTAACCGAACGCAGGTAGTGAGATGTACATAGTGAAAACGCCGGAAAGGTCCATCTGGTAAGTCCCTCTGGGCTCTGGGAGGCGGCCGTTATAGTCAGGTGCTCTTCCTTTGCACCAGCTTCCAGGGAAGCTTTTGGCCGGAGACAGCCTCACCCCGGATGCGGCTGAGAATGGCCTGGGCACTCAGAGCGCCCAGCATTCCCGGGTCGGGAGCCAGGCTGGTCATGCCCACAGGGCCCAGACTGCTGTAGTGACTGTTGTCAAAGCTGATAATGGCAAAGTCCCGGGGAACCTTTACCCCCTGATTCAGGAGAATTTCCAGCAGCCGGGAAGCGATTTCGTCGTTGTAGCACACCACGGCGGTGCAGGTCTCCCGGAGCTTTCCCGCAAAAAATTCCAGCCAGGAGGTATCTCCCTGCTCAACCAGAGTCAGCCGCTGATTGGTATCATACCAGAAAACCGCTTCCTCCCGGGAAAGCAGATTCCGCTCCCGCAGAGCCTGCATCATGCCGGAGTAGCGCAGGGCGCCCTGCCGGTCGTCCAGCTTGAAAATACCGCCGATCCGGGTGTGGCCCTTTTCCAGCAGATGCCGGGTGGCCAGATATCCGCCGGTCTCGTCATCGTCCCGCAGCACAGGCAGGCTCAACTCCGGATAGCAGCTGTAAATGAAGACAATGGGCATTCCGGTGGCCCGGAGCTTCTCGTACAGATCCAGATTGGGATTGGGCAGGGCGGACTTGGTGCCCTCGATGATGAGGCCCTGCACCGGATGCTCCAGCAGTTGGGTCAGGATCTTCCGTTCTTTTTCAAATTGATTGTCCGTGCCGTAGACCAGGGCGGAAAAGCCGTTTTCCAGCAAAGTCTGCTGACATTCCATCAGCAGGGCAGGGAAGATATAGGTATTGGCAAAGCTGATGACGATGGCCACGGTGTTGTTGCCGGACGTGACCGGCTCCTTCTGCTCCAGGATTACGGTTCCGCTGCCCTGGCGGCGGGCGATGAGCCCCTCCCGGGTCAGGATTTCCAGAGCGCTGCGGACGGTCTGACGGCTGACGTGATAGATTTCCATCAGCTGCTGCTCGGTAGGCAGCCGATTTGTGGCGCGGTAATCCCCAGCGGCGATGGCGGAGCGCAGCGACGCGGCCAGCTGGGCGTATTTTGTGGGCATTTTTCCACCTTCTCAATGCGTGTTAACCACACTATAGCATAAACCCGGGAAAATGCCAAAACTTTTTTCACAGTTCGATACAATTGAAAAATGCAAAGAAGTTGTCCGGAGTATGTTCCGGATTTCTTGACAAAGTTGTATTAAATTCTGGAGATTCCCGCAAGAATAAGGAGAAAAAACACGAAAAACGGAGGCGGGGAATCGTTTCCAAACCCGGGGCGGAAAATGCAAAGCGTTGAAAGAAAAGCCGGAGCGCTGACACTTTTTGTGAACAATGACGGAAGCGGCCTGCAAGACATGACAAGCGGAATGACAGTCGAAAATGATAAATATAGCAGGTGTTTTCCGGGAAAATCAGAATTTTTAACTATAAAATGATAAATTCTTAAAAATGAAAGGAGGAATTGTATTGCTAAATTTTAAATTTGTATTGTCCACCTATACGAAAAATCTCTTAGAAGCATACGAATTCTTGACAAGTCCCATTTGGGCAGTTATACTTGCACTATAAGCCGTGTGTAACAGCCGGCGAAAATTTTGTAAGGAGTACGAGACGAATGAAAAAGATTATCGCACTGGTTCTGGCCCTGATGATCATCATGTCCATGACCGCCTGCGGCGCAAAGCCCGCAGAGACTACCCCCGCAGCTCCCGCTGCTACCGAGGCCCCCGCTGCCGCTGCCGAGCCCGCCGGTGATGTCAAGACCTACAAGGTCGGCGTCGCCATCTATCAGTACAACGACAACTTCATGACCCTGTACCGCCAGGAGATCGAGAACTACTTCAAGACCCTGGAGACCGACACCGTCAAGTACGAAGTCACCATGGTCGACGGCAAGAACGACATGGGTGAGCAGACCAACCAGATCGACACCTTCATCACTCAGAAGATGGACGTCATCATCTGTAACCTGGTTCAGACTTCCTCTGCCGAAGTCATCATCGACAAGGTGGTTGCCGCCGGCATTCCTCTGGTTCTGATCAACCGTGAGCCTCTGGGCGACAACGGTGACGAGTCCTACCCCGGCATCATCGACAACCCCACCGTTTGCTACGTCGGTGCTGACGCTCGTCAGTCCGGTACCTACCAGGGCGAGATCGTTCTGGCTCTGCCCAACAAGGGCGACATCAACGGCGACGGCGTTGTTTCCTACGTCATGGTCGTCGGCGACCCCGAGAACCCCGATGCGCAGTACCGTACCGAGTACTCCATCAAGGCTCTGACCGATGCCGGCGTGAAGGTCAAGGAGCTGGTCAAGAACGTTGGTAACTGGGATCAGACCAAGGGCCAGGAGATCGTGGCTGCCGCTCTGACTCAGTACGGCGATCAGATCGAGGTTGTCTTCTGCAACAACGACGGCATGGCCCTGGGCGCTGCCGCTGCCATCGAAGCCGCTGGCCGTAAGGTCGGTGAGGACATCTACCTGCTGGGCGTTGACGCTCTGGACGAGTGCCAGGAGATGGTCCAGAAGGGCACCATGACCGGTACCGTTCTGAACGACCACATCGGCCAGTCCCACAAGGCTGTTGATGTCGCTATCCAGGCTCTGAACGGCGAACCCATCGACAACTACTACTGGGTTGACTACGTCAAGGTTGACGCTTCCTACTTCGGCTAATATCCCGTCTGAACTTCTGTGGGTGGGCTGCTTGCAGCCCACCCCTTTCAGAATGGGGTTTCGTTTGAGGGGATTATGAAATAAGCTGCCCGTTTATAGCCTGTCATTGCGAACCAGTGCGTACACTGGTGTGGCAATCCCCCGGTTGAAAGGAAAAGCCTTTCATATCCCCCTGAGACGAAACCATAAGTCTTGAATAAGGAAAAGAATAGGAGGTCTGCTCTATGAGTGAATACCGCTTGGAAATGCGCGGTGTTTGTAAGTCTTTCCCCGGTGTAAAGGCCCTGGATCATGCTCAGCTGTGCCTGCATCCCGGCAAAGTACATGCGCTCATGGGAGAAAACGGTGCCGGCAAATCTACGCTGATGAAGTGTATGTTCGGTATCTACAGCATGGACGAAGGCGAGATTTACTACGAGGGTCAGAAGGTTACCATCAAGGACCCTCTGGAAGCACTGAAAATGGGCATTGCCATGGTTCACCAGGAGCTTCAGCCCATCCCCGCCCGTACCATCGGCGAGAACATCTTCCTGGGCCGCTATCCCATGAAGAAGCTGCTGGGCTTTATCCCCGTGGTCGATCATGAAAAAATGTACGCCGACACCGCCAAGCTCCTGAAGAAGGTGCGGATGGACTTCGATCCCAAGCAGATGCTGGGCGAGCTGAGCGTTTCCCAGATGCAGTCTGTGGAAATTGCCAAGGCCGTCTCCGCCAACTGTAAGGTGCTGATTCTGGACGAGCCCACCTCCTCCCTGACGGCAAACGAAGTGGAGGCCCTGTTCCGGATCATTGAGGATCTGAAGGCCGACGGCGTTGCCATCGTTTACATCTCCCACAAGATGGACGAGATTCTGCGGATTTCCGACGAAGTCACCGTCATGCGTGACGGCCACTACATCGGCACCTGGGACAGCAAGGATCTGACCACCGACTTCATCATCTCCAAGATGGTGGGCCGGGAACTGACGAACCTGTACCCCGAGCGGCACAATGTGCCCGGCGAGGTGGTGTTCGAGGTGGAGGACTTCACCTCCATCAACCCCAGAAGCTTCCGTCACGTCAGCTTCAACATCCGCAAGGGCGAGATCCTGGGCGTCGGCGGTCTGGTGGGTGCTCAGCGGACAGAGCTGATGGAAGGCCTGTTCGGCATCCGCTCCCATACCACCGGTACCATCCGGTTCCAGGGCAAGGAACTGAAAATTAATCGGCCCAAGGATGCTATCGACCAGGGCATCGCCATGCTGACCGAGGATCGGCGGGCAACGGGTATTCTGGGCGTGTTGAGCATCGCGGACAATATTTCCGTGGCATCCCTGAAGCAGTACCTGGATTACGGTATCATGATCAACGACAAGAAGGTCGAGGCCCTGGTTCAGGCAAACGTCAAGAAGATGAACATCAAGACTCCCTCCAGCAAGACTCAGATCCAGAGCCTGTCCGGCGGCAACCAGCAGAAGGTGCTGATCGGCCGTTGGCTGGCAAACGCCCCGGATGTGCTGATCCTGGACGAGCCCACCCGTGGTATCGACGTGGGTGCCAAGTACGAGATTTACTGCATCATCGAAGAGCTGGCCCGGGCAGGAAAGAGCATCATCATGATTTCCTCCGAAATGGCGGAGCTCATCGGTATGTCCGATCGGATCATGGTCATGTGCGACGGCAGAGTGACCGGCTTCGTGGACGGCAAGGATGCCACCCAGGAAAACATTATGGAACTGGCAACCCAGTTTGAGACAGTTTGAGCAAGGAGGAAATTTGAAATATGAAAACACAGATGAGTGTACCTCAGAAAATTTGGAAGGTCATCAAGGGCAACCCCATTGTCATTATGCTGGCCATCATCAGCCTGGCGGTGGGCTTTACCATCAATAACTTCTTCTCCCTGGATAACCTAAATAACCTGATGTGCAACACCACGGTTCGATTCCTCATCGCTTTGGGTGTTTCCGGCTGTCTGATCACCAAGGGCACCGACCTGTCCGCCGGCCGTCAGGCCGCTCTGGCCGCTACCCTGACCGGCGTCATGGTTCAGCGTGCCGATTATGCCAGCCGGATGTTCTCCTGGATGCCTGAGATGAACATGTGGGCGGTGCTGCTCATCGTCCTGGTTGTGGGCGCTATCATCGGTACCATCACCGGCCTGATCGTCGCCTACCTGAACGTGCCCCCCTTCATCGCGACCCTGGGCATTCAGACCATCATCTACGGCATCAACCTGATCTACACCAACGCTCAGCCCATCGGCGGCTTCACCGACAGCTTCAAGTCCTTCTTCAACTGGAAGATGCTGCCTATCGGCTCCTTCAAGGGCTTCAACGGCTATATCCTCTTTGCGCTTCTCTTCGGCCTGATTTTCTGGTTCATGTATAACAAGACCACCCACGGCAAGTACATCTACGCCATCGGCGGCAACGAGAACGCCGCTGAGGTCTCCGGTGTCAACGTGCGGGTGAGAAAGACCCTGATCTACATGACCGCAGGCCTGATGTACGCCTTCGCCGGCTTCCTGATGACCGGCAAGTCCGGCGGCGCCTCCGCCTCCATGGGCGTCAGCTACGAGCTGGAAGCCATCGCCGGCTGTACCATTGGCGGCGTGTCCACCACCGGTGGTATCGGTACCGTTGGCGGCATCCTGGTGGGCGTGCTGGTGTTCGAGCTGCTGAAGATCATCCTGCAGTTCGTGGGTGCCGACCCCAACTTCAACTACATTGTCCAGGGTCTGGTGGTCATCACCGCCGTTGCCATGGATATCCGTAAGTACGTCGCCAAGAAGTAATTCCATGGAAGAAAAAGACCTCAAGGAAGAAACGGCAAAAGAAGAGCAGCTCAAGTCTCAGTGGCAGCTTCAGAAGGAGAACTGGTATGACCGGGTTCCCCTGAATCAGAAGCAGCTGGACATCATCATCGGCGTGTGCCTTGTGCTGCTGGCGCTGACCTTCGTGCTGATCTATCTGGACGCAAGGGACATTTTCCACCTGTTTGGAAGATAATCAAGCCCCCGCGCTTTTCCATCGGAAGAGCGCGGGGTTTTCGTTGACGGCAGGATACCACCGTGGTACAATGACCGCGAAGGAGGCGATCCGATGCCGCAAACACAGACAAAATTCGGTTTGACCGGCAATCAGCTGAAGCTCATTGCTCTCGTGACCATGACTATTGACCATGTGGGGCTGCTGCTCCTGCCGCAGCTGGTGATTTTGCGGATCATCGGCAGGCTCTCCATGCCCTTGTATGCCTACATGATTGCTCAGGGCTGCCGATACACCCATGACCGGCGACGGTATTTCCTCCGGCTGGCGGGGCTGGCTCTGGTGTGCCAGGTTGTGTATTATCTGGCTGACCGCTCCTTGTATCAGTGCATTCTTGTGACCTTCTCCCTGTCGGTGCTGTGCATCAGCGCCATCGATAGGGCTCGGCGCGGAAGCGGCCTGGGATGGACGCTGGGGGCAGCTGCCGTGCTGCTGGGGGCGGGGGCAATCTGCGAACTGCTGCCTCGCTGGATTCCGGACTTTGCGGTAGATTACGGCTTTTTTGGGGTGTTCCTGACGATACTCCTCTACTATGCCGGAAAAAAGGGCATTGTGCCCGGAATGCTGCTGCTGTGTCTGTCTCTGGGCGGGCTGCAATGGTGGTCCCTGGCCGCGGTGCCGCTGATGTTTTTGTACAACGGCCAGCGGGGTAGCCGCTCACTGGGCTGGATGTTCTACCTCTATTACCCGCTGCACCTGGCGGTGCTCTACGGCATTGGGATGCTGCCGCTGTTGATCGGAAATGGCTGATGGTTTGCGGCAAGGCCTAATACTATTTCCTGATTAAAATCTTAATTTTAATCAGGAAGGCATCGCCTGAAGGCGCTGCCAGTTTTGTGATTTATAAGGAAAGAAATCACAAAACAAGTCTCATATGAACTCCATGCCCTTCAGACAATTAAAATCTTTTTTAAAGATTTTAATTGGAGTTCAGTATAAGAATGCGATGAAAAGAAGACGGCCTATGGGCGTCCAGCGACTGCCCATAGGCCGTTTTTTACACTGTCTTAAACAGGGTTACTTGCGCAGCTGGGGCAGGGAAGCGGCGGCCACGGACTGGCCCACCCGGCGGGTATTCTCATCGGGGAGCATGACCTGGCACTTCTTTGCCAGCTCCGGGTATTCCTCGGCCAGAACGGCGTTGCAGGTGTCGAGAATGATGTCGCCGCCCTTGCCGGACATGACCCGACCCATGAGCATCAGATGCTCGATATTGTAGAAGTGGGAGTAGAGCACCACGGTGTAGGCAAGATACACGCCGATGTCGTGGAAAACATCCGCGGCTCTGGGGTCACCCTCCGCCATGTGCTTCTGAACTACCTTCAGCTTTTCGGCAGGGGACAGAGCGGGATCCAGCTCGATGCCATTTCTGGGAGCCAGCTTGATAACCGCATCCTGGGAGAAGTACTTGCAGCCCACGCCGAAGTCCGTGGACCACTCGTCCTGCATGGCATCCTCGTTCAGGTCAACGGGAGCAAAGGCCAGCTCGCTGATCCAGCCCAGCACGTTTTTGTCGGCATCCACATAGCCAACGGCCTCGCTGGTACCCATGGCAAGACCCATGATGTTGCCCTCGCCCAGACCCATGGCACCGGCCAGAGCGGACACATCACCGTCGTTGGCCACCACAATGGGCACGTCACCGATGGCGGCGGCGGCACGGTCATAGCAGGTCTTCACTTCGTCCCAACGCTCCCGGGGCACCTTATAGAAGATGGAGGAGATCATGGGGGCGTTGCCGATGAAGGTGCCGGCGGAGGACACGCCGATGGCGTCCACCCGGGGCATTTTGGAGGCGGCGGTGCGGAAGGCGGTGAGAATTTCGTTGTACTGATAGTTAGGGTCGGGATTCAGCTTGGGGAACCAGACCACCTCTTCGGAGTAGACACACTCGCCGTCGATGACTGCGGAGACCTTCCGGTCAGAGCCGCCGGCATCGAAGCCAATCCGGCAGCCGTCCATGTGACCGCCCAGAGGCTGGGGGTTCTCATTGGCGGCGGGGCAGCTTTCCAGAGGCAGATCCCGGATTTCCAGATCCACTTCGTAAAGCTTGTGGAAGAAGTCAAAGTCAAAGGCACGCTTGCCGGTGGGAGAGTAGTCCCGGATCATCTGTTGGGCGATTTCCGAGGCACCGCAGATGGATACCCGGAAGCCGCCGATGGACCACAGGAGGAACTTGACCATCCGCTCCACATAGCGGTAATCGGCCTGAGCCATGTCCGGCGTTCCATGGATAAAGGTGTGGCGGACGGAAATCTGCCCCTTGTCCCGCTCCACGGCGATGGCGATGGGCTTCTTTGCATTTTTCAGGTATGCGTCCATCCAGACACCGAAGGGGATAAAACCGGGATCCAGCTTGGGCGTGTACTTGGTATTGTACTCAATTCCTAAATAGCGCATGGGATATCCTCCTCAATTTATTCTTTCTGACCATATTATAAGCGAGGCTTTCTGAGATGGCAATAGCATTATCAATTGTGTTTTGTCATAATTGATGATTTGCGGGCAGGCTTTGCACTTCTTGAGTAGATGACTGCCGTTGCTTGTGAGCCAAGCCCTTCGGAGGCAATGCCGAAAAGCTAGCCCATTGAGAATCCCCGGCTGCACCGCCGGAAGCACACAGAGGTGTTTCGGATTGCTATTCACAAGGCAGAAAAAATACGCTGCGTGACGAAGTTCACACAGCGTATTTTCGGAAAGCCGATATCAGGACAGCAGCAGCTTATCGTCTGCCTCGTCGGAGCCGGAGGCCTGGCTGAACAGGTTCAGCAGCTGCTCCACGGTCAGATGCTTCTTCTCCTCGCCGGACACATCTACCACAATGTGACCGTCGTACATCATCACCAGCCGGTTGCCGTAGGCAATGGCGTCACGCATATTGTGGGTGATCATCATGGTGGTCAGGTGATCCTTCTCCACAATTCGCTGGGTGGCTTCCAACACCTTGGCGGCGGTTTTGGGATCGAGAGCCGCGGTGTGCTCGTCCAGCAGAAGCAGGTCGGGCTTTTTCAGGGTGGCCATCAAAAGGGTCAGAGCCTGACGCTGACCGCCGGACAGAAGACCCACCTTGGCGGTCAGCCGGTTTTCCAGACCCAGATCCAGAATTTTCAGCTGCTCCACATAGGCCTCCCGCTCGGCACGGGTGATACCGGCCCGGAGGGTTCGGGGCATTCCCCGGCGGGCGGCCAGAGCCAGATTCTCCTCGATCTGCATGGTGGCGGCGGTACCCATCATGGGATCCTGGAAGACCCGGCCGATGAACTGAGCCCGCTTGTATTCGGGCAGGTTGGTCACGTTGTTGCCGCCGATGGTAATGGTTCCGGAATCCACTCCCCAGACGCCTGCCACGGCGTTGAGCATGGTGGACTTGCCCGCGCCGTTGCCGCCGATGACGGTGACGAAATCCCCCTCGGCAAGATGGAGATTCAGCCCCCGCAGGGCAACCTTTTCATTGACGGTTCCGGGATTGAAGGTTTTGGTCACATTTTCGATTTTCAGCATAACTGCGTCCTCCTTACTTGGATGCCTTGGCAGGCTTCAGCTGGCTCTTCCAATAGGGAACCGCCAGGAAGAAGGCCACGATCAGAGCGGAAATCAGCTTCAGGTAGTTGGAGTCAATCTTCAGCAGACTGATGACCGCCTGAATGACGATATAGTAGATGATAGCGCCCAGGCTCACGGACAGCAGCTTCAGGGCGAAATTCCGGAACAGACGGCTGAAGGCCACCTCGCCGATGATGACGGAGGCCAGGCCAATGACGATGGCACCACGACCCATGTTGATCTCCGCATAGGACTGGTACTGGCACAGCAGAGCACCGGCGAAGGCCACCAGGCCGTTGGACAGAGCCAGACCCAGCACCTTGTTCACATTGGTGTTGATGCCCTGAGCCCGGGCCATGTGCTCATTGGCACCGGTGGCCCGGATGGACGCGCCCAGCTCGGTGCCGAAGAACCAGTACAGGACGGCGATGACCACCACGGTGACAATGCCCACCACGAAAATGGGGTGATAGTAGAACGGACGGGTGCCCTTGTTGACCTCCTGGAGATAACGCAGGGACACCAGCAGCTTGTAGTTGTTCACGTTCAGGGCGGTGTTTGCCTTCATGCCCATGGTGGCAAGGTTCACAGACCACAGCCCCAGCTGGGTGAGAATACCGGCAAGGATGGCGGGAATGCCGCACTTGGTGTGGAAAAAGCCGGTGACCAGGCCGGTCATGCAGCCGGCCAGAAAGGCGCAGAGCATGGCAATCCACACGCTGTTGCCGTTTACAATCATCATAACGCAGACCACACCGCCGGTGCAGAAGGAGCCGTCTACGGTCAGGTCAGCCAGGTCAAGAATCCGATAGGTGATGTAAAGACCGATGGCCATAATGCCCCAGATCAGCCCCTGGGACACGGCACCGGGCAGTGCGTTGAGAAAACTCGTCATTGGTGATTCCTCCGATTTGTGATAGTTTCATACGAACCCTTGGCAAAAAGGCCGGTTTTCAGCCCCTTTTCCAAGGACTTGTACAGATACGGAAAGGAGGGGGTGCCGCTTTTTGCAAGCGACACCCCCTGAAGCTCAGGGAATTAGGCGATGGGCTCGTAGCCATCGGGCGGGGTCAGACCCAGTTCCGCGCAGATTTCCGCGTTGTACTTGGGCGTGGCGGGGGCGTACTCGACGGGCATGGTGGAAACGTCGGCCTCGCCGGTCAGAATCTTGGCAGCCATCTCACCGGTGGTGTAGCCCAGGTCGTAGTAGCTGATGGACAGGGTAGCTACGCCGCAGCCCTTGCAGATGCCCTCTTCACCGGCGATGATGGGCTTGCCGGCGGCACTGAAGATACCGTCGATGACCTCGGTGGAGGAGGCGACCATGTTATCGGTGGGCAGGTACAGCACATCGCAGAAGTCGCAGGCTTCCTGGGCGACGGCGGGCATATCGTTGGAGTCCACGAAGGCGAACTGCTTGCAGGTGTAGCCCATTTCGGTCAGATACTTTTCCACGGTGTCCACCTGGTACTTGGAATTGGGCTCGGCGGAGCAGTACAGCAGACCAACATTCTTGGCATCGGGGAACCAGGTCTGGAGCATCTTGGCCTGATCCTCCAGAGGTGCCAGGTCGGAGGTGCCGGAAACGTTGCCGCCGGGGGTACCGTTAAAATCCTGGATGCCCAGCGCCACGCCGTACTCGGTGACGGAGGTGCCCAGAACGGGAATGTCGGCGGTGGCAGCCACGGCAGCCTGGAGGGCGGGGGTGGCGTTTGCCATAATCAGGTCAACGCCCTCGGCGACAAAGCCGTTGGCAATGGTGGCGCAGGTGTTGGAATCGCCGGCAGCGTTCTGTAGGTCAAACTTCACGTTGTCCGCGCCCAGCTTGGCAACCAACGCGTCCTGGAAGCCCTGGGTGGCGGCGTCCAGCGCGTCATGGGTGACCAGCTGGCAGATGCCGACGGTGTAAACCTTACCGGAAGCTTCCGTGGCGGGAGCCGCGGTGGCGGCGTCCGTAGCGGGAGCGGCGGCAGGCGCTTCGGTGGCGGCAGGGGCAGCAGAGCCGCC
>OLHA01001605.1_pt1 | contig 11875 bp, 11 predicted proteins | sample 1605961 | NCBI WGS metagenome assembly OLHA01 (sample SAMN03283288) | human gut metagenome | biome: human-associated habitat; material: feces | host: Homo sapiens | place: Peru | collected 2012
CGATAATTTAGCCGCTTGTATATTTGAACCTGAAGCATAAATATGAAGTCCTAAAGGCGTTTTTGTTAACATATAATGAAAAAGAAATGTCAATAAAAGCATAATCCATACGGGTATAGATAAACCAAGCAATGAATTTCCCGAAACAATTAAAAATTCTTTAGGCAAACCAGAAACGGGAATTCCGTTAGTTAATAAAAGATTAATGCCTTTCACAATACTCATTGTTCCCAAAGTTACCACAAACGGAGGCAGTTTACCGTAAACTATTAAAAGCCCGTTAATTAAACCTACAGAAGTTGCAATTAAACAACCTAAAATAATCGCTATAGGAATTGACATTCCGTCAACCATAAATAGAGAACTTACCATACCAGATAATCCTATTACAGAACCTAAAGACAAATCTATTCCTCCCGTAATTAGAACTAGAGTCTGTCCTATTGAAATTATCGCTATTATTGAAGATTGTAAAGCTATTGTGAGTAAATTATTTTTAGTAAAGAAGTATTGAGACGATATAGAAAAAACTATTATCATAACTATCAATACTATCATAATTGAAATTAATTGTTTTAATTGGTCGTTATTATTTATATAATTAAAAATTTTTCGCATAGTTTATTTTCCTTTTTTTAGATTTATATATTAAAAATCATAATTTATAGTCGCATATCTTAATATCTCTTCTTGAGTCGTTTTTTGAGGATAAACTTCTCCCGTAATTCTACCGCTTGAAACTACGATAATTCTATCGCATATTCCTAATAATTCGGGAAGCTCGGAAGATATTACCATTATTCCATGCCCAGATTTTTAAGTTCGTTTATAATATTGTAAATGCTTATTTTAGAGTTTACATCTACCCCTCTTGTCGGCTCGTCAAAAATAAATAAAAACGGATTATTTAATATCCATTTTCCTATCATAACTTTTTGCTGATTTCCGCCGCTTAAAAATTGAACTTTATCTTTTGGATTTCTCATTTTTATTTTTAAATCTTCTTGAAGTTTTATTAAAGATTTAAATAATTTTTTAATTTTAATGAAAATAGGATTTGAAAACCGATTCATATTAGGCATTATATCGTTTTGCCAAATACTCATTTTTAAAGCCAATCCTTCATGCTTTCTGTCTTCGGGAATATAAACTATTCCGTTTTTTATAGCGTCTTTTATATTTTTAACTTCAATTTTATTGCCGTTTAAAAATATTTCTCCTTTTTGTATTTTAAATACTCCAAAAAGAGATTTCGCTATTTTTGTTCTGCCAGCTCCGACTAAACCAGCGAATCCTAATATCTCGCCTTTTTTAACTTCAAAACTTATATCTCTAAAAAACGGTTCGCAAATAATATTTTTCGCTTTAAAAATCGTCTCTCCAATTTCAACATTTATTTTAGGATATTTGTCCGTTATAGTTCTTCCAGCCATAGCCGAAATAATCTCATCCATATCAGTGTCTTTATATTCTTTGCTCATTATAAAATTTCCGTCTCTCAATACGGTTATTCTATCCGCTATATATTCTAATTCTTCAAGTCTATGCGATATGTATATTATTGATATTCCTTCAGATTTTAGATTATTTATTATTTCAAAAAGTTTGTCGGTTTCTCTGTTTGATAATGAAGATGTCGGCTCGTCCATTATTAAAACTTTAGACGATAATGAAACCGCTCTCGCTATTTCGACAATTTGCTGTTTTGAAATAGGAAGTTTCTTTATAACCGAATCTATTTCATTTTCCATAGAAAATTTTTCTAAATATTCTTTCGCTTTTTCTCTCATTTTTTGTTTGTCTAAAAATAATAAATTTTTTCTATATTCTCTTGCAAGAAAAAGATTTTCCATTACGGTTAAATGAGCGCACATATTTAATTCTTGATGTATTGTAATAATGCCATTATTTATAGCGTCTGCAGCTTTATTAAAAATAACTCTTTTGCCTTCTAAAAATAATTCTCCGCTATCGCATTCGTATATTCCTCCTATAATTTTTATAAGAGTAGATTTTCCCGCTCCGTTTTCTCCCAAAATTGCATGAACTTCGCCTTTATTCATATCAAGATTAATATTTTTCAAAACGGGAATTCCGAAAAAAGATTTTGAAATATTTTTAGCTCTAAAAACTATATCAGCCATTAAATCTCCTTTTAATTATAATTTATTCATTGCAACCGCCAAAGTAGAATAATCGCCTATTTCTTCTTTGAAAAATGAAGCCTCTATACTGCAAAAATCAGCGCTGTATTTTAAGGCTTCCTCTTTAATTACGGATAAAACTATATTTTTAAAAAATGATTCCATTCTTGCATATATTCCGCCTATTATAATTTTATCTAAATTCAAAATATCTATTAATATAGAAAGTCCTTTTCCCAAATAAATTGCGCTTTCTTTAAATATCGATATTGCAAATTGATTATTAGATTGAACTGCATCGGCTATAGTTTTAGCGCAAAAAGTTTTATCTTTTATTAATTCAATAAACTCTTTAACGCTTTTATCTTCTCTTTTTTCATGCATTCTAATTTTACAAAGCTCCGCTATTCCTCCTCCGCTGCAAAATCCTTCAAAAGAACCAGCTTTATTATATCCTATCGGTCCCGTTTCATTTAATCTTATATGTCCTATCTCTCCCGCCATATCCGAAGAACCTCTATACAATTTATTATTTAAAATTAGTCCAGCTCCTAATCCTGTGCCAAAAGTTAAAAAAGCCATATTGCTTGTATTTTTTCCCGCTCCCCATAAATATTCAGCCATAGCGCAGGCGTTTGCATCGTTTTCTAATTTTGTTTGAATATTTAAATTATCAGAAAAATATTTAACTATCTCGATATTTTTCCAATCGGGCAAATTTGGAGGACAAATAATTATTCCTTTATAACTTGAAAGAGGACCTCCGCAACTTATTCCTATATTCGATATTTCGCCGTATTTTAATTTATATTCTGTTATTATTTCTAAAATTTTATTTAGAGTATTTGAACTCGATAAAGTTTCAAATTTTTCTTTATGAAGAATATTCAACTCATAATCGCTTATAATGACAGAAGTTTTTGTTCCGCCTATATCTATGCCAATAATATTAGACAAAATTAATCCTTTATTATTTTTTTAAATTAAATTTAGTTAAAGCGTATAGAATAATATTTATCCCATATTTCTTTTGACATTTCAAGCAAATATTTAACCGTTTTCATTATTTTTTCTCCCTTTTTTATAAAAAATTATTTTGAAAATTCCGTATTTAAATTAAAAGAATGATTTATAGGTCCTCTGCCTTTTCCTAAATTTAGCATAGATTCTAAAGCTCCCGAGATATAATCTTTAGCTTTTTTTATCGCATTTTCAATATCGTAGCCTTTTGCCAAATTGGAAGCTATGGCGCTTGAAAGAGAGCAACCCGTTCCATGCGTGTTTGGGTTGTCGATTCGTCTGCCGTAAAACCATTTTAATTCTCCGTTTGAATATAATAAATCGTTCGCGTCGTTTAAATTATGTCCGCCTTTAAGCAAAATGGGACATCCGTATTTTTCTCCGATTGACTTTGCCGATAGAATCATATCTTCCTTGCATGCGATTTTAATTCCAGAAAGAATTTCCGCTTCTGGAATATTCGGAGTTATAATAGTCGCCATCGGAATGAGCGATTCTTTAAGAGTAATCACGGCGTCAGATTCTATTAATTTAGAGCCTGAAGTAGCCGCCATAACTGGGTCGACGACAATATTTTTAGCCTTATAAAAGTTAAGTCTTTCCGCTATAACCTCGATAAGCTCGGAATTTGAAACCATCCCAATTTTTACGGCATCTGGATAAATATCGGTAAAAATCATATCAATTTGCCTTTTTAGAAAATCGGGGCTAATTTCCAATATGTCTTCCACTCCCATTGTATTTTGAGCGGTAAGAGCCGTAATCGCCGTCATAGCGTAGACTCCGTTCATAGTCATAGTTTTTATGTCCGCTTGAATTCCCGCTCCTCCGCTGCAGTCGCTTCCCGCTATCGATAACGATGTCGATAATGAAGTTTTCATTTTGTTTCTCCTTAAAAATTAATTATTTACTTTTTATTATTTTAAAATTTTTAAAATAATAAAGATTCAAAAAATAAATCTGTATTTATAAAATCCACTATAAAAAAATCCGCTATATTTTTAATTTCTTTTTGTCTATTTTCGTATTTATCATATACGGCTGCGACTAAAAACGAAGACATTTTAGCCGTTTTGATTGGATAATAAGCGTCTTCAAATATAAGAGTTTCCCTTTTTTTAGTCCCAAGAAATTTTAACGATTCCTCAAAAATATTCGGTTTGTCTTTTCCGTATCCAACGGAGGAACAAGTAAAAATTTTAGAAAAAAACTTTTCCATTTTATTTCGCTTCAAAGCCGCTTCGATTAAATAATCGTCAGTCGCGGTGGCGATGCACATTTTAACTCCTCGTTTTTGTAGAATCTCTAAAAACGATTTTATGTTTAGTTTTGGTTTGGCTTCGTAAAAATAAAAATTTTCTATCATTTTATTTATTCCGTTTATAATTTCTTTTTCCGTCAAATCGAGTTTATATTTATTTTTTATATAATTTGCCGACTGACTCAAACTCATTGAAGATATAATTTCGTTAAAATTTTCTTCGGCTTCAAATCCTATGGAACGAATATAATCCGAGCCTGCCGTTTGCCAAATGGACATCGAATCGAATAATGTTCCGTCAAAATCAAAAATAGCGCCTTTTAATTTCATAATTTAATCATTTGCTCCGATAGTCTGCGAAGTTCTCTGCATTCTTCTTCAATATTTTTAGCTCCGAAAATTGCGCTTACTAAAGCCACTCCGTCAGCTCCGCTTCCAGCAAGTTTCATAATATTATTTTTTCCAATTCCGCCAATAGCGACTACGGGAATATTTACCGCATTGCAAACACTTTTAAGATTTTCAAACGGAATAACATTAGCGTCAAGTTTAGTTGAAGTTGAAAACATAGCGCCTACTCCGAGATAATCCGCTCCGTTTTTTATCGACTCTAAAGCCTCGTTTATGTTCTGAACTGAAACTCCGATTATCATTTTGTCTCCGACTAATTTGCGAACTTTAGAAACAGCCGTATCTTCCTGCCCGACATGGACTCCGTCCGCTTCGCATTTTATGGCTATATCGACATTATCGTTTACTAAAAACGGAATGCCATATTTTTTGCATAAACTTTTTATTTTAATCGCTTCTTCTAAAAATAATTCTTCGTCAAGATTTTTTTCTCTAAGCTGAACGCATGTAGCTCCGCCTTTCAAAGCCGATTCAACCTGCTCGTATAGATTTTGTTTGCCTATCCAAGCTCTGTCCGTGACTGCGTAAAGTATAGCGTATTTTTTATCGAATCTCATATTTCGCTCCTTTATCCAATTCTTCTGGAGTGAGATTATAAATCGCGTCAATTATATAATTTCTATACGAGGAATTTCCGTCAAGTTTTGTCAAACGATTATAAGCGATTTCGCCCGCAAGTCCCATCGCGCATACCGAAGCCGCGGCGGATTCTAAAATTCGACTTGGATTGGCGGAGATAAAAGCCGCCGTCATTGCGGAAAGCTGGCAACCAGTTCCCGTAACCGTAGCCATCATTGAATGCCCGTTGCGAATTATATAGGTTTTTTGATTGTCGCTTACAATATCTATAGCTCCAGTCATAGCGATTACGGAGTTTGTTTTTTCGGCAAACGATTTTACAAATTTTATCGTTTCGTCCAAATTATATTCGGTAATTTTATCCGATTCGCTTGCGTCAACTCCTTTTGTCGACATATTGCCAGAAGCGAGAGATTTTATTTCGGAAGCGTTTGCTCTAATTACAGAAAATTTTATTTCGTTTAAAAGTTTTAAATTGGTTTGCGCGCGTAGTTTTGACGCCCCCGCTCCCACAGGGTCGAGAACAATAGGATTATTAATTTCGTTCGCTTTTTTGCCAGAAATTATCATCGCTCGAACCGTTGAATCGTCCAAATTTCCCGCGTTAATATTTAGTCCGTTGCAAATAGAAGCTATTTCAGAAACTTCGTTTTCGTCTTCAGCCATAATCGGCGAACCTCCGCAGGCAAGAATAATATTGGCGCAGTCGTTTATAGTTACATAATTTGTAATATTTTGAACGAGAGGATGTTTGATTTTAACATTTTCAAAAATTGACTTAAACATATTTTTATCCTTATTGTAATTTTTATTTTTTATAACAATTTTATAAAACTTTTACGCGACAAAAACGGGATAACCTTCGCGGACATTCCGTAAAAATCACAATAAAGACGACTTCCTACGGCGGCATTATCCGCATCAGGTAAAAGGGTCGAAGTTAATTACTTCCTCTCAGCCCGATATACGAGCTCCCCCGCTTTTGTTGTTTACTATATTAATTATATAATTGTTTTAATATTTTGCAAGTATTATTATCTTTATTTTTTACTTAAATAAGATAATCTTTCAATAAATAAAGTCAAACAAAGCCGCTTGTTTTTTCTATAATATAAAAATATAATGATTTAAACAAAAATATTTAATTCTATTTAATTTAAGGAATTTAATTTTATGATAAAAAATATTATTTCGGATATTGGAAATGTTCTTTTTGAATTCGACACTTCGGGATTTATCGACAAAAATATTGAAACCGAAGACAAAGAAAAATTTTTTGATTTGGTTTTTGCAAGCGATAATTGGAGACTTTTAGACAAGGGCGATTTATCTTTTGAAGACGGCAGAAATTATTTTTTATCGGTATTTCCAAAATATAAAGATATTTTAAATAAACTTTTCGACAGTTCTTTAACTTTATGTCTTAATATGCATCATAATAATATAAATATTTTAAAAGAATATAAAGAGAGAGGATATAATATTTATTATTTGTCAAATATGACAGTCGAAACTTTTAAATGCTTAAGAGAAAAAACAGATTTTTTTGATAAAACTTGCATTGGAGGAATAGTTTCCGCTTATGAGAAAATGATAAAGCCAAACGAGGAAATATATAAATTATTATTAAATAGATTTAATTTAAAAGCGGAAGAATGTTTATTTATAGACGATAATTTAGATAATGTTAACGCTGCGATAAAATTGGGAATTAATTCTTTTCAATTAAAAAATATGAATGATATGAGTTTTGAATTAAAAAATATAATAAAATAATTAATTATGGAAAATAATTTATTTTTAAAAATAAAAAATCGCTACGGTTTGATATATTTAAGCGTAATATCTATATTTATAATACTTGATATTATCGCTTCTGCTTTTATAACAAATTTTTTATACGAACCGAATACTAATCCTTTAAATTTATTTTTGATATTATTTATTCCATCAACGAGCATTTTTGTAGGAATTATTACAATAATTAAATTTATACTTGAAGCTTTCAAAAAAAAAGAAGGTTCGCATATAAAATTGGTTATCGTTATAATTATGGCTTTAATTACAATTCTTCCGAGTTTCATTATAAGTTATATCTCTTCTTATATTATAAAATCGAATATTAATCTTTTTATAAATAGCGATATCAATAATTCTATATACAATGTTATAGATATGTCGAATAACGAAATTATAAATAAACAAAATAGTATGCTTTCGGTTTTGTCGAATGTCGGTAGAAATTATTTTAATAATATTTATAAATATATTGATTTTGTAAATCCGACTAATAATTTTAATAATTATGATAGATTAAACGATATGATTAAAAATTATTATAATTTTCAAAATATAACTTTTCTGTCTAATTCTTATTACGGACAAAGTTCTATATTATTTAATACCGCCGATTTTCTGCCTTTGGATGTAAATTCTAGATTATATACCGAAGAAGTTGTATTTATAAATAGCGAATATAAAGATTTATTTTATGTTAATGCGATTATTCCGCTTTCTATGGCAAATAATTATGTAATATGGTCCGAGCCTATGTCTTCAAATTATATAGAGATTAGAAATAACGCTTTAGAATCTTTTAGGCTTTATAGTTCGGCAAGTATGTTTTTAAATGAATTTTCAATTATATTAAAACTTTTATATATTTTCGTTTTGGGAATATCGACATTTTTCTCAATAATATTTGGAATAATTTTAGCGCGATTAATATATAAACCGATAAGTCTTCTTTTGAAAGCTACAAATTCTATAATAAACGCCGACTTTGACATCGACATGAAATTTTCGGGAATTCATGATTTGAGAAATCTTATATACAGATTTAATATTATGGCGAGAGCTTTAAAATATCACAGAGATAGAGAAAATACGAGATTGAGATTAGAAACTTGGCGAGAAGCTGCAATTAAAGTCGCTCATGAAATTAAAAATCCTCTTATGCCTATAGTAATGAACGCCGAAATTATAGAAAGAAATTTAAAAAGCAATATGTCCGATAAGGATATAGAAAAAATAAAAAATTCTACAACTATTATAATAAAAAATGCAAACTCAATTTCAAATTTGATAAAATCTTTTTCTGAATTTTCATTTGCAATTAAAATTTCTGATAAAAAAGAATCTATTAACGAAGTAATTTTAGAAGTGTTAGATTCTTTTAAAAATATTCCAAATATAAAATTTAAAGTTTCTTTAACGAAGCATGATTATTATTTTAATATGGATAGAGATAAACTTATTATGTCTTTTAGAAATTTAATTAAAAATTCAATAGAAGCTATGGAAAATAATAATATAGAATCTATAATATATTTGTCTTCTTATCATGAAATAATCGACTATAAAGAATTTTTTACGGTAAGCATAACCGACACGGGAATCGGAATAGAAAATAATAATATAAAGAGAATTTTTGAGCCTTATTTTACTTCAAAATCGAAAGGCACGGGAATAGGACTCGCTACAACCGAAAAAATTATTATGGAGCATAAAGGATATATTTCTGTAGAATCGATTATTGGTGAAGGAAGCACTTTTTTTATAAGATTTGAGATTTAATCGTTTTCTATATAATTTATAATTTTATTCATATTAGCGGGATAATCTAAACATGTTATATTTAATTCTTTAGCTTTTTCTTTGATTTCTTTGTCTATATTATCGCATAGAAAAAATATTTTATATTCTTTAAGTTCTTTTCTTTTTTCTAATTCGACTATAAACTCAATAACATTAACCCAAACTAAATGAGGATTAAAAATTAGAGTTTTTATATTATGTTTGTAAATTTTTCCCATTAATTCGTAAAGATTTTCCGCCGTAAAAACATCTACGGAACAACTTTCTAAAAAAGCCTTTATTTTAGTGGCTCTGTTATCATCGTCTACGACTATGACAGGACTATTCATAAACATAACCCAATAATAAAATATACCGAGAGAGGGAATCGAACCCTCACTGAGTTGCCCCAATCAGATTTTGAGTCTGACGCGTCTACCAATTTCGCCATCTCGGCTTATAAATTAATTTTCTTTGTATATATTATATTATATGAAAGATAAAAATCAAGCCTTTAAATTGATTATTTATAAAATTTATTAATAATTTAATTTTGATAATTTGAGGTTTTTTATAAAACATATTTATTATATTTAAATTCTAATATATAATAAAAATAAAATCTATATGGGAAAGTTTAAAAAAGTTTATGAACAATAAAAAAATATTTATTATACTGATTTTTATATTTTTTATTTCAAAAAATATTTACTGTCAAGATAACGCTAAAGTTTATGTTATTAAAAAATTAGAATTTCAAGAGATAAATAGATGGTATGCAGCTTATATAAAAAAAGCTATTAAAAAAGCGTCTGACGAAGGAGCGAGTTTAATAATATTAGAATTAGATACGCCAGGCGGATTATTATCTTCCGCTTTATCTATAAAAAATTATATAATAGAAAGCGATATTCCCGTTGTAGCGTATATAAATAAAAATGCATTGTCTGCGGGCGCTTTAATATCTTTAAGTTGCGAAGCGATTTATATGTCTGACGGAAGCATTATAGGAGCTGCTACGCCCGTTTATATGAAAGGCGGAAATATTGAAAAAGCGAGCGAAAAGGAAATAAGCGCGATGCGAGCTGCAATGCGTTCGTCTGCCGAAAGAAGCAAAAAGAATGTTCGGATTGCGGAGGCTATGGTTGACGAAACGATTATTTTATCGAAAAGAAACGATGGAATAGATTTAGACGATAAAACTTTACTAACTTTAAGTCTTGAAGAAGCCTTAAAAGTAAATATAGCCGATGCAAAAGCAAATTCAATAATCGAAATAATTAAATTAAGAAATCTATCCGAAAACTCTACTATAAAAAATGTCGAAGAAGAAAAATACGATTATATATTAAGATTTTTGATAAATCCCGCGGTTTTAAGCGCGTTAATATCGATAGGAATTATAGGCGTTTACATTGAATTAAAAACTCCAGGATTTGGAATTGGCGGCGTAATTTCAATAATCGCGTTTTCAATATTTTTCTTCGCTCAAATTTTCGTTGGCGAAAGCGGTTTTTTATCTCCCGCAATATTTTTGCTTGGAATAGTTCTTTTGGCGATTGAAATATTTGTTATTCCAGGTTTTGGCATTACGGGAATACTTGGAATATTAGGAATAGTCGCGGGAATATTTATGTCTTTTGGAATAAACAATATAGCTCAAGCGACTTTTATAGTTTTTGTTTCTCTTATTGCCGATATTATTATTATAATTATTTTAGCGAGATTTATTTTAAAATCAAAAGGTTTCAAAAGTAAAATAGCTTTAGACACTGACACGGCGGGATATTATTCAAGCGTTTCTTATGACGATTTGCTTGGATGCGAAGGAATAACCGACACATTTTTAAGACCTTCGGGAAATATTATAATAAACGGCAAAAAATATGACGCAATAACTGAAGGAGAATTTATAAATAAAGGAGTAAAAATTAAAGTTATTCTTGTCGAAGGAAATAAAATAGTTATAAAAGAAGCTAAATAAATTTATTCTTTTTTGTTAAATTTAATATTTTATAAATCGCTATCTTAAATAAATTATTTAATAGATTAATTTTTTATTTGACAAATATCAATCATTTTATATACTTTATCAATGAAAAATTCAAATAATCTTAATAATGAAAAACCTTATTATTCTTTTTCCGATTATGTGAAAAATAAATTCAAAATTAAAGTAGGTAAAATTTCAATAAATACAGATTTTGGATGCGCTCATAAATTAAACGATGGCGGATGCAGATTTTGTAATTTGGAAAGTTATAAACCGCCTTACATTAAAGAAGATGAAATAGAAAATCAATGGCTGAACGGAATTAAAAATTATAAAAATAGATATAAAAAATATTACGGATATTTTCAACTTGGAACTCCGCTTTCAAAATTGGCTTCAAAAGAATCTTTATTTTTCGCTGAAAGATTAATAAAATTTGACGATTGCGTTGGGCTTATGTTTGGAGCAAGAAGCGATATGCTCGAAGAAGAAACTTTAAAAAAATTAAACTATTTGGCTAAAGAAAACGATAAAGAAATTTGGCTTGAAATGGGAGTGCAATCTTCAAACGATGAAACTTTAAATTTTATAAATAGAGGACATAATTATAAATCTTTTGTAGAAACGGTTAATAATATAAAAGAAAATTACAAAAATCTTATAATTTGCGCTCATATAATTTTTGGACTTCCGAAAAGAATTGAAAATAATAAAAATATAGGAGCAGTTTTCGGACAAAAAACTCAGTTATGGTGGGATTTGCCTGTTATTGAATCATTTAGATTAATTAAAAAAATGTATAAGATTCCAGAAAATGAATATAGAAATAATTTAAAGAAATTTGCAGAGATTTTGGATTTAAATGATTTATTAGAAAAAATTAAAGATTTG
>OLHA01001606.1_pt1 | contig 11872 bp, 10 predicted proteins | sample 1605961 | NCBI WGS metagenome assembly OLHA01 (sample SAMN03283288) | human gut metagenome | biome: human-associated habitat; material: feces | host: Homo sapiens | place: Peru | collected 2012
CTTGAACTTCTTGAAGACATCACGATAGAAGCCATCGGCATGGGTGATTGCCCAATATACCTTCTCGCCCTGCTCATTGAGCACGGTATTGGTAAAGTTGTCGTATTCGTCAATGATAAGGTAGAGATGATAGCCACGTTCCTTGGCTTCCTTGGCAAGAATGTTGATCTTATCCTTGGAAGTGGTGGCTGCTAAAGCCCATTCTACCGTGTCTGGGGTATAATAGTCCTGGTATTTTTGAATAAATTGATTCACGCAACTGCAACAATATGTATTGAAGTCGTCCTCAAGATTTTCAATTTTGTCCAATACTTGGGAAAAGTCAAATTGCAAAATCTGGAATTTTCCTTTGGATTCTAAAGGATGGCTTTCTATCCAAGTGCCTTTATATTCTGACTCTATATCCTTGTTGGCGCAATCGAAGTAGTCGGCTACCATTGACAAAAACAAACTTTTGCCAAAACGACGTGGTCGTATTAAAAAGAGAAAATTTGAAATCTCCTCCAATAATGGCAAGTACTTTGTTTTGTCAACAAAATATTTATGACTTCTCTGTAATGTCTTGAAGTCAGATATTCCTACTGGTAATCTCTTGATTGCTTCCATGATTTCTTCTGTTTTTACAACTCCTCGTTATTTTCTTGAGGAAACCTTTGCAAAGATACGATTTTCTGTTGTAACATCCAAATGTTTTGCTTGGAAATTATTTCCCTTCTATTTCTTCTTCATTCCCTTCTTCGCTTTTCTTCTTGATCTTACCCTTGATCTGATCGAAGCCTTCGCCATATACGCCAATCACGGCACTCTGGCTGACGAAGGCGTGAGGGTCTATCTCTTCGATGAGGCGGAAGATGGTTTGTGACTGGCGCTGCTTGGCCAGTACGAAAAGCATCTTTACTTGCTGACCGGAATAGAAACCGGAGGCATCTACTACAGTTACTCCACGATCGGCATCTGTATTGATACGCTTGCCTATCTCCTGATATTTCTTGGAAATGATAAAGAACTGTACGCTTCGTCTTCTGCTGTTTACCACCTGGTCGATGCAGAATGCCTGAACGCAAAGAACTACATAACCATATAACACCTTCTCCCAATCGTGTACCACCAGATAGCTGGAACTGATGATGAAGATGTCGCATATCATAATCACTCTACCAAGAGAAATGTCGCGATACTTGTTGACGATGGCTGCGATGATATCCGTACCACCCGTACTTCCACCAACAGAGAAACCGAGTCCGATTCCGCAGCCGCAGAAAACGGCACCCAGGAAAGCAGCCCATAAAGGTTGGTTTTCCAAGAGATGAATATCGCCTAAACGACTGGAGAAGAAGGAGGTCAAGGCGGTTACCACGATGACGGCATAAACGGTCTTGACGCAGAACTTAGCTCCCAAAATCTTGAACGCACATATTAATAAGGTGGCGTTGGCGATGAAATACGGAATTTGCACAGGGCAACCGGTTGCCCAATAGATGATACTGGAAATACCAGGCAATCCGCTTGCCGTCACATTTGTTGGCAAGAGGAATACGTTCCATCCAATGGCGTAGGAAATCATTCCTATCGCAATCATTACATAGTCTTGTACAGACTTCCACAAGGGTCGAGGAGGAGTCATAATTAATTTATAATTTACAATTTATAATTTATAGTTTATAGGGTGCTCTTACCAGAATTTCTTCTGCTGCTCTGACCACTCAAAGCCCTGAGTAGCCATTTTGGTTTCTAATGCTGCACGGTTCACATTGAAGTGATTACAGATTTCATCGAGTGTATCAAACTCGTGGTCACGAAGCAGGAAGTTGATGGCACTTACGAGCATCGGAACATCATTCATTGGTAACTTATCCATTTTTCAATTGATAATTAATAATTTATAATGTATAATGGAGGCACCATGCCTCTTTCGGGGTGCAAAATTACTGCAAAATTCAGACAATACCAAAAAAAATCCCAGCAATCTTTTACCGATTGCTGGGATTTTTATAAATTATTGATGATTTACGCATTCACTGCAACTGAAATCCAGTCGAAGACGAATGAGCAAATACCGAATGCTACGATACCTACGGTGCAGATAGCAAGCGCCAACTTGGTTGAGCATGCGCTCTGGAAAGTAGGAAGCGGATTATCGCTGTGCTTGATGAACATAGCCTTCACGATGAGCAGATAGTAGTACAAGCTGATAACTGTGTTTACCAACGCGATGAATACTACGCCGTATGCCCAGGCTCCCAATGTGGTGTGGATGTCGTGTGTACCAACTGCTGCCATGAACACGAAGAACTTCGAGAACATACCAGCGAATGGAGGAATACCACCCAATGAGAACAATGCCAAAGTCATCAGGAATGCCAGACGTGGATTGGTCTTGTACAAACCGTTGTAGCTGTCCATCTGAACAGTACCGTTGTTGTGCTCCTCAATAGATGAGATGATGGTGAAGACGCTCAGGTTGGCTACTACGTAAATCAATACATAGTAAGTCAAGGCGCTCACGCTCATCGCTGAGTTACCTACCACTGCCAACATGATGTAACCTGCCTGAGAGATAGAAGAGAATGCCATGAAACGCTTCAGGTCGCTCTGACGGATGGCAAACAGGTTGGCGATAGTGATAGAAAGTACAATCACGATGTAGAGCAATACGGTCCAGTACTCTACCATTGGCTGGAACACCTTCATGAGGATGGCGCAGAGTGTGAACGCTGCAGCACCCTTAGATACTACTGACAGATAACCTGTAACTGTAGTTGGTGCACCCTGGTATGAATCGGCTGTCCAGAAGTGGAAAGGAACCAAGGAAATCTTGAAACCGAGACCACTGAAGAAGAATACCATACCGGCGACGGTCAATGGAGATGCTGAAATAACCTTTGCTACATCATCGAAGTACAAAGTACCACAAGCAGCATAGAGCAGAGAGATACCGTAGATCATCACGCCACTTGAGAAAGTAGCAGTAAGGATGAACTTAGCACCTGCCTCAGCAGAATTGTGACGGTACTTATCGAATGCTACCAAGCAAGCCATTGGCACAGATGCCATTTCGAGACCGAGGAAGAACAGGAGGAAGTGGTTGGCACTTACCATCATGTTCATACCGAGCAAGGTAGAGATAATCAACATATAGAACTCACCCTCCTTGAAGGCTGTGTCCTTACGGCTCAACCACTCCTTAGCCTGTACCATCACGATGAGGGTACCGAGAGCCAGGATAGTCTTCAAGACACCGGCAGCAGGACCAGTGGTGTACATGCCGCCAAATGCCTCTGTGGCTTCTGTTGGGAAGATATTGATGATAATGTGAGCCACCATCAAGAGACATACCAGAGGATTGAACCACTTACGGTCTGCGCTCTTGGAACTGCAGAAGTCAGCAATGAAAGTGATCAACAGAACTACCATCAGGGTAGCTTCTGGAATCATATTTAAAAATTGACTGTAATTCATTTCTTCTGATATTTATTACATGATTACACTAAAGATAGGACCTACAGCGTCCATGATAATCTTCTCTGCCCAGAGTGGGAACATACCGAGACCTGCAACGCAGGCGATAAGACCTGCTACAGCGATACGCTCGTCCCAGGTAGCATCGTGAAGCTTCTCCAACTTTGGATTAGGAACCTTCTGATAAAGGATCTTACCAACACAACGCAAGATGTAAACCGCTGTTACTACGATTGAGGTACATGCGATGATGGTACATACACGATGGAACATATCTGCATTCTGGAAGGCACCTACGAAGATGGTCATCTCGGCTACGAAACCTGAGAAACCTGGCAAACCGAGGTTAGCCAAACCTGCTACTGCATAACCTACTGAGAGGAAAGGAATAATCTTCATCAAACCACCCAGGTAACGTACGTCACGTGTACCAGCCTGATGGTAAATCATACCGATAACGGCGAAGAAGAGGGCGGTCATCAAACCGTGAGACAACATCTGGAGGATAGCACCAGTAGCAGCTGTCTCGGTCATCATACAGAGAGCGAAGAGCACCATACCACAGTGAGATACTGATGAGTAAGCGTTGATGTACTTCAAGTCGGTCTGTACACATGCTGACAAAGCACCATATACGATAGAGATAGTAGTCAGTACGAGGAACACCTTGATCCAGAATCCGTGAGTAGCAGCTGGCAAGAGGAACATGGCGATGCGGAAGCAACCGTAACCACCAAGCTTCATCAATACACCGGCATGCAACATAGATACAGCTGTAGGCGCACTTGCGTGACCGTCAGGAGACCATGTATGGAATGGGAACAGCGCACCGAGGATACCGAAACCGATGAAGAGCAATGGGAAGAACACGTTCTGCACGCTCTCTGGAATCGCATGAGCACCATTGGTATGGTGAGCGATATCGAGGATTTCGAAGGTCTGAGCACCACTGTAGAAGTAGATACCCAGGATACCGATAACCAAAAGGGCTGAACCACCCATCAACATCAAAGTCAACTTCATGGCTGAATACTCCTTTGCACCACTACCCCATACACCGATGAGGAGGTACATAGGAATCAGCGCAACCTCATAGAACATGAACATGGTGAACATGTCGATTGAGATGAAGAAGCCATATACACCGATGCTCAGGAGTGTGAACCAGAGGAAGTATTCCTTCTTCATTGGCTCCATCTGCCAGGAAGCAAATGTACCGGTGAACACGATGATAGAAGTCAAGAGAAGCATCACCACTGAGATACCATCCACACCGAGTGAATAGTTGATGTGCAATGGTTCAAACCAAGGCACACAGTAGGTGAAGAGCATCGGAGCTTGGTCGGCTGGCATTGTCTCACGAGCTTCGAGAAATGCAAACACCAAATAGATGGAGAGACCGAGCAATACGCTGGCACCTGCTACCATCACACCACGAACCTGCTTGTCGTTGCGTGCCAACCAGAGGCCGAGCAACATCAGGAGTGGTACTATGACGAATATACTTAAATTCATTTCTTTTCTATTTACTTAATTGTGAGACTTTCATTAAAGAAGTGCGAGCAGGCACAATGTCAATGCCACGGTACCGGTGAGGAACCAGATAGCATAGCTGCGAACATCACCACTCTGCCATGGACGGATAGTCTCGCCTGCCTCCTGTGCACCCCAAGCCATGAAGTTGAAGGTACCATCGATAACGCGACGGTCGAACCATGCGATTGGCTTTGAGAACAGACCGAAGACAATCTTGTGGGTGAAGAACTGCCAAGCATCGTCGATATAGAAACGATTCAAGGCTGCCTTGTGCAACTTTGGCATCTTCTTAGCCAAAGCGTCTGCCAATGGAGTCTTCTTAGGAGCATACATGTAAGTAGCCAGACCGATACCGATGATAGCAACGATAACAGAGGTTGTTGCCACACTCATGTCGATATGGATATCGTAGCTCTGACCTGTAGCAGATACGAAGTGACCGAATGGAATCAAACCGCAGAGGCAAGAGATGATGGCGAGGAATACCAATGGACCCCACATCACGAAAGGAACCTCCTGTGGTTTGCGACGGTTCTCAGGATCAAGCTCATAGTAGCTCTGTCCCCAGAAGATGACGTAGTAGAGACGGAACATGTAGAATGCAGTCATACCGGCAACCACTGTCATGAACCAGCCCATGAATGGAGAGAACTGGAAGCAAGCTGAGATAATCTCATCCTTTGACCAGAAACCTGCGAATGGAGGAATACCTGCAATCGCCAAGCAACCGATGAGGAAGCAGATGTTGGTAATAGGCATGTACTTGTGCAAACCGCCCATGTACTCCTTGAAGTTGCTGCCGATGATGACGATGATGGCACCAGAGCAGAGGAAGAGCAATGCCTTGAACATAGCGTGGGTAAACAGGTGGAAGATACCAGCCATGTAACCCAAACCACCGTGGTGGTTATCTACTGCGAAGCAGACGCCGAGAGCTACGAGCATGTAGGCAATCTGAGAGATAGTAGAGAAAGCCAGACCACGCTTGATATCACGCTGGCAGCAAGCTACGGCTGCTGCATAGAATGCGGTGAAGGCTGCAATGTAAGCTACATAGTGCAATGTCTCAGGAGCATACTGTACCCAGATTGGGAAGAGGCTGGCTACCTGATATACACCGGCTACAACCATGGTAGCGGCGTGGATCAACGCAGAAACAGGTGTTGGACCCTCCATCGCATCTGGCAACCAGATGTGCAATGGGAACATCGCACTCTTACCGGCACCACCGATGAACATGAGGAACAACGCTGTTGGCATTACCCAAGCTGCACCTGCCAAAGCAGAGTTGAGCTCTGGCTGAGCATTCAAGTCGTAGTTGAAGGTTCCTACGTAGAAGCTGTAGAACAGGATACCAATCAAGAAGAAGAGGTCAGCGAAACGGGTTACGATGAACGCCTTCTTGCTGGCATGAACTGCAGCATGCTTTGGATAGTAGAAACCGATGAGCAGGTATGAGCACACACCCACCAACTCCCAGAAAAGATACATCTGGAAGATGTTGGTAGCTACTACCAAGCCCAACATTGACATGGTGAAGAGGCTCAGGTAAGCGTAGAAACGCTGCATACCCTTCTCATATTCCTCAACCTTGTAGTTCTCATCACGCTCTGCCATATAGCCGAAGCTGTAGATGTGAACCATGAAGCTGACGGTGGTAATCACGATGAGCATCAATACGGAGATTGGGCTCAGACGGAAACCGATGTTGAAGGTGAGCAACTCAGTAAACTTCAACCATGTGAAATTAAATACGGTAACAGTTGGGTACATACCTGTAGAGGCATCGCGACCCACTGCAAAGAAGTACTCGTATGCTGTATAGACAGACATCGCGAATACACAGCCCATCAATACGGTACCGATGAGTGCTGCTACCGGTCTTTTCATCTTCATACCCACAAGTCCCAGAACCAGGAAGCTCAGGAATGGCAGAAGAAGTATCAAAAATGCATAATTGTATTCCATTGTCTTTTAGAATTTCATGTTTTCAATACTGTTCACCTGGTCACTGTGATAGTTGCGGTAAACGTTGATAATAATAGCGAGCGCTACGGCTGTCTCGGCTGCTGCTACTCCGATAGAGAACAATGTGAAGAAGAAACCTTCCAACTGTCCTGGGAAGAGGATGCGGTTGAACACAGCGAAGTTCAAATCGGCTGCATTCAATACAAGCTCTACGGAGATGAGCATGGCTACGAGGTTACGGCGTGTACAGAAGCCATAGACTCCGATGAAGAACAAGAGTGCTGAGAGCACGAAGAAATATTGTACTGGAATCATTTCTTATCCTCCTTTCTTGCGATTAAGATACCACCGATGATACATGCCAACAGGAATACGGAGATAAACTCGAATGGCAATACATAGCCATACTTGTCAGCACCTACCAGTGCAGAACCGACCTGGTCCATTGGCACCTCGGTGTCGGCTACAGTTGCAGCCATATCAATAAAGTGATTCTTCAACACGATGACTGCCAAGGTTACGAAACCAACGAGGCAGACGAGTGCGCGACCTACAACCTTGCTACCCTTGACATGCTCCAAAAGACCCTGGAGGGTACGCTTTGAAACCAACTGGATAGCGAAGACATAAAGCATGGTGATACCGCCGGCATATACAGAAATCTGAGCTGCACCCAGATAAGTATAGTCGAGCAGGAAGAACATACCTGCAATACCGAAGAGCACGAACAACAGGAAGGTTGCCGCACGCATGATACGCTTGGTAGCTACGCACATGATGGCTGAGCCAAGGATGACTACTGCCAAGATGACGAACATAAATAAATTTGCTGTTATCATTGTCTAAAGTCCTCCTTACTTAGTCTTGGTGTTAAACTTACCGATTTCCAATGGCGCACCACCCTCGATGAGGTTTGGAAGGCTGCCGCCCTTATAAACCTCCTTGTCAAGGTGCATCACCAACTTGTTGCGGTCGAAGACTGCATTCTCGAAATCGTTGACAAACTTGATTGCACCGAAGTTACATGCGTTGACACAGAGCTCGCAGAACATGCAGTCGCCCAAGTCGTACTGGTAATCCACCAACTTGCGCTTCTTCTTGCCTGTCTCTGGGTCCTCCACCATCTCGGTTACGATCTTGATGGTATCGTTAGGGCATGACTTCTCACACAATGTACAACCCACACACTTGTAAGCCTCGTTCTCATCACGAACGAAGACCAGGCGTCCACGGAAACGTGGAGAGATGTGGAGTGTAGTCTTGCGGTTCTCAGGATACTGCTCTGTGCTCTTTGGTGTGAAGTACTCCTTCATGGTAGTCTTCATACCGATAGCGAGGGTCTTCAAACCCGCTGCAATACCGCCGAAATATGAATTGTTAGACATACTTTCTTATTATTATAATAATGTGTATTAAAGATTATCCGTGGATTCCGAATGCTACGCATACTGTCATCAAGATCAGGATGACCAGTGACAATGGCATCAGATACTTCCACTCCAACTTCAGAATCTGGTCGATACGGAGACGTGGGAATGTCCAACGTACCCACATCAGGAGCCATACCACCGCGAAGGTCTTACCGAAGAACCAGATGAAACCTGGGATGAGGTTCATCAGATTGTCGAAGCCCTCGATACCGATGTTCAATGGCGCCCAACCACCGAGGAATACGGTAGAAGCAATACCAGAAATCACGAAGAGGTTAAGGTACTCAGCCAGGTAGTAGAAACCGAAGCCCATACCTGAATACTCAGTGTGGTAACCTGCGGTCAACTCACTCTCAGCCTCAGCCAAGTCGAAAGGACCACGGTTTGCCTCAGCATTACCTGCTACGAGGAATACGAGGAAAGCCAGGATAGCTGGCACATGACCCTTGATAATCAACCAGTTCCAAGCACCAGTCTGTGCCTCTACGATACCGCTTACCTGCATGGTTCCGGTAAGAACGACTGCAGAAATCAGACAGAGACCGAGAGACATCTCGTAAGAAATCATCTGTACAGCACCACGCATAGCAGAGACAACAGAATACTTGTTGTTAGAACCCCATCCTGCAAGGAAGATACCAAGCACGCCGATAGAGCTGATGGCAGTAAGAAGGAACACACCTACATTGAAGTCGAGCACGTGCATGCCCTTGTTCCAAGGAAGGAATGAGAATGTTCCGACAGAAGCTGCAATCACGAGGAATGGAGCCAAGAAATAAAGGAACTTGTCTGCCTTGTCGACGGTAAAGATCTCCTTGATGAGCATCTTCAATACATCGGCAAACACCTGGAGTGTACCCCAAGGACCTACGCGGACAGGACCGATACGGCACTGGAAATAGGCGCAAACCTTACGTTCCATGAAGATAAGCACGATAGCGATAAGAGCGTAGGCAACGAGAATGCCAACACCTACGAGCACGCACTCTATCAGGATAGTCCAGAAGTCGCCCAGCCCTAAGGTCTGACGCAACAAGCAGTCAATCCAATTAGAAACTATACTGAAATCAAACATTTGTTTAATTCTTAAATTAATGATTATAAAAAATATTATCGCTTATCGGTCGATGTCTGGAATCACGAAGTCGAGAGCTGCACCAACGGTAATAAGGTCGGCTATCTTAGAACCTCTCAACATTTCATCCATACATGCAACATGGCTCAATCCCATTGGGCGGAGCTTCAAACGGTAAGGACTCTTGTCGCCCTTGCTGTCGATGAAAGCACCAATCTCACCACGTGCACCCTCGCAAGAGAAATACCACTGTCCCTCAGGAAGCTTGATAATAGGCTTCTGCTTGATGTAGAATTCTCCCTCTGGGATATTGTCGATGAGTTGCTCAATGATATTAAGACTCTGATAGATTTCGTCTACACGGTTCAAGTAGCGAGCCATGCTATCACAAGAGTTGCGAGTAATCTGCTTAAACTCTACCTTATCATAAACATCATAAGGATGGTTCTTGCGGACATCATTCTCCCAACCGCTTGCACGACCAGAGCATCCTGTAACACCATAGCTAATAATGTTTTCAGCATCCATCACTCCAATATTGCAGAAACGCTTGCGAGTGATTACATTGTCGCCAAATACATCCATATACTCCTGTACCATAGGACGGAGGTATGCGATGAGGTCCTTAACATTCTTTACAAAGTTAGGATCGATATCAGCCTGGAGTCCACCTATACGATAATAGTTTTGAATAAGACGACCACCAGTAGTTTCCTCCATTACGTTCAACACGTGCTCACGATCGCGCATGCTGTAGAGGAATGCTGTCAAAGCACCGAGGTCCTGAGCACAGCAACCGAGATACAACAAGTGAGAATCGATACGCTGGAGCTCATCCATTATCGTGCGTACATATTTAATACGGTCAGAGAGCTCTACACCCAAAGCTTCCTCGATAACGCCAACCAAAGCGTGGCGGTGCATCATCGCAGAAAGATAGTTCAGACGGTCGGTCAATGCCAATGTCTGTGGATAGGTCATGTTCTCCCACATCTTCTCGATACCACGGTGGATATAACCGAGGTGTGGATAGATGCGCTTCACGGTCTCACCATCAATAACAGTCTGCAAACGGAGCACACCGTGGGTAGATGGGTGGTTAGGACCGATGTTGACAACATACTCATCCTCATCGAAGCGACGCTTCTCTGTAGCAACGAGATGGCCATCTTCGCTCAAGGAATACACCATGGTGAAGTCATCCTCTGGCTCATCAGTACAAGGGAACTTGTTTGCCTCAGGACTCATATCGAAGTCCTTGCGCAATGGATAGCCCTGGAAATCGGTACGGAGGAAGAGACGACGCATGTCTGGGTGACCCAGGAACTTGATGCCGACAAAATCGAAGACTTCACGCTCCAGAAGATCAGCTACCTTCCAAAGGTTAATAACTGTAGGAATCACATCACTGCCATCCACCTTCTTGGCGATGGTCTTTACCGAGCAGCGCTCGTTGGTCTGAGTATTCTCGAGAATATAGATACATCCGAGACCTTCCTCACCGAAGTCTTCACCGATGATGGTAACAAGGTAGTCGAAATGCTTCTCGTTCTTCAACTTCGCCATTTCTGAGGCGAAATTATCAAAACTCAATTCAATATTATTCAGTTTCATGTTCTTATACCTTATTATATTAATCAGTTAGACCTTTCTGAGGGTCGAAATCCTCAGGTACTTCAGTTACGATGATAGGCTCCTTGTGTCCGAGTTTCTCGCTGTCAGAGAGGTTCTCGTTGCTCAAGCCGCGGAGACCACCCTTGCTCATAGAGAGTTCCTTTTCATCCTGAGTCATCTTATGGTTAGCACCACCGAAGAATTTCTCAACCTTTACCTTACGCTGCAACTGCATCATACCGTAAAGGATAGCCTCAGGGCGTGGAGGACAGCCAGGGATATAAACATCCACAGGAACCAACTCGCTGATACCACGAACCACATTGTAGCTCTTCTTGAACGGACCACCAGAGATGGTACATCCACCCACAGCTACCACATACTTAGGCTCAGCCATTTCATCATACAAACGCTTGAACACTGGTGCCATCTTATTGGTAATAGTACCGGCACACATGATCAAGTCTGCCTGACGTGGAGAGTTACGGGTTACCTCGAAACCAAAACGGGAGAAGTCGTAACGTGCACAACCTACAGACATGAACTCGATACCACAGCAAGAGGTACCGAAGGTCAAAGACCAGAGTGAGTTACTGCGTCCCCAGTTGATGGCAGCATCGAGCGAACCGACTACCACGTTAGCACCACCCTCATTGAGCTCCTGCGCAATCTTTTCGAGGGTATCATTGTCCTTAAACTCGTCGTAAGGAATACTCTTGATAGAGGCTCTTTTGTTTACTTCCATTCCAACGCTCCTTTCCGCCAAGCGTATGCAAGGCCAAATACCAAT
>OLHA01001609.1_pt1 | contig 11861 bp, 9 predicted proteins | sample 1605961 | NCBI WGS metagenome assembly OLHA01 (sample SAMN03283288) | human gut metagenome | biome: human-associated habitat; material: feces | host: Homo sapiens | place: Peru | collected 2012
CACAAAAGAAAAAGCCAGTACATTGAAGTTGACGGCGTTGAGTCAAAGTTTGTGAGCGGTATATTCGGAATTTTCGGACACGGTTGCGTTGTCGGAGTCGGTCAGGCTTTGGAACAGGGCGGCCACAATCTTAAATTCTATCAGGGCAAAAACGAGCAGAATATGGCTCTTGCCGCAGTCGCTTACGCAAAACAGAAGGACAGAAAAGCCATCATTCCCTGCGTTTCGTCCATAGGACCCGGTGCCACAAATATGGTTACCGCTTGCGGTTGTGCCACGGCTAACAGAATACCGCTTTTGGTTTTGCCGGGCGACACTTTTGCGTGCCGTCAGCCCGATCCTGTTTTGCAGCAGGCAGAGTTTTTTGATAATTACGGCAGAACGGTTACCGATGCATTCAAGGGTGTTTGCCACTATTTTGACAGAATCAATCGCCCCGAACAGCTTATGACCGCTTGCCTCAATGCAATGCGCGTGCTTACAGACCCTGCCGACACCGGTGCGGTTTGCCTTGCAATGCCGCAGGATGTTGAGGGCGAGGCTTATGATTATCCCGAGCATTTCCTTCAAAAGCGCGTTTGGCATATCGACAGACGCCCGATGTCGGCATCACAGCTTGAAAGAGCAGTTGCCGCAATCAAGGCGGCTAAAAAGCCGATTATCGTTTGCGGAGGCGGTGTGAGATATTCTTCTGCCGAAAAAGAATTGCTCGAATTTGCCGAAAAATATAACATTCCGATTACCGAAACTCAAGCAGGCAAAGGTGTTATTGATTGGAAACATCCGCTCAATCTCGGCGGAATCGGCGTAACGGGCGGCAAGGCGGCAAATGTTGTTGCAAGAGATGCCGACCTTGTAATCGGCGTCGGCACAAGATTTTCCGACTTCACCACATCGTCAAAATGGCTGTTTAATGAAAACAGAAAAGTTTTGGCAATCAATGTTTGTCCGTTTGACGCATACAAAATGGATGCTGAGGCAATCGTTGCCGATGCAAAAGAGGCTCTTGCTTCGCTCATCGACGCGTGCGACGGCTACAAAACACAATACACAACAGAATATGCAGACGCCAAAAAAGAGTGGGACGCAATTGTTGACGGTTACTATTCAACAGAGCTTCCCGGCGGCTTAAATCAAACTCTCGCATTGGGCATCATCAACGAATTTATGGATGATGAGGATATTGCGCTCGGCTCGGCAGGCTCACTCCCGGGCGATATGCAGCGCCTTTTCCGCCCGAAAGCAAGGGGCACATATCATATGGAATACGGCTTTTCAAATATGGGCTACGAGGTTAACGGCGCGCTCGGCGCAAAACTTGCAAAGCCCGATGCCGAGGTTTACACCTTCTGCGGCGACGGCTCATTCCTTATGGGTCACAGCGAGCTTTATACAGCATTGCAAGAGGGACTCAAAATCAATGTTTGCCTCTTTGACAATATGGGTTGGGGATGTATCGAAAATCTCCAAAACAACCAGGGCACAGACACATTCGGCACCGTGTTCCGCGCAAGAAACCCGAAAACGGGTATGCTCGATGGCGCAGAGATTGACCCCGATTTTGCAAAAATCGCAGAGGGCTACGGCGCAAAGGCGTACACAATCCGCACCTCGGATGAGCTTCGTGCCGCTCTTGCCGACGCTAAAAAGCAGGACAGAGCCGTTTTGTTCGACATAAAGGTTTTGCCCAAAACAATGACCCCCGGCTTTGAATCGTGGTGGCGTGTAGGCGTTGCAGAGGTTTCAAAGAGCGAAACCGTTGCCGCCGCATATGACGATATGCAAAAGCACATCGCAAACACTTTTGACTATTAATACGAGAGGTAAATTATATAATGCTTGATCCAAACAAAGTAAAACTCGCCATCGCTCCTATCGGATGGACTAACGACGATATGCCCGATTTGGGCGCGGAAAACACATTTGAGCAGTGCGTGTCCGAAATGGCACTCGCAGGCTTTAAAGGCTCCGAAATCGGCAACAAATATCCGTCCGACCCCGATGTTTTGAAAAAATATCTTGATATAAGAGGACTTCAAATCTGCAACGCATGGTTTTCGTCATACCTTACCTCAAAGCCGTATGAAGAAACAATCGAAGCATTCAAAGCTCATTGTGACAAACTTCATAAGCTCGGCGCAAAGGTTATCGGTGCGTCGGAGCAGGGCAATTCGATTCAGGGCGATTTGACAAAGTCAATTCTTGACGAAAAGCCTTATTATACCGACGAGCAGTGGGAAACCGTTACAAAGGGATTCAACGAAATGGGTGCCTATGCAAAGTCAAAGGGCATGTATTTCACAGTCCATCACCATATGGGCACCGGTGTTCAAACCGTTGAGGAAATCGACAAGCTTATGGATATGACAGACCCCGATCTTGTTTATCTTCTTTTCGACTCGGGCCATCTCACATTCGCAGGTATCGACCCTGTTCCCGTGCTCAAAAAGTATGTCAACAGAGTTAAGCATGTTCATCTCAAGGATGTCAGACTCGATGTTTATAACAACGAGGTTGTGCCGAAACATATGTCGTTCCTTGATGCTGTTCGTGCAGGCGTGTTCACCGTTCCGGGTGACGGCGATGTTGATTTCAAGCCGATTTTCGACATTCTTGCCGAAAATAATTATGAGGGCTGGGTAGTAGTCGAGGCAGAGCAGGACCCTGCAAAGGCAAACCCGTTTGAGTATGCCGTAAAGGCTCGCAAATATATTAAAGAAACAGCAGGACTTTAATCAATTCAAAAAGCCTTTTCTTGCCGTTGCGGCAGGAAAAGGCTTTTTTCTTATGTTCTTATATCAGTTTATTCTATCTTGTCATTGCGGTATATTCGCCCGGTGTTATGCCGTATTCCTTTTTAAACGATGAAATAAAATGGCTTTGGCTTGAAAATCCAAGCATAGAGCAAATTTTTTCACTGTCATAACCCTCCCAAAGCAGTGTTTGGGACAGTTCCAACTTTTGGTGATTTATATAACTGCTTAAATTAACACCCATTTCGGATTTGAATAAATGCGACAAATAGTCGGGCGAAAGTCCGCAATGCTCGGCAATGGAATTTACGGTCAACTTTTTATCGAGATTCTTGTTTATGTATGCAATGCTTTTGCGGACATGGAGCGAATAGTTTAAATTTTTTTGCTCACAGCTTACCTTGTTGGTCAGTTCGATTGCTCCGTCAACAATTGCGGCGTAAACAGCCGCTCTGCTTTTGGATTTATCCACTTTAAGTATAAAATCGTCGGAAAAGCGGTATGCAAGGTTTTCGTTCAAACCGCCCTGTATCGCATACCTTGTGGCAAGGGTTATAAAGCTGACAGCCATATACTTGTGCTGCTGCAAATCGTCATCCGACATTTGACCTACTGTTATATTTTGTATTCCCAACTGCTTAAGTTCAAAAATCAGCTTTTTCAAATTGCCTTGTTTTATGCACGAAAAAAGACGAATTTCATCTCTGTACGGCGTGTGGTGCAAACCGTTTACAAATGCCTTTGATTGTGATTTTGCTATTTCCTTGGGTATGATTTTTATGCTCATTAATTCGTCATAATTCATAATAACAATCACTGTCCTTTCATTGAAAGTATTTGCAAAACGCGGTCGGAGATTTTTAACCGTTTCCTATATTAAAGGATATAATTATTTTAATAAAAAGTCAAATTAAGCAACCGTTTTAGCAGGGAATTTTAACAATAACGCAGATTTTTGATATATTATGTTGCCATTGATTGCGGCTTATAAAAACAGTGTATGCAACAAATGCGCCGAAGGCTCAAAACCGTCGGCGCATTTTTATGTTTAATATTTAATTTCTGTTTGCATTCGGCGAGTTCCAAAAGTGGACTCTGCCGGTATCGTTGTATGCTTTGAGTATTACAACAATCATCGGTACGGCTATCATTCCCCAAAAGCCGAAAAGTTTTAAACCCAAATACATTCCCATGAGAGTTATCAGCGGATGTATTCCGAGCGTGTTGCCGACCATTCGAGGCTCTATATACTGCCTTATCACGGTGATTGCTCCGTAAAGTATTAGAAGTCCGATACCCTGCTTGTAATTGCCTGAAATGAATGAAAACAGTGCCCACGGAATTAAAATTCCGCCCGAGCCTGCAACCGGCAAAATATCAAATATTGCCGTGCCTGCCGCAATCCAAACGAAATACGGGTTGGTCATTATTCCGCAAAGCTCCATTATTCCGAAACCGAGCAAAAGTTCGCAGAATGTGATGAGCATAATCAAGCCGTACGCTTTCATGATTTTTAAAACATTTTTGTTGAAAATCTGCTTTAATTCAACAAGTACATTGCGCTTATCGTGCGGAAGTTGAATTTGTATGAATTTGACAATTCTGTCATAATCCTTTGTCATGAAAATGCAGGCGATAATTGCTATAACAACGGCAAGTAATACCGACGGCACATTCTTTACAACGCTGTAAACGCCCGAAACTCCGGTTGTAAGCCCATTTTTTATCGTGTCGAAATCAATAGACAGCGCAGATGATTCGGGATTGTCCAAAAACTTCGTAAACGCCTGCGATATGCTGTTACAATATGATTTGTATGCCGCGTCGGGCAAAAATTTTCCGAACGCAACAAGTTTTTCCTCAAGCGTTGTGAGCAAGGTGGGCAGGTCGCTTAATTGTGCCACGCAATATTTCACCAAGTCAACAGCCTTTGCAGCAATTTGCGAAATAATGAGTATAAGGGGAATAATAATTACAGCTATGCACAAAAATACAAGCAATATGCTCCAAAATGCGTGAGCTTTTTTGTTTGTCTTTTTATCAATCCGCCTGATTGGCTTTTGCAGCAGGATTGCAACAAAAAACGCAATCAAAAACGGTGCCGTGATATTGAATAGGTATTTGAAAAATACAAACACAAGCGCAAGTATTGCCGCAACAAATGCAAGATTGATTAAAAAATCAAGTTTTTTTGATGTTTTGTTTGTCATATGATTTCTCTTTTTCCGAAATAAATATAGTATATATGTTTATTCTAACTGAATACATCGGCTTATTCAAGATAAATTTGTAGTATATAGAAAATTTTTCAAAAAATTTAAAAAAGTCCTTGAAAATTTAATCAAATAGTGTTAACATAGTGAAAGTGTTTTTCACAGCGACACAGTGTATTTGGGTGGTGGACAAATTTGAACAAAGTAAATTATTTTTTGGTCGATTCGTCAATACTTCCGAGTGTGTATTCGGGGGTAATCGCCGCAAAAAATCTGCTTGCCTCGGGTGAGGCGGCGTCGGTAAGCCAAGCGGCAAAAATGGCAGGCATATCGCGCTCGGCATATTATAAATACAAGGATAAGATTTTTGAATACAGCGAGCAGGGCGAAGATACTGCCACAATCAACGCAAAGCTGATTGACAACGCAGGCGTTTTAAGTTCCGTTATGAGCGAACTGTATCTTTTGGGTGCAAATGTTTTGAGCGTCAATCAAAGCATTCCCGTCAACAATGTTGCAGATGTATCAATCACCGTCAGTATCGCAAACACAAGCATTACGGACGGCGAATTGGTTGAAAAAATACAAAATGTAAGCGGAGTAAAATCCGTCAGTATAGGAGGAAAAAAATGAAAGTTGCAGTTATGGGCTACGGAACTGTAGGCTCCGGAGTTGCAGAGGTTATCGAAACTCACGCAAAAAGCATTACAAAGCGCACCGACGGCGAAATGCTCGAGGTTGCAAAAATTCTTGACTTGCGCGATTTTCCCGATGATAAGCACGCAGACCTTTTCACAAAGGATTTTAACGATATTTTGAACGACCCCGAAATTAAGGTTGTTGCCGAAACAATGGGCGGAGTTAATCCTGCATTTGATTTCACAACAAAACTTTTAAAAGCAGGCAAAAGCGTTGTTACCTCAAACAAGGAGCTTGTTGCACAAAAGGGACTCGAGCTTCTCGAAACGGCAAAGGCTAACGATGTAAATTATCTTTTCGAGGCATCCGTTGGCGGCGGTATTCCGATTATCAGACCTATGGCTCAGTGCCTTACCGCAAACAATATTGAAGGTATTGCGGGTATTCTCAACGGCACAACAAACTTTATCCTCACCAAAATGATTGAGGACGGAATGACTTTTGAGGACGCACTCAAACTTGCTCAGGACAACGGCTATGCCGAAAAAGACCCGACAGCTGACATTGAGGGCTTTGACGCATGCCGCAAGGTTTGCATTCTCGCATCACTTGCTTTCGGTAAGCATGTTTATCCCAATCAGGTTGATACAGAAGGTATTACAAATATCACTCTCGAGGATGTTTCTTATATTCAATCGGCAAACGGCGTAATTAAGCTCCTCGGTCAAATTAAATATATCAGCGACGATAAAATTGCCGCATTTGTCAGCCCGGCTGTTGTTTTCAACGGCTCACAGCTTGCGTCTGTAAGCGGCGTGTTCAATGCCATTCTCGTAAGAGGCGACGCAGTAGGCGATGTTTGCTTCTACGGTCAGGGTGCCGGCAAACTTGCAACGGCATCGGCTGTTGTTGCCGATATGGTTGACTGCGCAGTTCATGTTAATAGGAGAAAGAACTTTGGCTGGGGACCCGGCAGCGAGTCATATGTTGTTGACGAAAAATCGGCGCTTGAAATGCCGTTCTATGTTCGCGCAAAGAGCAGCGAAAGCAAGGTTAAGGCGATTTTTAACGATGTTAAATTCCTTACCCGTGTCGGTCAGCCGTCAAACGAAATTGCGTTTATCACGGATGCAATGACACAGGTTGAACTTGAAAAGAAACTTGACGGCGTTGATGTAATCAACAAAATCAGAGTAACAAATTATTAATTTACAGTATTCATATATTTGGAGGAAATATGGCACTTATTGTTCAAAAGTTCGGCGGCTCATCGGTAGCCAACGCCGACCGCGTAATGAATGTTGCCCGTATTGTAACCGATACCTACAAGGCAGGAAACGATGTTGTGGTAGTTGTTTCCGCGCAGGGTGACACAACAGATGATTTAATCGAAAAAGCTATGGAAATCAATCCTACTGCCGCAAAAAGAGAGCTTGACCAACTTCTTACGGCAGGCGAGCAAATTTCAATCTCGCTTCTTGCAATGGCAATCGAGTCGCTCGGCTTCCCGGTTATCAGCCTTTTGGGCTGGCAGGCAGGCTTCAACACAAACTCGGTTTACGGCTCGGCAAGAATTAAAAATATCAAGCCAAACAGACTTCAGGCAGAGCTTGCAAAGCACAATATCGTTGTTGTTGCAGGTTTCCAGGGCTTGAACAGATATGACGATTTAACAACTCTCGGCAGAGGCGGTTCGGATACCTCGGCTGTTGCGATTGCCGCAACTCTCCATGCCGACAAATGCCAAATCTTCACCGATGTTGAGGGTGTTTACACGGCAGATCCGCGCAAGGTCGAGGGTGCTAAAAAGCTTAAGGAAATCACATATGACGAAATGCTTGAGCTTGCCACACTCGGCGCACAGGTTTTGAACAACCGCTCGGTTGAAATGGCTAAAAAATATTCTGTTGAATTAGAAGTTTTATCATCATTGAATCCTATTCCGGGAACAATTGTCAAGGAGGTTGCAAAAATGGAAAAAATGTTAATTCGCGGTGTAACAAAGGATAAGGATGTTGCACTTGTATCTGTATTGGGCGTTAAGGATAATCCGGGCGTTGCTTTCAATATTTTCTCAAAGCTTTCACAAAAAAATATCAATGTCGACATTATTTTGCAGTCGTTCGGCCGCGATAATACAAAGGACATTGTTTTCACCGTAAGCAAGGACAACGGACCCGTTGCAGTTGAACTTTTGAAAGAAACATCGGCTCTTGACGGCGCAAAAATCGTTTGCGACACAAATGTTGCAAAGGTTTCAATTGTAGGTGCAGGCATGGAATCTCACCCCGGTACCGCTACAAAAATGTTTGAGGCACTCTATGAGCGCAATATCAACATCAGAATGATTTCAACATCCGAAATCAAAATTTCCGTTATCATTGATGCCGACGATGCGGACAGAGCTGTTTCTGCCGTTCACAAGGCATTCATTCCAAACGATTAATAAAATTTGCATTTAATAAAAACAGTCGCGGCGCGGGTAAAATTGCACTGCGGCTGTTTTTGCTGTGGCAAAATAAATAATATTTGACTTTGCATAATATATAATATATAATTAAATGGTTAAAAATGCATTTTTATAATATAAAGGAGTTAATTCATATGCCAGCAAAGACTTTTAAGATGACAGCAGCCGGTAAGGCTGAGCTTGAGGCAGAACTTGAACAGTTAAAAACAGAAGGCCGTATCGACATTGCGGAAAAGCTTAAAATTGCGCGTTCATACGGTGACCTTTCAGAAAACAGTGAATATGATGAGGCAAAATCGGAGCAGGCTAAAATAGAGGCTCGTATCCAAGACCTTGAATATCAGCTTGACCACGCAGTTGTTGTTGAATCAACAGATAAGGATACCGTTTCCGTAGGCTCAACGGTAACTGTTATCCGCAAGGCAGACAATGCCAAGGTTGTTTATCAAATCGTAGGTTTCAGCGAATCAAATCCGGCACAGGGCAAAATTTCCGAGGACAGCCCGGTAGGCAAGGGCCTTATCGGCGCAAAAATCGGCGAAACCGTTACGGTTGAGGCTCCGGTCGGAAATATCGACTTTGAAATTGTTGATATTCAGCTTAATTAATTTAACAGAGGTATAATTTTATGGCAGGAAAGTTTGAAATCACCAAGAAGGGTGACGGTACTTTCACTTTTGAATTTTTAATAGATGAAAAAGCAGTGGGCAAGTCTCCCGTTTTTGACAAGGAAGATGCCTGCAAAAGAGGTGTCAAAGCTGTTAAGAAGAACAGTCGAATGAAGGTTCAAAACACACTTCAAAACGATGAGGAAAAAACGAATCCGAAATATCTTGTCGAGCAAAGCGGCGACAAGGTAAAATATACTCTTTTCCTCCAAACAGGTGCGGTTGCTCTTGAGGGCGAGGCCGATGACGAGGCGCAGGCACTTGAAATTATCGAAAAAATCGGCAACAATGCCAATGCCGCTCAAATGACGATGGCAGAGGTTGTTCTTTCCGAAAACGAGCAAAAGCAAATCAGAATAGACAAGCTTAAGGCTCTTCAAGATGCAGGCAAGGACCCGTTTGAAATCACACTTGCAACCCAAACCCACCACAGCGATGAAATCAAGGCTCATTTCGACGAGCTTGAGGAAAAGGATGTCACAATCGCAGGCAGAATTATGACTTGGCGCGATATGGGCAAGGCAAACTTCATTGACATTCAGGACAGAAACGGCAGAATTCAAGCCTATGTTCGTATGAACGATGTCGGCGAGGATGTTTTCAAGGAGTTTAAAACTTGGGACATTGGCGATATTGTCGAAATTACCGGCTTTGTTTTCAAAACAAGAACGGGCGAGGTTTCCGTTCATACAAAACAAATCAGGCTCCTTTCAAAATCTCTTCTTCCGTTGCCCGAAAAGTTCCACGGCTTGACGGATACAGATACAAGATACAGAAAAAGATACCTTGATATGATTATGAATCCCGATGTAAAGGATACATTTATCAAGCGTTCAAAAATCATCACTTCTATTCGTAACTATCTTGACAATCTCGGCTTTATTGAGGTTGAAACACCGATTTTGAATACTATTCCGGGCGGTGCGGCTGCAAGACCGTTCATCACTCACCACAATACTCTCGATATGGATATGTATCTTCGTATCGCAACTGAGCTTTACTTAAAGCGTCTTATCGTCGGCGGTATGGAGCGTGTCTATGAAATCGGCAGAAACTTCCGCAACGAGGGTATGGATGTTCGCCACAATCCCGAGTTCACCTGTATTGAACTTTATCAGGCATTCACCGATTATCACGGAATGATGGATATTGCCGAGGCGCTTATCCGCAATGCCGCAAACGAGGTTTGCGACAGCCTTCATATCGTTTTCAACGGCACGGAGATTGACCTTGAAACTCCGTTCCGCCGCTTGACTATGATTGACGCGGTTAAGGAATACAGCGGCGTTGATTTCGGCTCATTTATGAGCGACAATGAAAAGGCAATCGCCGTTGCAAAGGAAAAAGAAATTGAAATTCAGCCCGGCAAGGCAACATGGGGCGACATTCTCAACAGCTTTTTCGAGGAATTTGTTGAAGAAAATCTCACTCAGCCTACATTTATTATGGACTATCCGGTTGAGGTTTCTCCGCTCACAAAGAGAAAACCCGATTGTCCTGTTCTTACCGAGAGATTTGAGCTTTTCATTCTCGGCGGCGAATACGGTAACGCTTACTCCGAGCTTAACGACCCAATCGACCAAATGGGCAGATTTGAGGCTCAAATGAAGCTCCGTGAAGCAGGCGACGACGAGGCTAATATGATCGACCACGATTTTGTTACCGCTCTCGAATACGGTATGCCTCCTACAGGAGGTTTGGGTATCGGCATCGACAGACTTGTAATGCTCCTTACCGACAGCTATTCAATCCGTGATGTTCTCCTCTTCCCGACAATGAAGAGCCTGGATTCCGACAAGAAGCCGTCAGGCATTCCGAAAACAAAGGATGCTGTTGTTGAAGAAAAGATTGACTTCTCAAAGGTGAAGGTTGAGCCTTTGTTTGAAGAATATGTTGATTTTGAAACATTCTCAAAGTCAGATTTCCGTGCAGTAAAGGTCAAGGCTTGCGAGGCTGTTAAGAAGTCGAAGAAGCTTTTACAGTTCACTCTTGATGACGGCACAGGCACAGACCGCACAATTTTAAGCGGTATTCACGCTTATTATGAGCCTGAAGAGCTGGTTGGAAAGACTCTTATCGCTATCACAAATCTTCCGCCGAGAGCAATGATGGGCATTGACTCCTGCGGTATGCTCCTCAGTGCAGTTCACGAAGAAGAAGGCGAAGAAAAGCTCCACCTCCTCATGGTAGATAACCATATCCCCGCAGGTGCAAAGCTCTATTAAGATGATGTAAAAATGTACCGTTTACAAAATAGATTGATGCAGAAATCGGTGCAAGCAAGGAAAAATCGCATAATTAGTGCAATGAGTGGGCAATTCCAATCGGGATTGCCCATTTTCAGAAAGAAAAAGACAAATCGGAATTTGAAAGTAAGGTGATTTTGTTTGGAAAATTATATTGCGAGTTTAGAAAAAGAATTTTCTTTGATAGAAAATAGTTTTAAAGAGGAAGAAAAAAGAGCCTTATCCGATTATAGATCTAATGATAAAGAATTTATCAAGAAGTTGGCGTTTTTAGCTTATAACTCAAATACCTATCAAGTAAGAATGTACGGTGTATTTCTTTTTGGATACTTATCAGAACAAAATGATATTTTGACATTTATGAGAGATGAAGTTTCTAAAGATGATAATTGGAGAGTTCAGGAAGTATTAGCAAAGGCATTTGATGAATTTTGCAAAAATACAGGATATGAAAAAGCACTTCCGATCATTGATGAATGGTTAGAAAATGATAATCCAAATACGAGGAGAGCAGTTACGGAAGGATTAAGAATATGGACAAGTAGACCATATTTCAAAGATAATCCGAATGAAGCAATTAGGAGGATTGTAGCCTTAAAAGAAGATCCGAGTGAATATGTTAGGAAATCAGTAGGTAATGCTTTAAGAGATATTAGTAAAAAATTTCCGGAGCTGATTAAAGATGAACTCAATAACTGGAAGTTAGAAAGCAAAGAAATAAATCAAGTATACAAACTGGCGAGTAAACTTATTAACTGATAAATCCCAGTTTGTAGGGATGACATGAAAAATGAAGTTTAAGGAACAGAGCTTTACCATGTTTGCCTATACAAATTATAGGACAATTCAAGGTTGTCACAGGCTCGAACCAC
>OLHA01001612.1_pt1 | contig 11854 bp, 9 predicted proteins | sample 1605961 | NCBI WGS metagenome assembly OLHA01 (sample SAMN03283288) | human gut metagenome | biome: human-associated habitat; material: feces | host: Homo sapiens | place: Peru | collected 2012
AAACTTCTTTTCATGGGTCAGGAATTTGCTCAATTCATTGAGTGGAATTATAAGCAAGGACTTGACTGGCTGCTGCTTGACTATGAAAAACATGCTCAGATGCAAAGCTATGTCCGCACGCTGAACAAGCTTTACAAGAAGCACAGTCCGCTTTGGCAGATTGACTACGACTGGGAGGGCTTCAACTGGATAAGCAACGATGACGTTGACAATTCGGTTATCTCTTTCAGAAGAATCGACAAAGATAAAAAAGAAATTATTGCGGTTTGCAACTTCACCAATGTTGAGCGCAACGGATATCGAATCGGCGTGCCGAGAGCCGGAACTTATAAGGTTCTCCTCAACACAGACGCCGAGGAATTCGGCGGAAACGGCAAAGGAACCGCAGTTAAAGTTAAAAGCGAAAAAATTCCGATGCACGGCTTTGACAACAGCATAGCACTTGACCTTGCGGGATTGAGCGTTATCTATCTGACACCGCCGGCAAAGAGAAAAACAACAAAAAAAATCACGACCGATAAGGTCTGCAAATAAAGGAGGAATAGTAATGAGTAATTTCACAAAAGAAATGATAGATGACTACGCAGATAAATTACTTATTGGTTTAACTGAAGAAGAAAGAACTAATATACAAGAAGAATTTGATGAAATAGAAAAAAACATGGATTTAATTAATAAAATACCAAATATTAAAGACACTGAACCTCTTAGTTACCCATTTGAAATGGTTTTAGATGATTTAAGAAGTGATGATGAAGTAGGAGAAGAAATTCCAATCGAAGAACTTCTTAAAAACTGTGATCAATATGAAGGTAGAGAAGTAGAAGTACCAAAGGTGGTGGGATAATGATAACTAAAAGTATAAAAGAATTACATGAAGATTTATTAAATAAAAAAGTTACTTCAAAAGAGCTTATAGATGAATCTTTAGAAAAATGTCATAGTATACAAGATAAAACTAATGCTTTTGTTACTATTATAGATGATGCTAAAGAAGCGGAAGTAACAGATGAACTAGTAAGTGGTATTCCATATGGTATTAAAGATAACTTTTCTACTAAAGATATCTTATCAACTGGAAGTTCAAACACATTAAAAGATTATGTTCCATTCTTTGATGCAACTGCTGTAGCTAACTTAAAGAAAAAAGGTGCAGTAGGTGTTACTAAGACAGTTATGGATGAACTTGGTATGGGTGGTACTGGTACAACAGGACACACAGGAATAGTTCATAATCCTTGGGACTTAGATAGAATGACAGCAGGTTCATCAGCAGGTAGTGCAGCATCAGTTGCATGTGGATGTTATCCATTCGCTCTAGGTAGTGATACCGGAGACTCAATTCGTAAACCAGCAGCATACTGTGGAATAGTAGGATACAAACCAACATATGGTATGATTTCAAGATATGGACTTTTCCCATTTGCTTGTTCACTTGATACAGTAGGAGTACTATCAAGAAGCGTAGAAGATGCAGCAATCGCAGTAGATGCCATGAAAGGTATAGATCCTAAAGATATGACATCTTGGGATTCAAGTGATATTGAACTTTATAAAAATTTAAATAAAGACGTTAAAGGTAAAAAACTATTTTATATTAAAGAAATCGTAGATTTAGCTAATTATGAAAATCCAAGTGAAGAATTAAAAAGCCATATGGAAAACTTTAATAAAACAATTGAACTTTGTAAGTCTTTAGGCATAGAAGTAGATGAAGTATCAATAGATAAAGCATTATTAAATGCAATACCAAGTGTATACGTAGTTATCTCTTGTGCAGAAGCAACAAGTAATATGTCAAACTTAACAGGTATTATATTTGGGCCAAGAGGTGAAGGAGATAACCCAATGGCTATGATGAAAGATCACAGAACAAAAGGATTCTCACCATTAATTAAAAGAAGATTTGTAATTGGTTCATACGTACTACAAAAAGAAAATCAAGAAAAATATTTTATAAATGCTAAAAGAGTAAGAAGATTAATAGTAGATAAAATGAATGAATTATTTGAAAAATATGACGGATTAATTCTTCCAGTTGGAAGTGGACCTGCTAAATTCATTGAAGGAAGTAAAAATGCTCTTTCAAGTTCAAATAATGTTTTAGAAGATCACTTACAAATAGGTAACTTCGGTGGCTTCCCATCAATTACTATACCAAATGGATTTATAAATAACTTACCAGTAGGTGTAAATATAACTGGAAAAGTAAAAGATGATATAAATGTTTTGAATATCGCATATGCTCTTGAAAGTAATATGGAATATAAAAATCAAACAGCAAAGGAGGTACTATAATGGCATATAAAGCAGTAATAGGTTTAGAATTTCACTGTGAAATGAAATCTAATACAAAAGTATTCTCAAATGCAAGAAATAGTTTCTCAAAAGTAGCTAATGAAAATGTTGCTCCTGTAGATATGGCTTTTCCAGGAACACTACCAGTAGTAAATAAAACATGTGTTAAAAAGGCATTAATGATGTCAATGATACTTAATTGTAAACAACCAGAATACATGGAATTCGATAGAAAGAATTACTACTATCCAGATCTACCTAAAGGATACCAATTAACACAATTCTTTAATCCAGTAGGTGTAGATGGAAAAATAGAAATAGATGTAAATGGTACTAAAAAAGAAGTACTAATTCATGATATACATTTAGAAGAAGATGCAGCATCACTTGATCACTATTACAATACTTCAACAATTGACTACAATAGAGCAGGCGTACCTCTTCTAGAATTAGTAACAGAACCATGCCTTCATTCAGCAGATGAAGCTCTAGCTTTCCTAGAACATGTAAAAAGCATTTATGAATATACTGATATTTCAGAATGTGATACTAAAAAAGGACAGATAAGAGCAGACGTAAACGTATCAATAATGGATGAAGATGCAACTGAATTTGGTACTAAAGTAGAAGTTAAAAACGTAAATAGTTTTGATGCTATTAGAAAAACAATTAATTATGAAATTAAAAGACAATCAGAACTTAAAGATGCTGGACGTTATGATGAAGTAGTACAAGAAACAAGAAGATGGGATGACGAATCAGGAACTACTATTCATATGAGAAGTAAAGCTGATGCAATCGATTATAAATACTTCACAGAACCAAACATTCCAAAATTTAGAATTACTAAAGAATTACTAGATGAAGTAAGAAGTAAAATACCAGTACTAGCTCATGAAAGAAAAGAAAAATATATAAATGAATATGGACTTTCTGAATATGATGCCGGAGTACTTACTAAAGATAAAAAAATATCTGACTATTTTGAAGAATGTGTATCATTAAAATGTGATCCAAAAAGCGCATGTAACTGGATTACAACTAGAGTACTAGGAGAACTAAATAAGAGCGAAGAAAATAATATAGATGATTTATATATAAGACCAAACATGATAGTAGAACTAGTTACACTTGTTAATGATAAAAAAATATCATCAGACCAAGCTAAAAAAGTATTTACTAAAATGTTAGAAGAAAGCTTAACTCCAAAAGAAATAGTTAAAAAATATGATATGGAAGTTATAGAAGATGCAGGTCTTATAGAATCATTAGTAAATGAAGTAATAAGTGAAAACGCAAAAGCTATAGAAGACTACCATAATGGAAGAACTAATATGTTAGATTATCTAGTTGGACAAGTAATGAAAAAATCAAAAGGAAAAGCTAATCCAGTAGAAGCAAAAGCTAAAATGTTAGAAAAGATAAACTAAAAGTACTTATATTAAGTACTTTTTTTGTAAATAAAATTATAAAGTATAATAAATTATTTTAAAGCGTGATATAATTATTTTGGAGAATGATATATGAAAAAGTTTTTAAGAAGTATTATTTGTTTTATAGTTGTTGGTACTATTTTAGGATTACTAACGTATTTTCTTTCTTTAAATGAAAAACTATATAAGTTAATTAATAAATCTAGTGTTAATATTGGAAATATTTATGTTGAAAAATTTAAAGTTAAAATAATAGATGAAACTAGTAAAAGTAGACCTTATGCAGTATCAATTAATAATAATCATGCAGCTTGGCCACATGCAGGTTTACAAGATGCATATTTAGGTTATGAACTAATTGCAGAGGGTGGAATAACTAGATTAATAGCACTATTTAAAGATCAAAATACTGCTAAAATAGGTTCAGTTAGAAGTGCAAGACATTATTTCTTAGATTATGTTATGGAAAATGATGCAATTTTTGTACACTATGGACAGTCACCTCAAGCAAAAAAAGATATAGCATCTCTTAGTATTAATAATGTTAACGGAATGTATGATGCAAAAGGATTCTTTAGAGATAAAACATTAAAAAGAGCATGGGAACATACAGCATTTACTTCAATAGAAAAAATAAATACAGTTGTAAAATCTAAAAAATATAGAACTACTACAGAAGAACAATTATTAAAATATAGTCCAATAAAAGTAGATCATTCAAGCGATAGTTCCCTAAAGACTGCAAATAAAGTAACAATAAAATATTCTGATTATCAAACAACTTCATATGAATATGATAAAGAAAATATGAATTATAAAATGTTTATGTCAGGAAAATCACATGATGATTTAGTTACTAAAAAACAATATACAGTTAAAAATATAATAACATATCAAGTAAAAAATACTTCTTTAGGAGATAAAAAAGGAAGACAAGATTTAGATAATGTTGGTAGTGGAGAAGGATATTATATATCTAATGGAGAAGCCATTAAAATTAAATGGAGTAAATCTTCAAGAAGTTCAAAAACAAAATACACTTTAATGAATGGAGAAGAATTAGTAGTTAATGATGGTAATACATGGATACATATTCAACCAAAAGGACAAACACTAAAAATAGAATAAAAAAACTTTCATAGAATATAATTTAATAAAAAATGTTGAAATATTATTTCATTAATGTTAGAATAATATTGATAAGAATAAGGAGGAAACCCATGGATAGTATATTAAGTTTTTTAGCAGACAATTATAAATATTTTATGATAGCTGCAGTAGTTTTACTATTTGCGCTAATTGGTTTCATAGTAGATGGTAAAAAGAAAAAGAAAAATGAGGAGGTAGTTCCAGTACCTAATGCTGATGCTCAAGCTCAAGCTGCACAAGGAATGGCACCAACACAACCAGTTCAACCACAACCTGAAGCACCAGCTCCAGCGGTAGAACAAACAGTTGCTGAACCAGGATTAGTTATTGAAGAACCTTCATTAAATAATGTTGAACCAGCAAGTCAAGAATTAAATCTTGATGCACCTGCACAAGAAGAACAAGGAAGTATATTTGGTACTCCTGAAATGCAAGCTCCAGCAGCAGTTGAAACAACTGCACCTGACCCTGCAACAGTAGAAGAACCAACACTAGTTATAGAAGATAAAGAAGCAGCTCCTGCTCCAGAAATGACTGCTCCAGCAGCAGAACCTGAAGCACCAGCTCAAGTTGAAACAGTAACACCTGAAGTTGCTCCAGCAGCTCCAGTTGCTGAACCAATAGCTACACCAGTACCTGAACCAGTTGCTGAGCCAGTAGCTGCACCAGTTGCAGAACCTGCTCCTCAAGAAGCAGTACCTGCTGCTCCAACAATGACAGCTCCAGAAATGCCAGCCGCTCCAGCAGCAACACCAACTACACCTGAAGCACCAATTCAACAATAAAAACATAAACTGAAAATCATTATTTTCAGTTTTATTTTGCTTTAAAAAATGTTATTATTAAAGTAGGTGAATAATATGAAACAAGACAATATTATAAAAATATTTTTAATATCACTTATAACTTTAGTTTTATTAAGTATCTTTGGATTCACTTATGCATACTTCAGTTTAGAAATAGAAGGAACACCTAAAGATATAGTAATGACTACTGGAGATTTAAGACTTGAATATAAAGATGAAACTGAGCTATCATTAGCAGATGCGGTACCAGGAGATTCAATCTCAAAAGTTATTACAGTAAAGAATGTTGGTACAAAGAATGCAACGTATTCTTTGTACTGGGGAAATCTTATTAATACAATAGAAAATTATGAACTACATGTAACATTAAATTGTAAAAGCTATACTAACTATGGAGAAACTACACAAACAGAAAGCGGAACATGTGATAGCATCTATAGAGCAGTACCAATAAGTAGTACATTAACTACTAGCAATATAAAAGGTAATATATCAATAGATCCTAATGTTACACATGAATATACAGTTACAGTAACATTCGATAATAAACCTTATAGTCAAAATGATAATCTAAATAAAACATTTAGAGGTAAGATTGGTATACAAGAATACACAGCTCCAGAAGTATATAATTGCACATTCGATGGAGAATTAACTCAAGGAGCCGAATATGTTAATGGACAATATACTTATAGGTATATGCAAGAAGGAATAAAAAGCAATTCTTTAGCAATATGGGGAAATATAAATATTGATGGATGGGGAGTACAACTTACAGATAAAACTAGTACAGATTCGGTAACTAGTAAAGTTTGTACTTATATAAATGATAAGCCGGTTATTTCAATGTCCAATATGTTTTATCGTAGTCAGGCTACAATAATAGATTTAAGTAACATTAATACAAGTGAAGTTACTAATATGAATGGGATGTTTGGCAGTTGTACCGCATTAACAACATTAGATGTAAGTAACTTTGACACTAGAAAGGTTACTAGCATGAGCGATATGTTTGCTAATATTAATGTATCAAAACTAGATTTAAGTAATTTTGATACAAGTAATGTAACAGATATGTCTGACATGTTTAATAATAGCAATATACCAACATTAGACCTAAGCAGTTTTAACACGAATCACATAACTCGAATGTCTTATATGTTTAATAACACCAGTGTAACTAATTTAGATTTGAGTAGTTTTAATACAAGCAACGTAACAGATATGAGATATATGTTTCAAAGTAGCACACCAGAAAAAATAGATTTAAGTAGTTTTGATACATCAAATGTAAAAAGTATGTATAGCATGTTTTATAAAAGTAAAGTGAAAATATTGAATTTAAGTAACTTTAATACAAGTAAAGTAACAAATATGGCTAGCATGTTTCAAGGTTGTGAAGCAACAACAATAAATGTAAGTAATTTTGATACAAGTAAAGTAACAAATATGGCTAGCATGTTCTCTTCTAGTAAAGCTACAACACTAGATTTAAGTAGCTTTAATACAAGTAAAGTTATAGATATGAGTTCTATGTTTGAATATAGTCAGGCAACATCTATCAAGTTAAATAGTTTCAATACTAGTAAAGTAACAAAAATGAATTCTATGTTTGATTCAAGTAAAGTAAGCTTTTTAGATTTAAGCAGTTTTGATACATCAAATGTAACAAATATGAATTATATGTTTTATAATAATCGTAATTTAGAAACAATATATGTAAGTGATGGGTTTACAACTGAAAATGTTCAAACGAGTACCAATATGTTTAAACAAAATTATAGTTTAATAGGCGGAGAAGGAACAAAATATAATAGTTCTTATATTGATAAAACATATGCACGCATAGATACAGCAAGTACTCCTGGATATTTCACAGCAAAACAATAAAAATACTTAAAACTATTGAAATTTATTAATAATTTTGATAGAATCTAATACATTGAAAGACGAGTAGGATAAAAATACTTTATAGAGAGTTAGTGGTTGGTGTAAACTAATAAGTACTATATTTGAAGCTACTTTCACTTATGAGTTAATAGCTCACGTGGAAATACGTTACATTAATTAAGATAATTAAAGGATGGTACCGTCTATATGACTCCTTGTGTGCCATTCTTTTTTATTTTATAGGGAGGAAAAAATATGAATATTAAAGATTTGTACATTGATTTTTTTGTTAGTAAAGGACATAAGCAAATACCAAGTGCGCCAGTAGTACCTGAAAATGATCCAAGTGTTTTATTTAATACAGCTGGTATGCAACCACTAATACCATATTTAATGGGACAAACTCATCCATATGGTACTAGACTTTGCGATTATCAAAAATGTATTAGAACAAATGATTTAGATAATATAGGAGACACTTATCATCATACATTCTTTGAAATGTTAGGAAACTGGTCATTAGGTGATTATTTTAAAGATGAAGCAATAGAATGGAGCTTTGAATTTTTAACAAAGGTATTAAATATACCAGTTGAAAGACTTGCTGTAACTGTATATGCAGGAAGTGATAACATTCCATTTGATGAAGTTTCATATAACAAATGGTTAAGTTTAGGAATTAAGAAAGAAAGAATTGCTAAAACAGTAGATGATAACTTCTGGATAGCAGGAGAAGCAGGACCATGTGGGCCAGACTCAGAAATGTTCTACTGGAGAAGTAATGATCCAATTCCTGAAGTATTTGATACAGAAGATGAAAGATGGGTTGAAATTTGGAATGATGTATTTATGCAATACAATAAAAGTACTGATGGAACAATAACAGAACTACCTAAAAAGAATGTTGATACTGGTATGGGAGTAGAAAGAGTAACAGCAATCCTAGAAGGTGTTAATGATAACTATGAATCAAGTATCTGGAAAGATGTTATAGAATTAATTAGTAAGATTAGTAATTTACCATATAATGGTAATGAACAAAGTATGAGAATAATAGCCGATCACTTAAGAACAAGTGTATTTATTAGTGCTGATTATGCTGGAGTAAAACCAAGTAATGTAGGTCAAGGATACATCTTAAGAAGATTAATTAGACGTGCTATTAGACATGCTAAAAAACTAGGAATAGACGTTTCTAGTAATTGGGAGCAAGAAATTGCATCATTAATTATTTCTAAATATGAAAAATATTATAGTGAATTAACTGATAATAAAAATACTGTATTAGAAGTATTAAAAAATGAGAAAGAAAAATTCAATAGAACTTTAGAAAAAGGATTAAGAGAATTTGAAAAAGTTACTAGAGATAATAAAGATATAGATGCAACTACTGCATTTAGATTATATGATACTTATGGATTCCCAATTGAATTAACAGTTGAACTTGCTAAAGAAAGAAATTTAAATGTTGATGAAGAAGGATTTAAAGAAAAATTTAAAGCTCATCAAGAATTATCAAGAACTGCTTCAGCTGGTCAATTCAAAGGTGGACTTAGTGGTAACAATGAAATAGAAACTAAATATCATACAGCAACACACTTACTAAACGCAGCATTAAAAGTAGTTGTTAATAAAGATGTTCATCAAAAAGGTAGTAATATCACTGATGAAAGAATGAGATTTGACTTTAGTTGCGATCATAAACTAAGTGATGAAGAAAAACAAAAAATTGAAGATTTAGTTAATGAATGGATTAAAGAAGGTCTTCCTGTAACTGTAGAAGAAATGAGCAAAGAAGATGCTATTAAATCAGGAGCAGAGTGTATGTTCATTGAAAAATATCCAGATATCGTTACAGTTTATACTATCGGAGATAATATTTCCAAAGAACTTTGTGGTGGCCCACACGTTAAAAACACTAATGAACTTGGACACTTCAAAATAGTAAAAGAAGAAGCATCATCTGCAGGAGTAAGAAGAATAAAAGCTATATTAGAATAAGTACCTATGGTACTTTTTTCTTTTTCATGATAAAATGAATTTTAGAATAGGAGAATATATGAAAAAGAAAATATTTTTAGTATTAGTATTAATGAGTTCATTGTTATTGTTAACAGGATGTTCTAAGAAAGCAATAACTATAGAAGAATTCACATCATCTGTTGATACAGACAAATACACAGTTGGAGAATATGAAAGTGGTCAAATAGACACAATTATTGAAGGACTTGAAAGAGGTGCATACATAACAAATGGTGCATTCAACATTAACTTTTATGTTTTGAGTAACCCAGCACAAGCAATTGATTTATTTGGCTTATACAAAGAAGAATTTGATGCACAAGACGCTGATGAAACAAAAAAATATACAATGAAAGCAGATAATTATGAGATATATGAATTAACTACTGATGCTATGTATAATTATATTTGTAGAGTTAAAAATACACTTGTATATGTTAGCGCTAACGTAGAAGATAAAGATGAAGTAAAAACAATAATTAAAAATATAGGATACTAAAAATAACCATATTCATAAGAATATGGTTTTAATATGAAAATATGATATAATTTAGTAGGTGAAGAAAATGAATATATACGATTTTACTTTAGAAGAATTAGAAAACTTTTTAATAGAAAATGGATTTAAAAAATATAATGCTACTCAAATAATAGAATGGATGTATGAAAAGAAAGTATATGACTTTAATAAGATGACAAATCTTAGTAAAAAGTTAATAGAGTTTTGTAATGAAAAATTTCATTTTAATGATTTAAAAGTAGTTAAAGTAGAAAAAAGTACTTTAGCAAACAAGTATCTTTTAGAATTATCTGATAATAATAAAATAGAATGTGTTCTTATGAATCATGATTATGGATACAGCCTATGTGTTTCAAGTCAAGTTGGATGTAATATGGGATGCTCATTTTGTGAAAGTGGAAGACTTAAAAAAGTAAGAGATTTAACTCTTTCAGAATTAGTTGGACAAGTAATAAGTGTAAGTACTTATGAAAATATTAGAATAGATTCTATAGTAGTAATGGGTATTGGAGAACCATTTGATAACTTTAATAATATTAAAAGATTCATAAGTGTTGTAATTAACAATAAAATGATTAATATAGGTCAAAGACATCTAACAATAAGTACTTGTGGATTAGTACCTAAAATATATGAATTTGCTGACTTAGAAACAGGTGTAAACTTAGCAGTTAGTTTACATGCACCTAATAATGAAATAAGAGATAAAATAATGAAGATAAATCATGCTTACAAGATAGAAGAAGTAATGAAAGCATTAGATTACTATATAGAAAAGACTAATAGAAGGGTAACAATAGAATATATAATGTTAGCTGGCATTAATGATAGTGATAAATGTGCAGAAGAATTAGCTCATCTTGTAAAGGGAAAACTTATGTATGTAAACTTAATACCTTATAATGAAACATCTAATTTTACAATGAAGAGAAGTAATGACTTTAAAATAAAAAGTTTTTATGATATACTTAAATCAAATAATGTAAATGTAACAATAAGGAAGGAAATGGGTGGTAATTTATCAGCTGCCTGTGGCCAATTAAGAGCTAACGAAATGGAACGTGAAAGTAAATAGTTTACATTAATAAAAAGAAGGTGAAATATGAAGACTTGTTATCAAACTGACCCAGGAAAAGTTAGAAGTCATAATGAAGACTCAGTAACAATTATTAAAAATATGAGTGGTGAGTACTTATTAGTAGTAGCTGATGGAATGGGTGGACATAAAGCTGGAGAAGTTGCTAGCTCTTTAGTAGTAACTGAACTTGGTAAAAGATTTGCTGAACTATCAAGTATAGGTACTAAAGAAGAAGCAGTAATCTGGTTAAAAGAAATAATTGATGAAGTAAATATCAAAATATTAAAATATTCTGAAGAACATATAGATGCAAGTGGTCTTGGAACAACTTGTGTTTGCTCAATACTAACTAAAGATTTCTTACTGTTTGGAAACGTAGGAGATTCAAGTGGCTTTGTATTTAAAAAAGGTAAACTTTATAAAGTTACCAAGGATCATACACTAGTAAACATCCTACTAGAAAACGGAGAGCTTACTGAAAGCGCAGCAAAAAATCATCCACAAAAGAATGTACTTATGAAAGCATTAGGTGCAGCTGAAACTATAGAAATGGATATTTTTGATGTAGAACGTACAGTAGATGGTATATTCCTATGTAGTGACGGACTTACTAATATGTTAACAGTAGAACAAATGGAAAAAGTATTAAATGATAATG
>OLHA01001619.1_pt1 | contig 11790 bp, 5 predicted proteins | sample 1605961 | NCBI WGS metagenome assembly OLHA01 (sample SAMN03283288) | human gut metagenome | biome: human-associated habitat; material: feces | host: Homo sapiens | place: Peru | collected 2012
CAGCTCTCCCAGAGGGAGAGCCAAGAGCGCTTCGCGCTGTGCACTAAATTCCAATTTAACCGCCTATGCTTACATACTGATCAGGAGGGATCTTCCATGCGACGGGTGACCGGTATTTTTCTTGTGCTGCTTCTGGCCTTTCCCCTGCTTCTGCCTTCCGCCCGGGCGGCGGGGCTGGAGGTAGCCGCCAAAAGCGCTGTACTCATGGACGCAGCTACGGGAACGGTGCTGTTTGAATCCAATGCTCACGAACCGCTGGCGCCTGCCAGTGTGACCAAGGTCATGACCATGCTTCTGATCATGGAAGCGCTGGACTCCGGGCAGATCACCCCGGAAGATACGGTCACCGCCTCGGAAGCAGCCGCCGCCAAGGGCGGGAGCCAGATCTACCTGAAGGCGGGCGAAACCATGTCTGTCTCGGATATGCTCAAATCCATCGCCGTCTCCTCCGCCAATGACTGCGCCTGTGCCATGGCGGAGCACCTGGCCGGCAGTGAATCTGCCTTTGTAGACCGGATGAACGCAAGAGCCCGGGAGCTGGGAATGAACGACACCAATTTTGTCAACTGCACCGGCCTGGACGATGGGCCCGACGCCTCCCACCACCGCACCAGTGCCTACGACATTGCCCTCATGTCCCGGGAACTCCTGAGATGCCATCCAGATATCACCAATTTCACCACCATCTGGATGGATACCGTCCGGAATGGGACCTTCGGTCTGTCCAACACCAATAAGCTGATACGGTTTTACCCCGGGGCCACAGGCCTGAAAACCGGATTTACCTCCGGAGCCGGATACTGTCTCTCCGCCTCTGCCAAGCGGGATGGCTTCGAGCTCATTGCCGTGGCTATGGGCTGCGAAAGCAGCAAGGTCCGAAACGCCGCCTGCAAGGCCATGCTGGACTACGGTTTCGCGGGCTATACCCTCTGCCAACCGGAGCTCAGCGAGGTGTCCCCCGTCCCGGTCCGCCTGGGAAAATCCAGCCAGGTCCTTCCGAAGCTGGGGGAGAGCCAGTCCCTGCTGCTGCCCAAAAGCAAAAAAGCCGGACTCCGCCAGACCGTAGAGCTCTCCCAGGAGCTCATCGCCCCGGTGGAACAGGGGCAAACCATCGGGAAGCTCTGCCTCTACAGCGGCGAGGAGCTGCTTCTGGAGCTGCCGCTGGTGGCCGCCGAAGAGATTCCCAGGCTGACCTTGGGGGAGATCTATGTCCGGGTGCTGAAACGGGCGGCTATGGCGAAGACGTGACCCCTGCCTTCCCCTGGGGGAAGGTGCCGCCCCGGCGGCGGATGAGGGGCAGGCTCCCTTGCGTAAAGGGAGCTGTCAGCCCCAGGCTGACTGAGGGATCGCCTTGCTGTAGGCTTGGTCCGCCTCACACCCGTCCCGGCACGGCCCTGCCCCCCTCTCCCGGGAAAGGGTTTTTGTTTCGCCTTCATTGACAGGTAGAAACTCTCTGTGGTATAATTCTTTTACTACAGACGCACACCTCAAAAAGAGAGGAACGCTTATGGAACAAACCAGACTCCGGATTCTGTTTCTGGCCAATGTACCCTCCCCCTACCGGGTGGAGTTCTTCAACGTACTGGGCCGGGAATGTGACCTGACCGTTTTATATCAGCTCCACAGCTCCGCCGAGCGGGACAAAAAATGGACCGCCCAGGCAGACACCTGCTATGCCCAGGTCTACCTGAAGGGCCGGGCCACCTCTGTTGACAAAGCCCTGTGTCCCGGGGTGATCCCCTGGCTGCAAAAGGATTGGGATGCCATTGTGATCTCCGGCAACACCTCCCCTACGGAGCTGCTGGCCATCGCCTGGTGCAAGCTCCGGGGTATCCCCTACTGCCTGGAGGCGGACGGGGCCTTCCCCGGCTCCGGCCGCGGCCTCAAGGAGTTCATCAAGACCCAGGCCGTCCGTGGGGCCGCCATGTATCTCTCCACCTGCCGGGAGCTGGACAAATACTACCTGCACTACGGAGCAGAGGCCCAGCGCATCCGGCGGTATCGGTTCTCCTCCCTGGGGGAAACGGATATTCTCCCCCGGTGCCCCAGCCGGGAGGAAAAGAACGCCATCCGGGGGGAGCTGGGCATCCGGGAAGAGAAGGTGCTGCTGTCCATCGGCCAGTTTATCCCCCGCAAGGGCATCGATCTGCTGCTCCAGGCCGCCAACGGCATGGACAAGCGCATCGGCATCTACATCATCGGCGGCACCCCCACCGAGGAGTACCTGACCTTCGCCCGGGAAAACGACCTGACCAGTGTCCACTTCGTCCCCTTCCAGGAAAAGGAAGCCCTGAAACGCTACTACATTGCGGCAGATGCCTTTGTCCTGCCCACCCGGGAGGACATCTGGGGTCTTGTGGTCAACGAAGCCATGGCCTTCGGCCTGGGTGTGGTCACCACGGACCGGTGTAATGCCGGGCTAGAGCTGATCCAAAACGGGAAAAACGGTTTCCTGGTGCCCACAGAGGATGTCCACGCCCTGCGGGAGGCCATTCTGGCCTGCCTGGTAGACAGCCGCGCCCTGGGTCAGGCCGCCCTGGAGACCATCCGGCCCTACACGGTCCAGACTATGGCCGCGGACCACATCACCCACCTGACAGAATTTTCCCACAAAGATTGAGGAATCGCGCCTCCAACTGCGTCCTGGCCGGTGTTCCGGCCAAGGTTCTCCGGGAAGGCACGGATTGGGTGCCGGAGGTGCTATAATTACGTAAAATCCCGCCTGTTTCGTGGAAAACAGGCGGGATTTTCGGATTTTTTAGAACTTCACAGGCTTGATGTGCCAGATCTCATCGGCGTACTGACGGATGGTACGGTCGGAGGAGAACTTGGAGCCGGAGGCAATGTTCTCCAGGCACTTGCGGCCGAAGGCCAGCCGGTCCGCATAGTCGCGGTTGGCGCGGAGCTTGGCATCGATATAGGATGCGTAGTCCAGCAGGACAAAGTAGTTGTCGGCCTTATGCCAGGACGCGCCATCCAGCAGCGCATGGTACAGCTCCCGCTGGGCATCGTCGGTGGGGACAGTGCCGTCCACCAGCGTGTCAATGGCACGGTGCAGGTGGCAGTCGGTGTCGTAAATGCCACGGGCGTAGTAGCTGTCCTTTGCGGCGTTGATCTCCTGGACGGTGTGGCCGAAGATATACTCATTCTCCTGGCCAGCCTCCTGGGCGATCTCTACATTGGCACCGTCCAGGGTGCCCAGGGTCACAGCGCCGTTGAGCATCAGCTTCATGTTGCCGGTGCCGGAAGCCTCAGTGCCCGCAGGGGAGATCTGCTCGGAAATATCGGCAGCGGGGATAATATGCTCGGCGTAGGAGCAGTTGTAGTTCTGCACAAAGACCACCCGGAGCTTATTGGACACCTCGGGGTCGTTGTCGATCATCTTGGCGATCCGGTTGATATAGCGGATGATGGCCTTGGCCCGGGCATAGCCGGGAGCGGACTTGGCACCGAAGATGAACACGGTGGGATGGAAGTCGGGCAGTTCGCCGTTCTTCAGGCGGAAATAGATATCCACAATGGACAGGGCGTTCATCAGCTGACGCTTGTACTCATGGAGCCGCTTGACCTGGATATCAAAGATGAAGTCGGGATCCAGCTGAGCACCTTCCTTCTCGGCGATGACCTTGCACAGCTGCTCCTTCTTCTCATGCTTAATGGTATTGAACTGGCGCACCATGTCGTCGTCGATCATGGGCTTCAGATCTGCCAGACGGTCCAGATCCTTCAGGAAGTCGCCGCCGATGCGGTACTTGAGGAGCTGGGTCAGCTCAGGGTTGCACAGGCCCATCCAGCGCCGGGGGGTCACACCGTTGGTCTTATTCTGGAACCGCTCCGGGAAGACCTGGTACCAGTCGTGGAACAGGTCGTCCTTCAGGATCTGGCTGTGGATCTCGGCCACGCCGTTGACATAGCTGCCAACGTAGACAGAGAGGTTCGCCATATGGGCGGTGTTGTCTTTGATGACGAAAAGCCCCGGGTGCTCCCGCTTCAGCTTCTCGTCGATGCGGCGGATGATGTCCACGATCTCGGGGACCACGGAGGACAGCAGATCCAGGGGCCACTTCTCGAGGGCCTCGGACATGACGGTATGGTTGGTGTAGGAGAAGGTCCGCTGAGCAATGGAGAAGCTCTGGTCGAAATCCATGCCCTCGGCCATCAGCAGCCGGATGAGCTCCGGGATGGACATGGCGGGATGGGTATCGTTCAGCTGCACGGCATAGTAGTCAGCGAAGCGGCTCAGGTCGTTGCCGTGGGCGCTCTTAAAGGTCCGCAGCATATCCTGGAGAGACGCGGAGGACAGGACGTACTGCTGCTTGATGCGCAGACGCTTGCCTTCCCAGGTGGAGTCGTTGGGATACAGCACACGGGTGATGTCCTCAGCCTTGTTCTTCTGAGCCAGGGCCCGCAGGTAATCCTGGTCGTTAAAGGCGGAGAAGTCCAGCTCCTCTTCGGCCTCGCACTGCCACAGCCGCAGGGTATTGATGTTGTTGGTGCCGTAGCCGATGATGGGCACATCGTAGGGAACGGCCAGCACGGTATGGTCCGGGAACTTGACCTTCACGGTGTGATTATACCGGCGGTAGGACCAGGGATCGCCGTACTTGGTCCAGTCATCGGCATTTTCCTTCTGGCTGCCCTGCTCATCGAAGCTCTGCTTAAACAGGCCGAACTTATACCGCAGGCCGTAGCCGGACAGGGGGATGTCGCAGGAAGCGGCAGAATCCAGGAAGCAGGCAGCCAAGCGGCCCAGGCCGCCGTTGCCCAGCGCCGCGTCCTCGATCTCTTCCAGGCAGCTCAGATCCACGCCCTTGGCGGCGAAAAGCTGCTTCATCTCGTCCAGAATGCCCAGGTTATACAAATTGGAATACACCAGTCGGCCGATCAGGTACTCAGCGGAGAAATAATAGGCCTTCCGCTGCTGGAGCCGGGCAGATTTGCTGGCCTTCCAGTTGTCGGAGATGGCCATCATCACAGCCTCGCCCAGAGCCTCGTGGAGTTCCTGGGGAGTGGCCTCCTGCAAAGACACGTCGTAGGTGTACTTCAGCTGTGCTTCGGTCCACCGGAGGATGTTTGCGCAATCGTAATTCATTTTCAAACTCCAATCTCAAGCGGCTTACTGCCGCTGTATGGTTATTCGGCGAAAACACGCCGTTTTCTTTTCGACAACGCTTCCGGCGATTCCGGAAGGTGCCTATACGATGGTCCAGGGTATAGATTAGCTTTTTTCTCTCCGTTTGTCAAGTGATTTCTGAGGATCCAAAGCCATTTTCGGCGCTGCAGAACCAATCTTTGTGGAAAATCTACACATTTTCAGGGGGTGTGTACGAAAAAGAAAACCCTCTCCCGGGAGAGGGCGGACCGGACGAAGTCCGAGCCGCCTTCCCCCAGGGGAAGGGATTTCTTAGGCTTTCTTGGCTTTTCGTTTCTTTCTTCTGGCAATGACCGCCAGGACCACCAGCACCGCCCCGGCGGCAATGGCCAGGGTCACCCACAGAGGGGTGGCATCGGCTGTCCTGCGGACCGCTACCCGGAAATCGTTGCCCTCTGCGGCAAAGACCAGATAGCTGCCGTCGGTACTGGCGTCTGTCTCCTGCCAGCCGCTGCCCGTATCCAGGAATACACAGTAATCCTTATTCTTGTCCGGCTTGCGCAGGTGGATGGTGTGGCTGGCCCGATGATCCTCAGGAACCTGGACACTCCAGCCCTTTTCGCAGCCGCCGGGCAGGTCCTCCGTGATCGTCTGGGCATAGACGCTCTCCCCTTCCGGGAACTTGCCCTCAGCCAGGATCTCCGCCAGGCCGGTCTCGCCGGAATCGGCAGAGCCCTGGAGCTCCGTGTACTCGGCGGTGACCCGCTGGTCTGCCTGAACATGAACGGGATCCAGGTCCTTCCATACGCCGTTGTAGCCCTCCTTGGCGGGGACCTCCGGGATCTCCCGGAGGGTCTTGTTGTACTCTACCTCCCGGCTCTCGGTGGCATCATCGGATACGAAGGTAATGACCATCTTCTGGAAGGCGCCGGGCACATGGTCCAGAGCCATAAGTGCCCGATAGGTCACCGGCTCCGCCGCCTCCTGGTAGCTGATGCCGTCAATGCCCGCCAGCAAGTCGGACTCCACAAAGACGTTGTTTTCCGCGGTGCCGTCCTCGGTGAGCTTGCCCAGAATGGCACCCACATACTCTCCTTCGCAGGTGACGGTCACAAGGGACCGGCAGTCGGTGACCTCATCGGCCTCACCGGCAATGCCGCCCACCAGGCTCTTGCCCACCAAGCCGCATTTGGCCCAGCAGTCCCGGACCTCCGCCTGAGACAGGCCTACAATGCCGCCCACCCAGTTGGCATCCTCGGAATCCATATAGCCGTAGCCCTCACAGGAGATAATGGCACCCAGGGTGCTCTTGCCGGCAATACCACCGGCCACCTGCTTCTTGGCCTGGACGGTGCCGTGATTCACACACTTGTACACCAGGCCCCGGGTCTTCACCGAGAAGTTCAGGGACTTGTCCCCGATGGTGGACAGATCGTCCTCCGGGTCCAGGTCGTTTTCCCAGGACAGGGCACCTACGATGCCGCCGGCGTTGATGTCCGCATTCACGTCACCGTAGTTCACGCAGTCCCGGATCTTACCGGCGGAATCCTCTTCCACATCCTCGCCGGATACATCCTCCGTCAGGTTCTCATTGTCCTCCCGGCCGCTGAGGACGTTCACCACCCGGCTGATCTGGCTGCTCAGGTCCTGGATATCGTCCAGGATCGTATCTCCCTGGCCGGAGGCCGTATCCGCCAGGGAGCTCATGGCTTTGATGGTATCCGACAGGCTCTCACCTACCAGTCCGGCAGCGGCCCACATTTCGTCAAGGCCTTCTACATGGATACTCGGCACTTCGATATCCGGGTAGCTCATGTCCGGGTCGATCTCCGTATCCGGGTCCGGCTTCACCACCGTGATATCCATTCCTTCGGAGATGACCTCCAGCAAATAGTTGATGGCCCCCACAAAGGTATTCGCGTTGTACTCCACCTTGCCCAAGCCGCTTTGAAGCGCGCTGTTCGCGCTGGCGGCATCGTTGGAGGTCCTGCTCAGGATATTGGACAGGGTCTTGGTCTCCTTCTCCAGCTTTTGCAGCGTATCCTCGCTGTACACCAGAACGTTGTTGGGCTCCATCTGGCCCAGAATGCCGCCGCCCTCCTTCCGGGCCTGGACAAAGCCGAAGTTCTCGCACTCTGCCATAAAGCCGCTGCTGGAACCCGCCACACCGCCTACATTATAGCCGGTGTGCTGGTAGCCAACGTCGCCCTCGTTTTTGCAGCCCCGGATGACGCCGCTGCTGGAGCCCACTACGCCGCCAATATCGGAGCCGGAGATCTTGGTGTCCTCGGTGGTGAGCTTGGTAAAGGTGATGTCCTCCAGGTTGATGCTGTCGTCCGGGATCTGGGTGTTGACGCTGGCCTTGTTGATGCAGCCTGTAACCACGCCCTCATTTTTGCCAACGACACCGCCTACCACCTTTGTAGCCCGGATATAGCCCTGGGAGGTGCAGGAGATGACACGGCCGGTAACCGCGTTGTAGCCCACCAGGCCACCCACCTGATCGGTGGCCTCCAGGGTGCCGGAGAAGGTGACATTCTGGATGGAGCCGTTGTTGACTCCCACCACGCCGCCGATCCTGGTGGCGCTGCCGGTGGGCAGGATCTTGCCCACCACTTCCAGATTCATGATCTTGCCGTCCTTCTGAAGGTAGCGGAACAGGCCCTGGGCAGAGCCCTCTGCGTCGATCTTTACATTGGTGATTTTGTGGTTCCCGCCGTCGAAGATGCCGCCAAAGGTGGGGATCTCCAGGTTGGGATAGTCCGCCAGGGAAATATTGTCCGTCAGGGTCACCTTCAGGTTCCGGCTGGCGCTGTCCAGACGGCACCGCTTGGCAAGGCTCACCAGGTCTTCTGCCGTGGCGATCTTCACCTCTTCATAGTGGGTGGGCTGGGTTTCCTCCCTGGTTTCCGCGGTCTGCTCCGTATCCTTCTTGGCCTCTGCCGCCTTGCTCTGCATCGGCAGGCTCAGGGCCAGGGTGGCTGCCAGCATCAGGCAGGCAAGCCGAGTCACATTCTTTTTCATTTCTGGCTTCCCTCCTCAATGGCAGGATGTTCTTCTATGGTTTCCAGGCTGTCCGTAGAGATGGCGGCGTTGATCTGGCCGGTGAGCACACCGTTGATCTCCGCGTCCACCATACCGCTGATGTAGCCTCTGACACGGCCCTTGACCCGCATGGTGCCGGAGGCGGAGCGAACCTTTCGCTCCAGCTGGGGCATCTCGAAGCTGGTGCGCTCGATGACGGTATCACCCAGCACCAGGATCTGGGGCAGCACCGCCAGGACCAGCACCATGGAGATCACGGTGCCCCGGCCCAGGCACTGGCCAATGGCAGCAATGACCGGGTTGGTGGTCATCCGCTCAATGAGCATACCGGCAGAGGCCAGGATGGTGCCGGAGGTGAAGATGGTGGGGAAGGAGCCGTTCAGGGCCTCGATAATGGCCTGCTTGGGGGGATACAGTCCCTTCATTTCCGTATAATGGCTGGAAATCACGATGGCATAGTCGATATTGGCGCCCATCTGAATGGAGTTGACGATCAGATAGCCCAAGAAGTATAGCGGCGTATTCTCAATCGTCGGGAAAGAGAAGTTGATCCAGATACTGCCCTGGATGACCATGATCAGCAGCACAGGAAGACCCGCGGACTTGAAGGTGAACAGCAGAATCAGCATAACAAACAGAGCGGACAGGATGGAAATCAGCAGATTGTCTTCAATGAAAGAGGAACTCAGATCCATGGCGCTGGTGGTGTTGCCCACCACATAGTAGTCGCCGTCGTAGTACTGTCCCACCAGGGCATGGATGTCATCGATCATCTGGAAGGTGGCATCGCTCTCTTCCGGCAGGTCCAGGTAGACCACCATCCGGCTGTATTTGTCGCTTTGCAGCTGGAGCGTTGCCTGATCCAGCTGATCGAACAGATCATCCAGGTCATCCTGGATGTCGCTGTCCAGTCGTACATTCCCCTTCTCCATCTGCTCCTTCAGGAACATAAACATATCGTACAGCGGCACCTCATAGGCCCCCACGCCGTTGATGAGCTCGCCGTACTGGCTTTTATCCGTGGCGTAGGCGGTATAGAGCAGCTTGCAGACCTCGTAGTTCAGTCCCGCCACCTCGGAAAACTGCCGGGGCGTCAGGGCATCGGTAAGCACATAATCGTCGATAGCCTCAATGCTGGAAAGGCCCATGGTGCTTTTGACGTGGTTATCCTGGGACAGGGTGTCCAGGATCTTCCCTTCCTTTTCGTAGTCCCCGGCAGGCACAATGATGGCCACCATATTGCTGTTGCCGAAGGTAGACTTGATCTTCTGGGTGGCAATCTGCTTTTCGCTTTGCTTGACGGTGGTCAGGTCGGTGTAAGTATACACATAGGGGCACTTGTTGGCAAAGATGCAGGCCACGGCGGCAACCGCCACGAAAATCGGAGGGATGATGAAGCGGGTCTTTACGTCAAATTTTCCCACTGCCGTGATTTTGGGCAGGATCTCCTTGTGCTTGGTTTTGTCGATCAGGTTGCTGAAGAGCATCAGCAGGCCAGGCATCAGGGTAAATACGGACAGCAGGCTCAGCAGGATGGCCTTGATCAGCACAATGGCCATGTCGAGACCGATGCCGAAGTGCATGAAGGCCAGTGCGCCCAAACCGGAGATGGTGGTCAGAGAGCTGGAGGATATCTCCGGGATGGCCTTGCTCAATGCCTCGATGCAGGCCTCCCGGGTGGGCAGGGTCACGTGCTCCGCGGAAAACCGGTGGCACAGGATGATGGCGTAGTCAATGGCCAACGCCAGCTGCAGCACCACCGTCACGGAGTTGGAAATGAAGCTGATCTTGCCGCAGAGGAAGTTGGTGCCCATGTTCAGCAGGGCCGCCGCGCCGAAGGTCATGACCAACACCGGCACCTCCATATAGGCCTTGGAGGTCAAGGTCAGCACCACCACAATGACCACGGCAGCCACGGCAAAGATCGCCACAATTTCGTTGGCCAGGTCCGCGGAAGCGTCCTCCCCCACTGTGGTATCCACATAGACATCATAGTCTTCCAAAAGGCTGTTGATGTTGTTCATTGCCTGGATGGCCCGGTCGTCCATCTCCTCCGCGTCGAAGGATACGTCGATGAGGGCAGAGGCCCCCCGGTAGTGGTCCTGGGTATTGTCAAAGGTCACCCGGGAAACGCCGTCGATGTCCTCGATCTGGTCTGCCAAAGCCTGGGCATTGGCAGGGGTGATGTTCGCGATCATCACTCTGGCCGAGCCGTAGGTGACAAAGTTGTCGTTCATCACCGTCAGACCCTGGCGGGTCTCCGTGTCATCCGGCAGATAGGTGGTGATGTCGTTTTCCACCTCTACCCAGTTCCGGGAAAACAGGCTGAACACCAGAGCGACCACGTACAGCAGGAAAAACAGGTTCCGCTTGTCTACAATGAAGGCAGCAACCTTTTTCATCCCGCCGTTTTCTTCTTTTCCGTCCTTCTCATTTGCCATAGAATGTTTTTTCCTTTCCAGAGGGCAGCCAAACAGGCCCACCACCCCCTATGAATTTTTTTCATTAGAATAGCACAAAGCCGCAAATAAAAAAATAGGCAAAAGGGAGAATTTGTTTAGCCAAATTTTACGAATTCGTAAAATTTGCGCAAGGCCCCCCAAATTCTTCCACCGGGAGAAAGGATTTGGGGCGGCGGAAATTTCCGCCGCCCCTTTCGTCGTCCCTTTGGGCTTATTTTCGAACCGTCAGGGCGAATTGCGCCTGAATGGGTTTGGCATCCGAGGCTGCGTTTTCCGGCTTTACGTCCAGAATCAGGGTGTACTTGCCGGGCTTCAGATTGGTAAAAGCTCCAGAAGGAACGGTAATCATCCCGGATTGGGCGTCAAACCTGATGCCACCGGCCGTCCTCACTGCCTCCCGAAGGGCGGCGGTGGTCTTGGCATTCAACGTAACGCCTGCCATTTTCGCCCCAGCCGGGCTGGCGACGGTGAGCTTTTGTATCAGATTCGTGGACTGGGTGGTGAACACCGTCCGGTTAGGCAGCTTTGCCAGCTTGAAGGCACTCTGGGTGACCTTGACACTCAGGGCAGCACCGGTGATCTTCTGGCCGCAGGCCGTCAGAACCGGTGTCACCTTGTAGGTGGTCTTGGTGGAGTAATTCTCACCGGACTTTGCCAGGGTCAGATGAATCTTGCCCTTGGAATCCAGGCTGACGTGGAACAGATCCGCATTGTCGCCGGTCAGCTCCACCGCCGCAGGTGCGCCCAGGCAGTTCGTCAGCTTGGGGGTATAGACGATCTCGCTGTCCGGATCCAGTACATCCAGCTTGCCCTTGGCGCTGAGCTTGAAGGTAGGTGCCTTGTCGTAGGTCTGGATTTTCAGGGTCAGGGACTTATCCAGCTCCGCACTGGGACAGAGGCCGTCCATCCACAGCTTCATGCCATTCAGCTGAAAGGTGCCACCGTTCATGGTGTTCTCCGTCAGGATAATACGCAGCTCTCCCGTGGTCTGCTCGTAGGTTACGCCCTCCGGCAAACTGGCAAAATACTGCAAGTGGTAATGCTCCGGATTACTGACACTCACCTTAACGGTAGCGATTTCCTTCCCCGCCAGGGATTTATTCAGCTTCACGGTGGAAGAAGAAAGCTTAACGGTAGGAATCTTCTCTTCCACCTGGACGGTCAGCTTGCCGGGAATCTCATAGGCATCAT
>OLHA01001622.1_pt1 | contig 11785 bp, 8 predicted proteins | sample 1605961 | NCBI WGS metagenome assembly OLHA01 (sample SAMN03283288) | human gut metagenome | biome: human-associated habitat; material: feces | host: Homo sapiens | place: Peru | collected 2012
TATAGACCTCGATGCCGCCGAAGTTATCCACCATTTCCACCAGCGCCTGCATGTCGATGGTCACATAGTAGTCGATGGGCAGCTTGTACTGGTCGTAGATGACCTCCGCCAGTGCGGCGATGTTGCCGCCGTTGGACAGGGCCACCGAGTTGATCTGGTAGTTCGAGACCGCGTAGGTCTTACCGTTGGAGAGATTCACCTTCCGGCCCTTGGTGGCCACAAGGCTGTTGCGGGGGATCTGCAGCATCCGCAGTGCGCCGCCCTTGATGTCGAACTGGCAGTAGAGGATCATATCTGTCATGCCGTCGTTGGTGCCGTCCGAGGAGTAGGCGCGGCCCTCTTCGTAGTCGATGCCGCAGACGAGGATGTTCACCACATCGCCCTTGTATTCCTCAAGGGTCTGGATCTCTTCCACCAGCGAGGCAGCATTTTCCTCCGGTTTGATGTTCTCCTCCACCTTGTTCACCATGCTGGCCGCGTAGATCACCACGCCTGAGATCACGGCCACCACCGCCAGTGTCACGGCCAGCGGGAGCCACATGGGGGTCTTCTTTTTCTTTTTGGCCTTGCTGCGGCGGCGGGGCGGCTGACTGGGGGCCGCGTGGGCACCGCCGCGGGGCGGGGTTCCATTGCCGCCGTTCCCTCCGTGGCTGGCCGGAGCCGCCGGGCGGGTGCGCTGCTCCACATGAGGCACAGACGGTTCTTCTTGGAAGAAATCCGGCTGCCCCTTCAGCGGGGCCTCGGTCGGCCGCTGTTCGGTAGGCCGGTTCAGGGAGCGTTGGGTGTTGATGCGGCGCGGAGCTTGACTCATTCCTAGATTTCCTCCAGCTTTTTCATTCGGGGTCGGTTTACATCCATGATACCCTTTAGTATAGCATCCTTCCCCACAATCTGCAATCGGTTTTCATTTCCGGTGGGCAGGACGAATTTTAAGGCTTTGCGGCGCGGGCCTCCACCTGCGCCTGAATGTCGTCGTAGGCCGCCTTTGACATGGGGTCCAGCGGCTTACCCTGAGACAGCACGAAATCGTTCGTCTGCTTCAGGGCCATCAGCATGGCAGCGTCGAGGTCCTTCCGCTCCAGCTTGCGCAGCTTGTTCACGCCCGGCCAGTCCCGCTCGGCGCTGGACATATCGGCCAGATAGAGGATCTTGTCCAGCTTGCTCATGCCCGGCTTGCCCGCCGTGTGGCACGCGATGGCGGAGAGGACGGCTTCATCCTCCACCCCCCACTCGGTGCGGGCGAGGATGGCGGCGCAGATGCCGTGCCACACCGGGGTGGGGCGCTCTTCCCCGCCCTCGGCGTACTCCGGGTGAGCCTTCATGATGGCCCGCATCTCGTCCTTGGAGATCTCTTTTGCAGAGTCGTGCAGCAGAGCAGCCAGCGCGGCCTTGTCCTCGTCGGCGCCATAGCGCTTGGCCAGTTTGACGGCCATTTTTCTCACATTCAGGGTGTGCTCGTAGCGCTTGTCACTCAAGCGGCTGCGCACAAGCTCCTTTGCCTGTTTCTGGTTCATGGTTGTTGTCTCCTTTGGTTTCCCGGTACAGCCCCTCGCGCTGGATGACACGGCGGACAAGGGGCGGGAGTTCGTTTTCGCATCGGTCCCCGGCGGCAAGGCGGGCGCGAAGGTCGCTGCTGGCCATGGGCAGCGCTTCCACAGGCGCGAACAGGATGCGCGCCCCGGCGGCGTCCAGCCGCTTTGCCTTTTCGTGCAGCACCGGGTCGTCCCCGATGTTCCGGCTCGTGACGACCAGATGAGCCAGCTTCAAAATATCCTGCCAGCGGTGCCAGCCGTCAAAGGTCAGCAGCATATCGCTGCCGATGGCCAGATACAGCGCCGCGCCCGGATACTCCGCCGCCAGCATTTCCAGCGTGAGAACGGTGTAGTTCCGCTGGCCGCGTTCGGCCTGTTCCACCTCCCAGCCGCTGACTTCCAGCGCCGGGACGGCCTGTTCTTCCGCCAGCGCGGAAAAGCAGCGGCACATCTCGATGCGGAGCGCACCGGAAGCGCAGGTGCCCCGCTTGAAGGGCGAGACCCCGGCGGGCATGACCACGACTTTGTCCGGCTTCACCCGCGCCGCAGCAGCCCGCAGATTGTTCATGTGGCCGTTGTGGGGCGGGTCGAAGCTGCCGCCGTACAGAAGGATCCTCACTTCAGCAGGTCAGCGTAGGCGCTGTCCTTTTTCTTCTGGAGGTAGAGCACGAACTTGGAGCCGATGACCTGCACGCAGTCGGCACCGGTGGCCTCTGCCAGCAGCACCGAGGCCTCGCGGGCGTTGTACATGCTGTTGTCCAGCACCTTGACCTTGATGAGTTCGCGGGCGTCGAGGCAGTCCTTCACGCCTTGGATCATGGTCTCGTCGATCTCCCCCTTGCCCACCTGAAAAACGGGGTCCATGGTGTTTGCCTTGCCGCGCAGGATCGCGCGCTGTTTGCTCGTCAGCATAGTTGTTTCTCCTTTTATTTCAAAAAATCCGGTAACTTCTTCTCCATCTCGGCCAGCGCGTTCCCACGGTGGCTGATGGCGTCCTTTTCGTCGGGGGTCAGCTGGGCGTAGCTGCGGCCCTCGGTGTTGGGGCGCTTGCCCGTCTTGCCCACGCCGCATTCGTCGGGGATGAACAGCGGGTCGTAGCCAAAGCCGTAGTCTCCCGCCAGCCGCTCAAAGGCGACGCGGCCGGGGCACTCGCCCACACAGGTCAGATGCCGGCCTTCCGGCAGGATGAAGCAGACCGCCGCCACGAACTTCGCGCCGCGCTGCCCCGCCGGGACGTCCTTCATCTTCTCCAAGAGTTTGTCGTTGTTGGCCTCGTCGTCGCCGTGGCGGCCGCAGTAGCGGGCACTGTAGACGCCGGGGGCACCGTCCAGCGCGTCCACGCACAGGCCGGAATCGTCGGCGATGGTGGGCAGCCCGCTGGCCTTGCAGATGGTCTCGGCCTTGATGAGGGCATTTTCTTCAAAGGTGGTGCCGGTCTCGTCCGGCTCGATGGTGATGCCAAGCTCCTTCTGGCTGACGACCTCGTGGCCCTGTGCCTCAAGGATGCGCCGCAGCTCGCGGAGCTTTCCGGCGTTGCCGGTGGCTGCGCAGATTTTCATAATGTTCTCCTTAGTGCTTCCATCCCGTGCGGGGGATCAGCTCTTCCACAAAGCCCTCCGGGGTGAAGGGGATCAGGTCGTCGATGCCCTCACCCACGCCGATGAACCGCACCGGCAGCCCCAGCCGCTGCTTGACCGCCACGACGCAGCCGCCCTTGGCGGTGCCGTCGAGCTTGGTCAGGATGATGCCGGTGGCATTGGCGGCCTTGCAGAACTCCTTGGCCTGACTGATGGCGTTCTGGCCCGTGATGGCGTCCAGCACCAGCAGCGTCTCCAAACTCGCCTCCGGGGACGCCTTTTTGACGCTGCGGCTGATCTTGGCCAGCTCACCCATCAGGTTCGCCTTGTTGTGGAGGCGGCCCGCCGTGTCGGCGATGACCATATCGTAGCCGCGAGCCGTGGCAGACTTGACCGTGTCGAAGATGACAGCGGCAGGGTCTGCGCCCTCTCCGGCCTTGACCAGCGGCACACCTGCCCGGTCGGCCCAGATCTCCAGCTGCTCGCTGGCGGCGGCGCGGAAGGTATCGCCCGCTGCCAGCATGACGCGGCGGCCCTGCCGGGTGTAGTAATCGGCCAGCTTCGCGATGCTGGTGGTCTTGCCCACGCCGTTGACGCCGATGACGAGGATGACGGCGGGGTGGCCGTCCAACTCCATCTCGGCTTCGGGGCGCATCTCGTCGACGATCAGCTCCCGCAGCTGGTCGGCCGCTTCTTCGCCGGTCTTCAGGCCCTTCTCCTTCACGCGGTCCCGCAGCTTGTCCACCAGTTTGATGGCCACTTCGCCGCCCACGTCCGCCAGAATGAGCTGCTCTTCCAGTTCATCGTAGAGGTCGTCGTCGATCTTGCTGCCGGTCAGCGTATTGAGGATGTTGCCCCAAAAGCCCGTGCGGGTCTTTTCGAGGCCGTCCTTCATCTTGTCTTTTTCTTTTTTACCAAATCCAAAAAGTCCCATGTCGTGTATGGCCTTTCTTTTTACTTGTTCGCATCCTTGCCCTCTCAGTCAACGCTTTACAGCGATGACGGAGAGGTTTCCTCCATTATACCTACGAAACCAGCGTCGCGTCAACCTGTTCAAGGTCGAGCTTCAAAAGTTTCGACACGCCGTCCTCCTGCATGGTCACGCCGTAGAGGACATTGGCGGCCTCCATGGTGCCGCGGCGGTGGGTGATGACGATGAACTGGGTCTTGTCGCTCACCCGGCGCAGATACTGCGCGAACCGGCTGACATTGGCATCGTCCAGCGCGGCTTCGATCTCGTCGAGGATGCAGAAGGGCGCCGGGTTGACGGCGAGGATGGCGAAGTAGATGCTGATGGCCACCAGCGCCTGTTCGCCGCCCGAAAGGGCTTCCAGATTCTTGATGACCTTGCCCGGCGGCGCGACCCGGATGCCGATGCCGCAGCCCAGCACGTCGGTCTCGTCCTCCAGCACAAGGCTGGCCTCGCCGCCGCCGAACAGCTCGGCGAAGATGCGGCCGAAGTTCTCGTTGATGGCGCGGAAGCTGTCGGTAAAGATTTCCCGCATCTGGGTGGAGAGGTTCGCGATCATCCGGCCCAGCTCGTTCTTGCTGCCCTCCACGTCTTCCACCTGCACCCGGAGCGCATCGTACCGGGCCTTGACCTCGGCGTACTCCTCGATGGCGCTGACGTTCACGTTGCCGAGGGCGCGGATCTTGGTCCGCACCTCGGCCACCTGCGCCCGCAGCGCAGGGAGACTGTCGAACTCCACACAGATTTCTTCCGCCTGTGAAACGGTGAGCTGGTATTCATCCCAGAGCTTTGCGGCGGTGGCATCGTACTCGCTTTCGGCTGCGGCTTTCCGCTCGGCAAGGCGGGCCATCTCCCGGCCCATCTCCTCGCGGTCATCCGCCGCCGTGCGGGCCTTGGCCAGCGCCTCGGTCTCGTTTTTCTGGTGGAGCAGCCGCTCCTCGGTGGCCTTGCGGATGGCAGCTTCCTTCTCCGCGATCTTCCCGGTGCTCTCGCTCTTCGCCTTGCGGATGGCCTCGATCTCGGCGCGGCAGCTTTCGCTGCGGGCGGCGAGGGCGGAAAGGCTCTCTTCCAGCGAAGCGCGGCGGGCGGCAGCATCTTTCGTGCGCTGTTCCAGCGCGGCGATCTGCGCCTCGGCCAGCTCCGCGTCCTTCTGGCGGGTCAATTGCTCCAACCGCTTGGCGCTCAACTGATCCGATAGCTCCCGCTGGCGGGCGAGGAAGGCATCGTCCCCTTCGGCCAGCCGGTTCAGCTCCTCGGACTTTGCGGCGATCTGCGCTTCCAGCTCTGCCTCCTGTGCGGCGGCATCTGCCGCCTTGGTGCGGCTGTCGGCAAGCTGGGCGTCCAGCGTCTCGATCTCCGCTTCCCGCGCAGTGAGGGCAGTCTCGGCCTGTTCCACCGCCGCTTCCAGCCGCTTCTGCTCCGCTTCGGCGCGGACGCGGTCGTTGGCTGCGGTGATCTGCTCACTGCTTGCGGCGGTCAGCTCAGCGGAAATGGCGTCCAGTTGTGCCTTGCACTGGTCGGTCTTTTCCTGCGCCGCAAGGCAGTCCTTCTGGAGCCGCGCGGCCTTCCGCCGCAGCTCTTCCAGCTCCTGCTTGCGGGTGAACAGCCCCGCCGAGCGCTGGACGCTGCCGCCCGTGAAGCTGCCGCCCGCGTTGATGACCTGACCATCCAGCGTGACGACCTTGTTGTGGTAGCCGAGGTCCCGCGCCGCGCGGGAGGCCTCGTTGATGTCGTCCACCACGACGATCCGGCCCAGCAGGTTCGAGACGATGTTCCCATAGCGGGCATCGGCCTTGACAAGGCTGGACGCCAGCTTTGCCGAACCGGTCAGCCGTCCCCGGAACACACCGGGCTGGACCGTATCCAGCGGCAGGAAGGTGGCCCGGCCCGCGTTCTCACTGCGGAGCAGAGCGATGCCCGCCTTGGCGGCGGCTTCGTTCTCGACCACGATGTTCTGCAAAGCGCCGCCCAGCGCCGTCTCGATGGCCACTTCCCGGCCCGGCTCCACTTCCAGAATGGAGGACACCGGCCCGATGATCCCCCGCAGCCGCCGGGCCGAAGCGGCCCGCATCACGGTCTTGACGGAGTTCTGGTAGCCGTCCATATTCTTTTCCAGCTCCCGCAGAACGGAAAGCCGCTGCCGGGCCGCATCCAGCTCCCGGCTGAGCTTCTGCTCGGCTTCGTCGGCCTCGTCCAGCGCAGCGCGGCGGTTCTTCTGCTTCAGCTCCAACCCCGCCCGGATATTCGCCAGCTGCTTTTCGTTCTCGGCCAGCATCCCGCGGTATTTCACGGTGTCCTCTAAGTCCTGTTTGGCGTCGTCCCGCTGGACGGCCAGCGCCTCGGCGGCTTCTTCCAGCGCGGGAAGGCGGCTCTTCGCCGTCTCGGCGGCGGCTTCGGCAGCGGCTTTTGCCACCTGTGCCTCGGTATGCCGGGCGCTCAGGGCCGTGACCTCGGTGCGCAGCGTGTCCCGCCGGGCCCAGCTGCGGTCGCTGTCGTGGGTCAATTGATCCAGCGCCGCGTTCAGCGCCGCCAGCTCTTCGGCCAGCTTCTGCCCGGCGGCTTCCATGGAGGCAGCCACGGCGCGGTGGCGCTCCAAGGCTGCTTCGGCCTCGGTGCTGTCCTGCTGCCCGGCGGCGATCTCCGCCCGCAGCCCGGCGGCGCTTTCCTCGTTGCGGGCAATGTCGTTTTCCAGCACGGCGATCCGGCTCTCGCTGCCGCTGATCTGCTCGGTGATGCTGCGGATATCCCCATTCAGGCGTTCGACCGCAATGGTCAACTGCTGTGCCTGCATCCGGATCTCCTCAGCCTCGCTCTCGGCGGCTTTTGCGGCCCGGTCGAACCGCTCGTAATCGGCCGCAGCCGTCTCATAATCCCGCACTTGACGGCGGACGGCTTCCTTGGCCCGGTGGACGCCGTCGGTCCAGAGGGTAACTTCCAGCGTCTTGCGCTCGTCCCGCAAAGCAAGGAACTTCTGGGCCTTGGCGCTCTCTTTTTCCAGCGGGCCCACGCGGGCTTCCAGTTCGCCGAGGATGTCCCGCAGCCGCTCCAGATTCTCCGCCGCAGCGGCCAAGCGCCGTTCGGCCTCGTTTTTGCGGTAGCGGTACTTGGCGATGCCGCAGGCTTCCTCAAAAATTTCCCGGCGCTCGGTGCTCTTGGCCGCCACGATCTCCGCAATACGGCCCTGCCCGATGACGGAATAGCCGTCGCGGCCGATGCCGGTATCCAGCAGCAGTTCGTAAACATCCTTCAGGCGGCAGACTTGGCCGTTGATGCTGTACTCGCTCTCGCCGGAGCGGTAGTATTTGCGGCCGATCACGGCCTCGTCGGCGTCCAGATCAAGGGTGTGGGCGCTGTTGTCCAGTGTCAGGCGCACCTGTGCAAAGCCCATGGCTCCCCGGCGGCGGGTGCCGCCGAAGATGACGTCTTCCATCTTCCCGGCAGCACGCAATTGGCGGGCGCTGGTCTCGCCCAGCACCCACCGCACCGCGTCCGACAGGTTCGACTTGCCGGAACCGTTGGGCCCGACCACGCCGGTCACGCCCTCGTCAAAGGTGATCTTGACTTTGTCCGGGAAGCTCTTGAACCCCTGAATTTCCAGTTCCTTGAATACCATCCGCTTACTTTTCCTTTAAAACGCCCAGCAGTTTGAGCGCCTCGCGGGCAGCGTGCTGCTCCGCCATTTTTTTGCTGCGGCCCTCGCCGCGGGCGACTTTGTCCGAGTTGAACCGCACGGCCACCACGAAATGCTTGTCGTGGTCCGGGCCGGACTCCTGCTCGACCACATAGCTGAGCTTTTCCTCCGGGTTCTGCTGGACGATCTCCTGCAGCCGGGTCTTGTAGTCGGCCTCGGCGTGCTTGCCCTCGGTGATGAAGGGCAGGATGAAATTCTTTGCGACCTCCATGCCGCCGTCCAGATACAGCGCCGCGATGACGGCCTCAAACGCATCGGAAACGACGCTGGGGCGGGTGCGGCCGCCGCAGCGCTCCTCGCCGCGGCCAAGGCGCAGGTACTCGCCGAGGTTGATCTCCTGCGCGAACTGGAACAGCGCCCCCTCGCTGACGAGGCTGGACCGGATGCGGGTCAGATCGCCCTCCGGCCGGTCGGCGTAGGCGTGGAACAGATAGTCTGCCGACACGATCTGCAGCACGCTGTCGCCCAGAAACTCCAGCCGCTCGTTGTGCTGCACCGGGGTGCGGCTCTCGTTGGCGTAGCTGGTGTGGGTCAGGGCCGTTTCCAGCAGCTTCGGGTTCTTGAATTGATAGCCAATGATCGTTTCGAGTGGATGACTCATAGATATTTTATCTCCCTTATGTGATTGCTCTGATGCGGTGTTTTGGTTGGAATGCGCATCGCAATTTCAGGACTCAAAACCGTTCTTATTCTGCCGGCGCGTTCAGGTCGTCCAATGCAGCCTGCATGGTGCCGCACAGGTCGTTCTCCACACAGATCTTTGCCTGCCGGATGGCGTTCTTGATGCCCTTGGCCTTGGACGAGCCGTGGGCCTTGATGACCGGCTGCTTTGCGCCGAGGAAGGGCGCGCCGCCGTATTCCTCGCTGTCCATCTGGTGCTTGAGGTCGGACACGCCGCTCTTGAGCAGCAGATAGGCCACCTTGCCGCCGAGGTTCTTGAGGAACATCTCCTTCAGCATCCCCAGCAGCATCTTGGCCACGCCCTCGGTCAGCTTGAGGATCACGTTGCCCGTGAAGCCGTCGCAGACCACCACATCCACCTCGCCGTTGGGCACATCGCGAGGCTCGATGTTGCCCACAAAGCGGATGCCGGGGGTGGTCTTGAGCAGCTGGTGGGCCTCCTTCAGCACTGGGGTGCCCTTCGACTCCTCCGCGCCGTTGTTCGCCAGCGCGACGCTGGGCGAAGTGCGGCCCTCGACCTTATTCACATAGCAGCTTCCCATGACGGCGAATGCCGCCAGCATTTCGGGGCGGCACTCCACGTTGGCGCCGCAGTCCAGCAGCAGATAGGCCTGTTTCTTTGCGGGCACCATGGTGGCCAGCGCCGGGCGCTTGACGCCCCGCAGGGTGCGCACGATGAGGCTGGCACCCACATGGAGGGCACCGGTGCTGCCGGCAGAAACAAAAGCGTCGCCCCTGCCCTCTTTCAGCATATTCAGGCCCACGACGATGGAGGAATCCTTTTTGCTGCGGATGGCCCTTGCGGGCTCGTCGCACATGTCGATGGTCTCGGTGCAGTTCACCAGCTCGATGCCCTCCAGCGGGATGTTGTGCTCGGCGGCGGTCTTGCGCACCAGCTCCTCATTGCCCACGCCGATGAGCGAAACGCCGTACTCCTTCACGGCTGCGGCTGCGCCTTCCAGCACAGCCAGAGGGGCGTTGTCGCCGCCCATCATGTCAACGATGATCTTCATAATTTGAGCTCCCTTCTCTTGTCCTTTTTACTCCCTCCGTCATCGCTTCGCGATGCCACCTCCATCACCGAGGGAGGTGGCACGGCAACGCCGTGACTGTGGGAGTTTTCCTTTTACAGGGAAGTGCTGTCCAGCCACTGCTGGAAGCTGGCCACGGCCCGTTCGGCCACGACCATGTACCGCAGGCGCTTGTCTCGCGGGCGGGTCTCGACCGGCAGCGGGGGCAGGATGCCCATATTCGCGCCCATGGGCTGAAAATGCTTGTTCTCGGTGGTCAGATACTGGATCAGCGCCCCGCACATGGTATCCACCGGGGGCGGGGGCAGCTGCCTACCGGTCAGGCGGGCGTAGATGCTCCGCGCGGCCAGCAGACCGCATGCGGCGCTCTCCATGTAGCCCTCAAAGCCGGTGATCTGGCCCGCAAAGAAGACGTTGGGGTGTTCGTTCAGGAAAAGCCCGGCGTTCAGCACGCGGGGCGCATCCAAGAAGGTGTTGCGGTGCATGACGCCGTACCGCACGAACTCGGCGTTTTCAAGGCCGGGGATCATGCGGAAAACCCGCTTCTGCTCGCCCCACTTGAGGTTCGTCTGGAAGCCGACGATGTTGTAGAGCGTCCGCTCCTTGTTCTCGGCGCGGAGCTGGACGTTTGCCCACGGGCGGTGGCCGGTGTTGGGGTCCACCAGCCCCACCGGGCGCAGCGGGCCGAAGCGCATGGTGTCGGCTCCGCGGGCTGCCATGATCTCGATGGGCATACAGCCCTCGTAGACGGTGACGGTATCGGCTTTTTTGCCGTGGGCGTCCGGGTCGGGCTGGGCTCCCTGCTCGGCCCCGGCGTCGAACTCGTGGAGGGGGGCACGCTCGGCAGCGGCCAGAGCGGCGTGGAAGGCCTCGTACTCTGCCTTATTAAAGGGGCAGTTCAGGTAATCGGCTTCGCCCCGGTCGTAGCGGGAGGCAGCAAACACCTTGTTGTAGTCGAGGCTTTCGGCGGTGACGATGGGGGCGACGGCATCGTAGAAATGCAGCCGCTCGTCGCCGGTCAGGCGGCCGATCTCGTCGGCCAGCGCACCGTCGGTCAGCGGGCCGGTGGCCACAAGGATGGGGGCGCTTTCATCGATCTGCTCCACCCGCTCCCGCTTGACGGTGATGTTCGGGCACTGCTCCACCCGGCGGGTGACGGCGGCGCTGAAGGCATCACGATCCACGGCCAGCGCACCGCCGGCGGCCACGCGGGCCTCCTCGGCGGCGGGCAGGAGCAGGCTGCCCATCCGGCGCATCTCCTCTTTGAGCAGACCGGACGCGGAATCCAGCCGTTCGGCTTTCAGGCTGTTGGAGCAGATCAGCTCCGCAAAGCCCTCGCTCTTATGGGCCGGGGAAAAATGGGTAGGCTTCTGCTCGTAGAGCGTGACCTCCACGCCCTTGCCCGCCAGCCACAGCGCTGCCTCGCAGCCCGCAAGGCCAGCACCCAATACAGTTACTTTATAACGCATAGCTTCTATCTTTATCCTTTAGCATCCTCGCCCTCTCAGGCCGCTTCGCGTCCAGCTCCCCCAAAGGGGGAGCTTCTGCAGCATCCCGGTCAGCATCTGCTATCCGTCAGCCGCCATGACCTCTCCCTATGGGAGAGGTGGCATCGCGCGAGCGATGACGGAGAGGGCAAGCCGCCTTTCCTTAATCCTTCTTCGGTACCGGCATTTCGAACCCGCAGCCCTCTTTTGCGCAGTAGAGCTTCGAGCCCTTGCGGAACAGGGTAGAGCCGCACTTCTCGCACTTGATCGGCACGGGAGTGTCCCACGTCATGAAATCGCAGTCGGGATAGCGCTCGCAGCCGTAGTAGATGCGGCCCTTGGCGCTCTTGCGCTCCAGCATACGGCCCTTGCCGCACTTGGGGCAGATGCCGCCGGTGTCCTTGACGAGGCGCTTGGTGCCCCGGCACTCCGGGAAGCCGCTGCACGCCAAGAACTTGCCGTACTTGCCCACCTTGATGACCATGGGGCGGCCGCACAGGTCGCAGACCTCGCTGGACGGCTCGTCCGGCACCTTGACCTTCTTGCCCTCCATGTTCTTTTCGGCCTGTTCCAAGCTGGCGGCGAAGCCCTGATAGAAGTCGTCCACGGTCTTGTGCCAGTCGGCCTTGCCGCTCTCGACCTTATCGAGGTTCTTTTCCATCTCGGCGGAGAAGTCCACATCCACGATGTGCGGGAACTGCTCCAGCATCAGGCCGTCCACGGCCCGGCCCAGCAGGGTGGGCTTGAGCTTTTTCTGATCCCGCTCCACATAGCCGCGGTCGATGATGGTGGTGATGATGGGCGCATAGGTGGAGG
>OLHA01001628.1_pt1 | contig 11772 bp, 4 predicted proteins | sample 1605961 | NCBI WGS metagenome assembly OLHA01 (sample SAMN03283288) | human gut metagenome | biome: human-associated habitat; material: feces | host: Homo sapiens | place: Peru | collected 2012
TTAAATTTTTTAATATTCTTTTATCTTTTCATTCAATATTTCTAATATTTCTTTATCAATGTCTATTTCCATTGTTCCTAAAAATATATATTTTTCAACATTTTCAATACTAAAAGACACTCTTTTTGTTGATTTATTAATTATAATAGTTTCTGGCAATGTTCCATCTTGTAATTCTTTTTTTAAGTCAAAAATGATAATTCCATTATCTTCATATCTTTGTTTATAACCATATTTATATAATTTATTCATATTATTTTTTCTCCTAACGCATACATATATATGATTATAACATAAATGTTTTTAACTTGTCCATACATTCGTTCTTATTTATTAGTTTCTTAAAATCTTCCCTCTCTAATACCTAACTTAAATATATAAGCTGTTTCAATAGCATTTTGATCTTCTTTTATACGGTAAATTTTTAGTAATTCTCCTAATTCATTTTTAGTTAGTTCAACTATTTCATCATCTTCTACAAAGTTTCTAATTCTTGGATTTTTATCTAATATTTCCTTAATTTTTGCCCTATTTTCTGCATATTTACTATCTTTATAAATATGTCTTACCTTATACTCCTCAATAAAATCATTAAAATCAGTATTCTCCCCATCAAAGAACTTAAAATATTGGTCAAATTCTGCTACTTGTTCTGGTGTAGTTTCTTCTATTTCTCTAATTATTTGTACTCCATTTTTAATACCTAACTTATAATATTCTTTATTTAATTCATTTGTATGATTGAGGAAATTTCTTACAAGTTGCTCATAGCACTCTTTTGCATACTTTCTATTAGTTTCTGGTACAAGTTCTAAAATTGCCTCTGCTTTTTCCAAGCTACTATAATATTTATCATTACACCCCTTTTCTTTTTTCATTCTTTCTTCTTCAAAGTTATCACACTTTGCTTCAAATAATTCATCTAATATTGACTTTTCCATTTTTAATTATCCCTCCTGCAAATATAATACTGATAAATTAAATTTGTGTAAAATGTGCGTTTTATCTAAAATCTTTCCTATCGTAGTCTTGACTTTTGTTTTCCTCTGGTGTTTTTTCTTCTTGAACTTCATCATCATCCATTAGTTCATTATCTTTCTCATCTAGGTTTAGCATTATATTTATATTATCCAATTTTTTAGTTTTTTCTTGAAGTTCTGATTCTTGATTAAAAGGAATTTCAATATCATTTTTTGCTGTTTCAAGTTGCCTCTCTGTTTCTTTTAATTCTACTGCCTTTCTTTCAACTCTTTTTTCTAGGTCTGCAAGTACATTATCAATTCTTGTTATATTTCCAAATTTATCTGTTCCTAGATTAACAGTATGTGTAGCATTGCCTTTAAGTTCTAAACTAAATTCCCTGCTTACGAGATCTATTTTTAAAGACATCTTAAAGCCTCTATATTCTCCTATTTCTTCAGTTTCCATATTCTTTTTATTCTTGCATTGTTCTATTAATTCTGTTCCTGCATTCTCCTTATTGGTATAAATTTTTCCAGCTATTATCATTGGAGAAAATTTTTCTTCATTATCGCTTTGTGTATTATTATTTCTAATTACAATATCCTTTTTATAAGTTTCAATTTCTCCTTGTAATTCTTTTATTTTTTTAGGGTAAAACTTTGCTATCAAATCTTCCAGATTATATACTTGGCTTAAATAACTTTGTTTTAATAGTTTTAATTTTGCCACATCTGCCTCTAATTGTGTTTTTTCTATAATAAGTGGATTTCCTGCTGCTAAAGCCTTTACTTCTGCAACTGATAATACTTTCTCATCAATATCTTCTTCAGAACGAGATATTGCTTTTGATGTCATTATCTGTGTAATAAATTTCAATTTGTTTTGTATAAGTTGATATAAATACGCGTCAAATGTTCTTTCAGTTACATAGGTAAATATTTCAATTTTAGAATTCTCATTTCCCTGCCTTATGCCTCTACCATTTCGTTGTGTTAGATCAGCAGGCCTCCACGGACAGTCTAAATGGTGTATAGCAACTAATTTCTGTTGTACATTAGTTCCTGCACCCATCTTGCTTGTACTTCCAATTAAAACTCTTACATCTCCACTTCTAACTTTCGCAAATAGTTCTTTCTTTTTATTTTCATTTGTTGCATCGTGAATGAAAGCTATTTCATCTTCATTTACACCTTTTGATATTAGCTTTTGCTTAATATCATCATATACATTGAATTTACCATCCCCTTTGGGTGTAGATAAATCACAAAATACAAGTTGCGTTGATTTGTTTTGCTTTGTTTTATCATATATTTCATACAAATTATTTACACATAAATTCACTTTACTATTTTCAAAGTCTGGTAGCATTTCGTTTATTAATCTTTGATCAAGTGCTAGTTTTCTTCCTTCATTTGTGATAATAAGCATATTATCATCTTGTGCATTTACTTCGCCCTTTCTTATTCTTTCAGCTCGTTCTGCAAGATTTTGCACCATTTCTACTTGAATATCACTAGGTTTTGCAACTATTGTTTTATATACTGCCTCTGGTGTTGGTAAATTAAGTGTGTCAGCTGTTTGCACATCTGCTACTTCTTTAAAAAGTGCCATAAGTTCTGGTAGATTATAAAATTTAGCAAATCTCGTTTTACTTCTATAACCTGTTCCCTCTGGATTTAATTCTATTGAATTTGCTGTTTCTCCAAAGGTACTTGCCCACGAATCAAATTGCAATAAGCCACTTTCTTTTAAGGTTTGGTATTGCAAATATCTTTGCATAGTATATAGCTCTACCATTGAGTTGCTAATAGGTGTTCCTGTTGCAAATACAATACCTTTTCCATCAGTAAGTTCATCAATATATTGACATTTCATAAATAAGTCAGAACTTTTTTGAGCCTCCGTTTGTGCAATTCCACTTACATTTCTCATTTTGGTATATAAGAATAAGTTTTTAAAATAGTGTGCCTCATCAACAAATAATCTGTCCACTCCGAGTTGTTCAAAAGTTATAAGGCTGTCTTTATTCGCTTGGTCATTTAATTTTTTCAGTCTTTCTTCGATTTTCTTCTTACTCTTTTCAAGTTGTTTTATTGAATAATATTCCCCATCATTATTTCTTAAATCCTCAATTCCTAAAGCCATTTCATTTATTTGTCTTTCTAATATTTTTTCCTGTCTTTCTTTTGATATAGGAATTTTCTCAAATTGTGAATGTCCAATAATTATTGCATCATATTCGCCTGTCGCAATCTTTGAAATAAACTTTTTTCTATTATTCATTGCAAAATCTTTTTTTGTTGTAACCAAAAGATTTGCACTTGGATACAATTGTAAAAAGTCACTTGCAAATTGTTCAATTATATGATTTGGTACTACAAATAAAGACTTATTGCAAAGTCCTATCCTTTTACTTTCCATAGCCCCGGCAACCATTTCAAATGTTTTACCTGCACCAACCTCGTGAGCTAGTAAAACATTTTTGCCATACAAAATTCTTGCTATTGCATTTACTTGGTGTTTTCGTAATATAATTTCTGGATTTATTCCACCAAATTTTATATACTGTCCATCAAACTCTCTTGGTTTAATATTGTTGAATTTTTCATTATAAAGAGTAACTAGCCTTTCCCTTCTTTCTTGGTCTTTCCAAATCCATTCAACAAATTTGTTTTTAATTATTTCTTGTTTTGACTGTGCAATTGCAGTTTCTTTTTTATTTAAAACTTTTTTCTCATTTCCATCAATATCAATAACTGTATCAAATATTCTTACATCCTTTAAGTTTAATGTTTGTTCTATTATTTTGTAAGCATTTATTCTGCTTGTTCCATAAGTGTTATATGACTTTACATTGTATCTATCTTCACTTTTATTTGCTATGTTCCATTCAGATGTATAATCAGAATAATGCACTTTCACTTTGGATTGCACATAATAGCTAGGTTTTAATAAGTCAAAAATAAATTCTTCTATATCACTTGCAGGAATCCAAGTTGCTCCTAATCTAACGCTTATTTCACTAGCACTTAAATCTTTTATTTTAACTCTTTCGAGAGCTTTAACATTTATTTCATATTCTTTATTATTTTGAGCAAATTCTTGTGCTATTCTTAATTTTTGTCTTACATTTCCAGAAAGATATTCATCAGCTGTTACATACTCTTTTGTCATTGGATCTTTATATATGCTACCCTCCAACTCTTTAATCAACTGTTCTTTTTCCTTTCCAGTAAGTTTAGACATATATTCTAAATCTACACAAGCCTTTTCCGTTACAGATAAAATTAAAGCGTCAACAGCACTATCGGCTTTTGACACTTGTTTATTTGGTTTTATAGTTCTTTTATAGAACATATCTGCTTTTCTTACAAACTCTCTATCTTTATCTAACACTTCAAGTGAACACAATAGAAAATAGCTATCATCTTGTGAAAATGCTCTTTCATTTGATTTACTATTTATTATTCCATATTTCTTTGTAAAGCTATCATATAATCTTGAAAGTTTTGCTTGTTCTATTTGTATTTCTTCATCTGATCCATCATCTGTTTGTAATTCTATTAGAGTTCTTAAAGTATCTCTAATTTCTATCATACCTTTTATTCGGCTTATAGATGTTACTGGTAAATTCTGAAGATACATTCGACTATTCTCACGAAAATATACTTGATTTTCTACTATTGTATAACTAAAATTTCTTACATTAGAACTTGCTGGAATACTTATTTCCTCTTGTTCATCTAAATTATCTATTTGATAGTCTTCTATTTGTGCTGTAATATTTTCTATTGCATTGTCTAATTGTTCTTCTAATGAAATATCATAATTAGGGTTACAAGTTGTATCTATTCCAAACTGTGTTGTACAAGTTTCCATCTTTCCTAGAATCATATCTGGATTATCCACAAAATATTTATTCATTTTTATTCCATTTTCATTAGTTGAAAGTTCTACCCAGTCATCTTCTAAATCCACTAACTTATCTCGTTTCTTTAAAAAGATAATGTCTGATGTTACAACTGTATTAGCATTTTTCTTAAATGTATTATTGGGTAGTCTTATAGCTCCTATAAATTCAGCTCTTTGCGATATATATTTTCTAGCTTTACTACCAATTTTATCTAATGTGCCTTTGCTAGTTATGAATGCTATAATTCCATTTGGTCTTACTTTATCAAGGGTTTTTGCGAAAAAATAGTCGTGAACTGGAAATTTATTTTTATCATATCGTTTATCTGCTAATTTATAATCGCCAAAAGGAACATTTCCCACAGCTACATCAAAGAATGCATCTGGCAATTCAACTTCTTCGAAACCTTTTATCGCTATTGTATTTTTTTGATATAACTGTCTTGCAATTCCTCCCGATATTGAATCAATTTCTACTCCATAAATTTTACATTCTGCTAACTCTTTGGGTAATAATCCAAAGAAATTACCTACTCCACAAGATGGCTCTAAAATATTACCTCTTTCAAGTCCCATCTTTTTTAATGCTTTATAAATGGACTTTATAACTACTGGAGGTGTGTAAAATGCTGTAAGGGTAGAATTTTTTGCTTCTTTATATTCTTTTTCAGTTAGTAATTCCTTTAATTCATTATATTCACTTAACCATTCATCTTTTCTTGAATCAAAAGCCTCTGGTATTCCTCCCCAACCAACATATTGTGCTAATTTTTCTTGTTCTTCAGGTGTTGCATATCTATTTTCTTCATCACATTTTTTTAATATCTTTATAGCTTCTATATTTCTTTTATATTTTTCTTTTTTTGAACCTTCTCCTAAATTGTTATCTATAATTTCATAATTATTTCTTTCACTGATAGGAATTTCAGGATGTAAGTCAAAATACTCTATCTTGTTTTTTCTTTTAGTCTTAATTTTAGGAATTTCTATCTTTGTATCTTTTATTGTAATGTTAGGTTTTTCATCTGTAATTTTTTCTTTGATTTCAACTACTTCACTTGTATTGTTTTCTTCTATTTTTGGAATTTCTGTAACAACATCAGCTCTATTACTTTCTTTTAAATGGTCATTAAACGGATTTTCTTTAGCCTTTTTATCAAATTCTTCATAACTAAGTTGCTTTGTAAATAAAGGAAATTTAGCATCTGCAAGTGTTACTTGTTTATCTGTTACATTTGTAATTTCATATTCCTCGTTTCCAAGAAATACATTATCTCCAATTTTATAAATATAATTTTCCTCAGCTGCATTTTCCTTTGTTTCTTCTATATTTTCTATAACAGATTCATTTTTTTCTAACCATTTTTTATATTCCTCTTTTTCCTTACTATTCAAATATCTATCATCACTTATTAGTTGTCTTATTCTTTTTTCAGCCTGTAACCATTTTATTAAATATTTAGGACTATTATCTTCATATCCTCTTGAAAGTAATATTCCTTTACTGTTGTAGTCCATTGAATTTCCAAATTCATCTGCACTACGCCCTCCTATTCCATAAACCTTTTTTAAATAATTAGCATTTTCTGTACTACCTAAATTTTCTGATAAATTTTTATATATTTCAAATTTACCATTTTGAATCTGGTTTCCCTCTCGTAGTACACTATCTATCATTTCCTGTGTAAAAGAAAAAACAGAAGTATTTGTTACTTCTGCTTGTATTATATTACCTATTTGTTCTTGCTCATCCAACAAACCAGTTTTATCTAAAAAAATCTCTCCTGTCTTTACCATAGTTATAAAGTTATCTGTTACAGAGTCCCAATTAATTAAACTATCGGCATTTCTCGTTAGATAATTACCTGTCCAAAAGTCTACTCCATTATTGAATGTTTTATAACCTACCTTCACATCATTTTTTATAATAAACTCTGTATATGCTTCGCCAAATACTTTATTTACATACTGTTTACACTTTTCGACATCTTTTTCATTTTCATTTATGAACTTGTTTATTTCAGTTATTTTATTAGATATATTAGGTGCATTTCTTATTATTTCTTTTATTAAATCCTTATCTTGTATCTCTGGTATCTCTGGATTCTTTATATAATCCGTTCTAGTTTTTAGTTGTAAATCAGCTCCCTTACCACTTGTTCCTCTGCTATCATCTTGCAATTGTTCATTAAGCCCACCCACTTCATCTGGTCTTGTGCTTTCAATTCCTCTGTTATATTCTCTTTCTCCTGCAATTTCTTCATTATTTGTTCTATCATTTCTGTTGCTTTGTTCTGAATTTCCTCCAAGTGTTCTGCCAGAGTATTGTTCACTTTGAGCATTGTATATTCGCCCCTTTTGTGTTCTTTCAGATAGTTCAATCTCATTATTGCGTATTTCCCTGTCGGTAATATTTTCTTTCTCATTGTTATATTTGGTATTAGATAATCCCCTACTTGTCTGTATTCTAGTTTTTCCATCTTCTATTCCTCCTTTTTCATTATTTATATTATTATCATAATCTTTTATATCACTTTTTACAAATGTGCGATTTTGTCTTATTTCTTCTAATTTTAGATTTCTTATAGTTAATGCTATCTCTCTTAATCCATTTTCAGCTATATCTGATATTGCTGTTCCAATCGTAGTTATTAGTTTAGTAGAATTAAAATATTTTAAGATAGAAAATTCTTTTTTATCTATCTCATCATTTGCATTTATACCACATCTATTTAAAGTCATGTATGCTACACTTGCCCATACAAAAGTTTTAGTTAGAGCTTCAATTTCACTATCAGAAAGTTTTTCTAGTCTTGATCCCTTTTTGCTTTCAATTATTTCGGTTATATAGTCTGTTATATTATCTTCTACCATATTGAATGTTGAGGAAAAAATTGCTTGTTCAAAACTACTATTTGCTAAATCTCCTCCAAATTTATTTTCTAATGCCTCTATTATTTCAGTTTGATATTTCTTCTCTGCTTTCCACAAATGATATTGTGTTCCCATATAATTATGAGTATCTGTTAAGTCAAATACAAATCTTAATGGTAATGGACTATCTTCTTTCGCAAATATTGCAATTCCAGCTGTTCCTTTATTTACCCACCTTTTCGGTTTTACTTTATTATTCCATTCCTGCATTTCTGCACAAGCTATTGAGTTTGGTTTTTGAGCATATATTAAAATTTGATTATCAAAACTATATTTAAAATTATGCGAGGCACATTTTAGAAATTTAATCCAATTATCTTCATTTTGACCAACATTTTCTATTGTCTGACTGTATATTTGCCTTACTTCATAAAATTTCAATTTTAACACCTCCTACTCATTATTCACAAAAAATTGCCATAAACTTTTATCCTCTATTGCATCTTGCATTTTCCATATCATTTCTATATCTTTCATCGAAATTTTATCTGTTTCAGGCAATTTCCTTAAATCCTTAACTTTAACATTCATAATATCTTTTTCGTTTTTTATATTTATCTTATTCAGTTTTATATATAATTTATTTTTTTGATTAGCTGTATATTTTGTCATCTTACACCTGCTTTCATAAATTAAGGTGGCCTTTTAAAAAGCCACCTTGTATTTTATTTTCTTTTTTTACTTTTTCTCTTTTTAATCACAATTGCAACAACTGCAAGACCTATTGAAGAAAGCAATAATATTATTTTGTATATAAATGAATTGCTTTGGTATCCTGTTTTTGGAGTTTCAATTTTCTTATTTGCAAACTCGAAACTATATATTGAGTCTTTATTCTCCAATTGAGTATTATCAACAAAAATACCTTTATCATTTATTTCAATTTTAATAATTTTATCTGACTTATTGTAATTCTTTGGTGCTGACAATTCTTTGCAGAAATATACTCCATATCTTAAATTATCAAATTCTACAAATCCTTCCTTTTTGTTTGATTTGTATTCTTTTATTAGTTTTGTGCATTCTTCATCTTCATATAGTCCAAATGTGAATTTATCTCTTATTGCCTCTTTTGTTTCCTCATCAATTTTTACTAATCTTACATTTGTTAGAATTGGCATATCTTTCATAACAACTCTTTGTGTTTCTTTATCTGGAGTAACTACAAATTCTATTTTTTCAGCTATCTCAAATCCATACGGAGATATTTTTTCAATTAAAGTGTATTTTTTATTTTCTTCTAAACCACTTACTATATGTGGCTCTTTAGTAGATGTCCATTCTTCTATAATATTCCCTTGTTCATCTACTATTTGTAATTCAGCACCTTCAAGTTCTTCTCCTGTTGTTAAATCAACTTTTGATATTTCAACAACTTTATCTATCATTTGAACTCTTTGCCCATCTTTTATGTTCTCTACTGTGAATTTTATTGCAGTTGCAATTACTTTACCTTCTGGTGCAAATTCTTCTATTAGAGTGTATTCTTTACCTGCTATTAGTCCTTCTATTTTGTGTTCACTTTCTGTTGATGTCCAAGTGTCTATAACATTATTCATTTCATCAACAATTTTTAATTTTGCACCTACAATCTCCTTTTCGCCAGTTATATCTGTTTTTGAGATAGAAACTAATGTTGTTATATTATCTATATTTAATATTTGTTCATAAATTTTTTGAATTTCATCTTTTTGTTCAAATTTCACTTCATATTTTTTGCTATCCAACACAAGCCCAGATAATGTTTCAATTTCTTCCACTTCGTATATTCCAATAGGTAGATTTTCAACTTTTAAGTTTCCATCTTTGTCTAAATTGTATTCTCCTATCACTGTTCCTTTTTCATATATAATGCTGTTATCTGCTTTATCAATTATATCTTCTTTTGCTGAAATTCTAAATTTTATATTGCTAAAATCTTGTATATCTATAAGTGATAAATCTACATTATCTCTTAATATAATGTTTTTATCTATTATTAGTGTTCCAGTAGGTTGTTCATTTTTTACTACTACCTCTGCAACATAATCGTTTTCTTGATCTTTATCATAATCTCTTATGTTTTCAATTTTAAATTCTACTGGTTTATCTAATTGTAAGAAACCTATCGGAATACATATCTCATATACTTCATAAGAACCCACTTCAAGTTTTAAAGGAGTAGTTACTGTTCCTTTTTCATCATTATTTGAATTATAACTCTTTTCAGGAACAATTATATTGTCAGAATTTGTTGTAAAGCTATCATATACTGTATTTCCTACTTTTTGAGTAACAATATCTCCCTTTTTATATATTAACTTTCCATTGCCTCTATCATAAATATCTGCTGTTGCTCTTATTTTAAAAGTAGCACTTGAAGCTGACACTAATTTTCCTGTTTTTAAATCCCTTTTCAAAAGTCTTACATAAGTTTCTAACTGTTCATTATTTATATAAATATTTTTTACTTTCTTTTCTATTTCTTTAATTTCTGATTCATCATTTGTTATAGAAAAATAAAAATCAGTTGCTGTTTCAAAATCTTTTGGAGTTGCCGTTTCCTTTCCTATATATTTTCCAAAAGGTAAATCCTTTGTATAGCAATCTCCATTATTGTCTGTTGTTATTTTATCATAATCTGGTGCAATCTTTTGTGCCTCTGCCACTCTACTTTTATTAACATTTACTTTGTTTCCTTTTCTGTCTATTCCATTCCAAATTTCTTCGTATGTGTAACCTGCTTTGTATGCTTTTTCAACTTCACTCGCTAGTTTAATAGTAAACTCAACATTTGCAAGTCCTTTTACTTCTCCTGACTGTGATTTTATTCCACTTTTAAATATGTGTATCTTTTGTTTTTTCACTTTTTCTTTACTTGTTACACTATTTACAATTATTTTTTCATTTTGATTTTTATATTTTATTTCAATTTTATATTCATTTGTATCTAATAGATAGCCTTTTGAACTTGCTATTTCTTTGCAAATATAGTTGCCCATTGGAAGTCCAGTTATTTGCTCTGTTTTTCCCTCTTTGTTCATAACTCTATTTGCAACTCTATCTCCATTTGAATAATATTTTACTGTTCTAGCTTTATTGTATATATCTTCAGCTGCATAAAGTTCGTAAATTGCTCCCTCAAATGTTGCATCCCCTTGTGCTTTTTGATTTGTTTCACTATCTACTTTTACAATATCTAGTGTTCCTCTTGGTTCATCATTTTCGACTTTTAAAGTCACTGTAGTATTTGGCTTTACTTCTACTTTATATGTTTCTGTATTTAATAAATAGCCTTCACTACTTGTCTTTTCCTTTACTGTATATATACCTTTTTTAAGTTTTTCTAATTTTATTTTTCCATTTTTTACTGTAACATCTCCATTATAACTTTTTCCATTTACGGTAAATACTGTACCATCCACTAAATCCCCATTTTTATTTGTTTTTATAATTTCCAAATCTCCTAATTGCTCGATTTTAAGATTTAAAGACATACTTACTGGATCATTATAATCAAGTGAATACAATTGATTCTGTACCTTATCTTCAAATGTGAAGTATATTGTTGTATCTTTATCTACTGTTTCTTCTTTAATACAACCCCAATTTTTCATCATTCGATCTGATATTTGTAAAGTTTCTACATTACAATTTTCATCTACTGTGATTTTCATTGTATTTTCGCCTTTTGTATGTTCAATTCTTATTCCATCCTTTGTTACGTCAATACTATTGTAATCCTTCAATACATTATTTGAATCTGTTAATACTTTGGTTTCTCCACATTCAATTGTAATAGTATTTTTTACAAAACTTGGTCTTGTTTCTATTTTCCTCATTTGATTATCAATATCTTTCTTGAAATCTTCATATTGTGATTGTATATCTTCTTTTCTAAATGTTGCTGAACTTTGTCCTAGAGCCTCCCATACATATTGTTGAGTAAACACATAGTCTAACAACATATCTCTTTTTGATTCT
>OLHA01001630.1_pt1 | contig 11761 bp, 9 predicted proteins | sample 1605961 | NCBI WGS metagenome assembly OLHA01 (sample SAMN03283288) | human gut metagenome | biome: human-associated habitat; material: feces | host: Homo sapiens | place: Peru | collected 2012
ATATAAATTATTCCTTTCTTGTGCGGGAAAATGGGATGGTTCTAATTTTCAAACTGTGAGAAAAAGGAACACCCTCTTCCAACTAATTTTATTTAATAAAATTTAATATTTAATGGTGTCCCTTTTTCCACATATATGGAAAAGAGAACCGTCCCCTTTTCTTTTTTTCTCTTTTTTATGTCTCACTTCCTTTTAATTATTATTTATTATCATTATTGTCATCTTCTACTTTGTAATCAGCATTATATACATTTCCGTTTTCGTCTGTATTTACATTTCCTTCAGCTCCTGCTCCAGGATTTGCTCCTTGTGCTTGTTGAGCTTGTGAATATAATTTTTCTGATACTGAATAGAATGTTGTTGTTAATTTTTCTGTTGCTGCTTTTATTGCTTCTATATCATCAGAATCTTTTACTTTCTTTAAGTTTTCAATTTCTGTTTCTACTTTAGCTTTTTCTTCGCTACTGATTTTATCACCTAATTCTGATAAAGTTTTTTCACAGTTGTATATTAAACTTGCTGCATTGTTTTTAGCTTCAATTCCATCTTTTTGTTTTTTATCTTCTGCTGCATGTGCTTCAGCATCTTTTACAGCTTTTTCAATATCTTCATCAGAAAGATTTGTACTTGCTGTAATAGCTACTTGTTGGCTATTTCCTGTTGCCATATCTTTTGCAGATACGTGTACTATACCGTTTGCATCTATATCAAATGTTACTTCAATTTGTGGTACTCCACGAGGTGCCGCTGGAATTCCTGTTAATTGGAATCTTCCTAATGTTTTGTTGTATGCAGCCATTTCTCTTTCACCTTGTAATACATGAACTTCAACTGATGTTTGACCATCTGTTGCTGTTGAGAATACTTGTGATTTTTTAGTTGGTATTGTTGTGTTTCTTTCAATTAATTTTGTGAATACTCCACCATATGTTTCAATACCTAATGATAATGGTGTTACATCAAGTAATACTAAATCTTTAACATCTCCTGATAATACACCACCTTGAATAGCTGCACCAATAGCAACACATTCATCTGGGTTAATACCTTTATCTGGTTCTTTTCCTGTAATTTTTTTAACTGCTTCTTGAACAGCTGGAACTCTTGTAGATCCACCTACTAATAATACTTTGTGTAAATCATTTGCTGTAACTCCAGCATCTTTCATAGCTTTTTCTACTGGTATTTTAGTAGCTTCAATTAAGTCGCTAATTAATTCTTCAAATTTTGCTCTTGTTAATGTAATGTCTAAGTGTTTTGGTCCTGTTGCATCTGCTGTGATAAATGGTAAGTTGATTTGTGTTTGTTGCATTCCAGAAAGTTCTATCTTAGCTTTTTCTGCTGCTTCTTTTAATCTTTGCATTGCCATTTTATCTGTTTTTAAATCTATTCCATTTGATTTTTTAAATTCATCTACTAAGTAATCTATAATTCTTTGGTCGAAGTCGTCTCCACCTAGTCTATTATTACCAGCAGTTGCAAGTACTTCATATACTCCATCGCCTATTTCTAGAACAGATACATCGAATGTACCTCCGCCTAGGTCATATACTAAAATCTTTTGATTTTTATCTTGTTTATCAATACCATATGCAATAGCAGCTGCAGTAGGTTCATTTATAATTCTTTCTACTTCTAGTCCTGCTACTTTACCAGCATCTTTAGTAGCTTGTCTTTGTGCATCATTAAAGTATGCTGGAACAGTAATAACTGCTTTAGTTACTTTATCATTTAAATAAGCTTCAGCATCTTTCTTTAATTTCATAAGAATTTGAGCACTTACTTCAACAGAAGTAACATCTTTTCCATTAACGTGGAACTTATGATCTGTACCTATATATCTTTTATTACTTCTAACAACATCACTACTTGTAATAGCTTCGTTCTTAGCAACAGTACCTACTTTAATTTCTCCATTCTTATAACTTACTACACTTGGTGTAGTTCTTTCTCCTTCAGCATTAGTAATAACGCTTGCTTTACCACCTTCTAAAACTGCAACACAAGAGTTTGTAGTTCCAAGGTCTATACCTATAATTTTACTCATAATTTATCATTCCTTTCTTATTTATATATTAATTTTTCTTTAATGTTTTAATTGCTTCTTTAACAATTTCTTTTCTTGATTTTTTATCAAGTTTATTTAAACTCATACTTTTATTATATGTAGTCAATTTATTAATTATCTCTTCCGTACTAAGTCCATCCATTTCAAGGCAAACTAAGTATGCCATTATATCTAATTTAGCATCAGTTCTAAGTCTATCATAATCATATTCTTCTAGTTCATTCCTTTTAAAACTATTACTTAAATAGGTTGGAAATAAAAGTTCTTTCATTAATGCCTTTTTATCCATTACTTATTTACTTTTACCATAGCAGGTCTAATTAATTTACCTTTATATGTATAACCTTTCTTAAGTACTTCTAAAATAACATTCTCAGGTTTATTCTCATCGTGATCAGTTAATACTGCTTCACTAACCGTAGGATCAAATTCTTTACCTTCTATGTCTAATTCTTTAACTTCAAGTTTATCAAACATACTCATTAATCTTGTATAAATCATTTTAAATCCTTCTAAGAATTTACTAACTTCATCAGATAAGTCATTATCATCCATCATAATAGCACGCTCAAAGTCATCTTTAACATCAAGTAATTCTTTAATAATTCCTTCTCCTTCAAACTTAAACATATTAGAAATTTCATTTTCTGTTCTAGTTCTAAAATTAATAAATTCAGCCTGAGTTCTTCTATTTTTATCTTCTAATAAATCAATCTTAGTTTTTAATTCTTCAATTAATTTATCGTTTTTATTTTCTTTCTTATTATGTTTCTTTTCAGTCTTTACTTCTTCCTCCATGTCACTCACCTTTCTTCTCGATCTCACTCTTAATGTATTCAAGTAAGTTTAAGACTCTTTCGTAATCCATTCTTTTAGGACCCATTATTGCTAAAGTCCCTTCTTTACCTCCAGCCTTATATTTAGTCTTAATAACAGTAATATTATCATCTACTAATGATTCTGTACCAATATATACCTTAACCTCATCTTCTGCCTCTTCAATTTTACTCACTATTTCTTTGTTTTCAAATTTACTTATGATATTTTTGATATCATCGACTGTACTAAATTCTGGTTGTTTTAATATATTAGTTTTACCTTCCCAGTGAACATCTTTTTCATTTTGAAAACTACTTAGTGCTTCATAAAACGCATTATAAAGTACTTCATAATTTTTAACATAATTACCTATTATAGGTTTAATCTCAAATTCAAGTTTAGCGCTTACTTCATCTATAGGTGTACCTTTAAGCATTTTGTTTAAAAGTTCACTAGTTTTACTAACTTCTTTAGTTTCAACTTTAGATGGAAGACTAATTTGTTTATTTTCAACGTGACCTTTATCAGTTACAACTATTGCAACTATTTTATTTTCATTAATAGGTATTACTTCTACTTTCTCAAGATTATTCTCTTTTGAAGAAGAACCAAGTATTATTGATGTATAATTAGTTATATCACTAATTATTTCAAGACTTTTCATAATGGCATCATTTAAATCTAGTGAATTATTTGAAAATATAGTTTGTAATTTTAACATATCTTCTCCACTAATTTTCTTTGGTTCCATTAAATTATCTACATAATATCTATAGCCTTTTTCTGAAGGAATACGTCCAGAAGATATATGTTGTTTTTCTAAGTATCCCATATTCTCTAAAAGAAGCATATCGTTTCTTAAAGTTGCACTAGAACACTTAAACTTTTTAGTAAGTGTTTTACTTCCAATTGGATGAGCTGTTTTAATATACTCATTACATATTGTTTTCAAAAGTTCACTTAATCTATCGTTTAACATATTATCCTCCTTAGCACTCATTTTTCCTAAGTGCTAATAATATTATACTACCCTATATTAGCAATGTCAATACAAGAGTGCTAATTTATTTTATTAATTTTACAAAAAAATATGCTAGTTATTAACTAACATATTTATAAACTTTCTTTGTAATAAGTAAGTGATGCTTTACCATTTGATGTGTTCGCTCCTGCAGTGTTTTCTACTGCAGTTACACCACTTCCAACTGAACTTTTGCCTCCATTTCCTGATTTGTATGATTTAGAACAACTATCACAACCATATTCACAAGTATTACTACCACTTTTGCAAGAATCATATTTGTAATTCCATTTATTGCATTCATTAGTACGAATATAGCAATAATAAATATCATTAACTCCATCTCCACCACAAGCGGTATAACAACTACCATTTGGACATTTCACTCTTCGGTCTTTATATTCAGCACAGCTAGTTGCAACGTTACCGCCTACGCAAGTATTAGAGCCATAGTAGCAGCTGCTGCATCTACAACTATAAGAATATTCGTATCCGCTTCCTCCACCACCACCATTAGTTCCATTTGTTCCTGGTCCACCATTTGTCCCACTTGCACTTGCGCTTGCAGCAGCTCCTCCGGCACCGTCTCCATTTCCACCGGCAGTACCAGCAGATCCTCCACCACCTCCAGCAGCGATTATTAAATTAGCATTGCCTTTCTTAATGATAGTAGATCCTCCGCCTTTATATAGGCCAGCTCCTCCACCATTAGTTCCATCATTTCCGCCTGTAACTACTGTGATAACGTCTCCTTTAGTAAGTTTAACACGTCCAATGATTTTACCACCTTTACCACCAGAACCAGCTCCTTGTGCTCCATATGCTGTGATGTCATAATATCCGGTATAAGGTATTTTATATGTTTGCGCTGAACTTTTATAAGCAAACGATTTAGTTACAGCAGTATAAGTTATTGTACAAGTTGTACTACTAGATAACTTAGTTATTGTAAATTTATTGTTTCCACCATAAGTTACAGTATGATTAGTACAACTATAACTCTTAAGTGCCATATTGACGTTTGGTGTCGCAGTAAACGAGCCATCTTTTCCAGCATTAAGTTTTACCGAACTAGAAGCAGTTGTACCATTTGTAACTTTTATAGTTACTGTATATTTGTCTACTGGAAACTTTACAGTACAAGTCTGTGCTTTAGTGACTTTACTTACTGTAACTGTTGTTCCACTTAAACTTACCGTAGCTCCCCCATTACAGCTTACAGTAACTCCAGTTGCAGTATATCCAGTACTTGGTTTTACACCTGTAAATGTTCCACTAGAATTATAATTTATATTTTTACTAGTAGACCCTTCTCCACCATTTACTGTTAATGTTACTTTATATGGTATTGGTGCAAAAGTTACAGAACATTGTTCATTCTTCGCCACATTACTTATTACAAGCGAGCTATTAGTAGCATCTATTACTCCACCAGTGCAGTTAGTAGTGGCTCCATTTACTTGGTAACCAGCTTTAGGTGTTAGATTAATTGTTATTTTGCTACCATAGTCAGCTGTTACATTTGATGGACTCACTGTTCCATTAACTCCATTTATTGTTATATTGTATTTATTTATAGAGTAAGTTACTGTACAAGTTACTGGGTCTGTTACATTTTTAATTGTTAGTTTGTTATTTGAATAACTACTTTCATTAGCACCCGTACATACATAGTTATCATAATGGTATCCAGTATTAGGTGTTAGTGTAAACGAAGCATCTTTCCCATAATCTACTACTACACTTTCTGGAGAAGACGCACCATTTATAGCATTTACTTTAACTGTGTTTTTCAAGTTTTTAATATTTATTGTACAAGTTTGGTCTTTTTTAACTCCATAAACTATTACTTTAAACTTGTCTATTTTAAGTGTTGCTCCACCATCACAAACACCATTTACTATAAATTTATCACTTGTTACACTTACATTAAATATTGCTTTTGTGTATACTGTTTTCGTTTCAGCATCTGCAGTTCCATCTCCATTTATTTTTAATGTTACTTTGTGAGTAGTTAAGTCTTCATCTAAGTCAAAATGATTTTCAATTAGTCCATCTTCATTAATGTATGATATCACACATAAGTTACCAGGTATTCTTTTTTTAGTAACTGGATTTGATAGTTCTTCTTTAAGTAAACCACCATTTTGAAGAGTATATATTCTTATACATTTTTCTGTTATTTCATCATTAAGTAGTTCTTCTCTATTTTCATCATTTATACTTAAGTATGTATCGGCAGCTGTTTCTATCATTGTATAAAGCTCTTTTAAACTTCTTTGTTCACTTTTCTTTTGAATCTCTTTTATACCAATAGTTGCACCTGTTGTCACAGTTACTAAAATTACTAATACTATAAGTATTTCTATTAATGTAAAACCTTTTTTATTTTTCATCTTAACACCTACCTAATCATAAAACACTAATCAAAAAAGAAATAAAAGTACCAATAAGTAAAAATGGTCCATATGGAATTTCTTCATTACTTTTCTTTTTCATAATAATTAAAGAGCAAATAAGAGCAACTAGACTTCCTATGAAAATGCTTACTAGCGAGTAATAAAACCCGAGTGTAATTCCAATAAAAATCATCAGTTTAATATCTCCACCACCTAGGCATTCTTTTTTTAGTACTTTATCTCCAATAATTTTAAGTCCAAGCATCATTAGAAATAATATAATACCTGCCAAAACATACTTTAAACTTTCATTAAATCCATTAAAGTATATTCTAGTAATTAATGTTAAGAATGCAGATATAAATATTATCCTATCACTGATGAAATAATATTCAAAATCACTTACAATAGTTACCATAAGTGCACTTATTATAATAACTGAGATTATAAAATTCTCTCCAAGTCCAAACATAATATATGAGCCTAAGAAAAGAGTCCCCGTTAATAGTTCAATCACGAAAGATAATGCATCTATTTTACACTTACAATAAGCACATCTGCCTTTTAATAAAACATAAGAAAGAAGAGGTACATTCATATACCATTTAATTTCTTTCTTACAACCAGGGCAAAAACTATTTGGTTTAATTAAACTTATCTTATTAGGAATTCTATATCCTATACAAGCATAAAAACTACCTAAACAAGCCCCAAGAACAAATATCATAATTTTAATTATTAATTCCATAAAATCCCCCTATGTTAAAACGCCTTCTCCAACTTGATACATTGGAACTAGAATTGCAACCATAATACCACCGACAATAACAGCAAGAACAACCATTAAAACTGGTTCTATTAAAGTCTTTAAAGTTCCAGCTAGAGCCCTCTGTTCTCTCTGATAATACTCACTAACTTTCTCAAGCATTTGTCCAAGTTCTCCAGTGCTCTCTCCTGTTGCTATCATATAATAAGCAAGTGATGGAATAGCCCAGTTATCCTTAAACGATTCACTTATCTTTTCTCCTCTAAGTAAGTTAGAAATAGTATCATACATTATCATCTTATAAAATTCATTATTAGTAATCTTACTTAAAATATCCATACTATCAGTAAGTAAAACATTATTCTTATTCAAAACAGCAAACGTCTTAGCAAACATATTCATTTCATTATAAATAACTAACTTACCTATAACAGGAATATGCATATAAATATATTGTATAAGTGTCCTAAATGCCTTAACTCTCTTATAAAGAATTACCATTACAATAATAATTCCCACTACAACTATTATAAGAGTAATACCATTTGATTTCAAGAATGCAGATAAATTTAAAAGCATCATAGTAAGAGGGTTAATCTCAGTTCCAAGTGAACTATATACCTCAGAAAATTGTGGAACAATATACACAAGCATAAATGCAGTAACAGCAATGGTAAACACAAGTATAACAGCCGGATATGTAAGAGCGCTTATCATTTGTTTCTTAGTAGATTCTTTTTCATTATAATATTCACTCATCTCATCAAGAGTAGTTTCTAAGTCTCCAATAAGTTCAGCAGCTTTAACCATATTAATTAAAAGTGCTGGGAAAGTACTACCTTGTTTTTTAAGCGCATCACTAAAAGATTCTCCCATAGAAAGCTCATAAATAATTGAATCATATACTTTCTTATACTTTTTTCTCTTATCTTGCTCAGCAAGTATCTTAACAGCTTCTGTAAGAGGTATACCACTCTTCAAATATGTACTCACCTGTGCTAACCAGAAAATAAGATCCTTATTCTTCATTTGCTTACTTATAAACTTAGACTCTCCATGTATAAAATTAATCCACCAATTAGTCTTAATCTCATAAACTTCATATCCTTCGTCAATCAAATATGAGTGAACATCAAGTCTAGACAAAGCTCCAAAATATCCTTTAACAAGTTTGCCTTCTTTATTTCTAGCCAAATACTTATAAACAAGTTTCTTCTCACTTCTCTCAGCATCCTTACCAAACTTATCTACAAGTAAAACCTCAAGTTCTCTTTCTTTCTTATTTCTATAATGCTTAACTACAGAAATATTATTAAACTTATCTACAAAATATTTAGCAACAACTTTAGGAGCATCACTCATAAATTTAGCAAGTTTATCATTAGCGCTTTTACTCTTCTTAACCATACTATCTAAAGTATCACTAAGTTTTCTAAACACAAAAATAGGAAAATCATAAAAACATAACTTAAGGGTTTTATAAGCACCAATTCCAAAAGCTCTAAATAAATAGTAAAGTTCTATACCAATCTTCTTAAAAAAATGATTATAAACAACATCTCCAACTTTAATAGTAAACTTACCAATATGCTCAAAAATAAATACAAAAGCATACAAAACATATGTCAAAATAGACATCAAATTAGTAATAATAAAGTCAAATATTTTAAATAAAGCAAGTCCAACATATCTAAATGTTGTTATAACTTCTTTTCCGATAGATGCAAAAAAATTCATAAAAGAAACAAGTAGTGACTTTTTATTTGAATTATTTTGCTTATCTTTTTTCATAAAATCACTACCTCCTTCTACTCTTATTCTTTATTAGTATAACATATTTAAAAAAATATTTAAAGACTAAACCCACCCATTTAAAGTTGATTTTACATATTTAATGTGTTAGAATAAAAAACATTTAGAAAAGAGGTACAATTATGCTAGAATTTGGAATAATTTTTGATATAGAACTTCTTGATGAAAGTGAAATAATTTTTAATGTTAGTTCTATATTTTTTGCACAAGATGGTATAATAACTACAGGAAAATTTAAGGGATCTAAGACAGAAAACCTAAAGATGTTTAGAATAGATAAAAATGAAGAGGATTATAAGCTTATTAGTAGACACGCAAAAAATACTTTGGCTTTTCTTACTTTTAATTCTAGATATACAAAAAACGGCAAACTAACTGAAAAATCAATAGAATATTTAAAAGAAATATGTTTTAGCTTTGCTAATAAACCTATTAAAGGTTCTTTATATGAAGGCAAGCTATTTTTATCAAAAATAAATAGAATCTCTGAAAACGAAATAGAAAATGTAAAAGAAAATTTTGATTATTTAATAAGAAATGCATTAAATGAAATGGGAAAAGAAGACATAATTGTTACAGATATACCTCTTTTACCTAGTAAAAAAGAACTAGATGTTTTAGAACTACTTTCAAAATTAAAAAGTAAAATTAAAGGTCAAGATAAAACTATTGAGACTGTACTTTCTAACATATTAGTAAATATGAAAGCACTTGAAAGAAATGATGAAGACTTTTTAAATACAGTAAAGAGTACTATTTTAATTGATGGACCTACTGGAGTTGGTAAAACACTTTTAGTTAGTGAAATTGCTAAGTTATTAGATGTTCCGATTATTATTAAAAATGCTACTAGTTATAGTAGTGTTGGCTATGTTGGAGATGATTTAAACTCTTTATTGGTAGAACTCTTAAGAAGCGCTGATGGAGATTTAGAAAAAGCAAACAAAGGAATAATATGTTTAGATGAAATAGATAAACTTGGAGACTCTAAGCTTGAAATGAGAAAAGGTTTACAACAAGAGTTACTATCTTACGTAAGCGGTAGTAAGATAACAGTTAAATATATGAAAAAAGAATATACATTTGATACAAATAGAATTACATTTATATTTATGGGTGCATTTACAAATATGAGAGAAGAAAAAGCTTCTGTTAAATCAATTGGTTTTGAATCTAAAACTAATCAAAATGAAAACATATTTACTACAAATGATTATGTCAAATTTGGAATGTTAAGAGAATTAATGGGAAGAATTAACTTAATATGTCATATGAACAAACTAACTATAAAGAATTTTAAAGACATCTTATTAAATAGTTCTATAAGTCCTCTTAAACAACTTATTACTTTATGTTCTCTTTATGATGCAGAATTAGATTATACTGAAGAGTTTATTGATGCAACTTGTGAAAAAGCTTCAAAAGATGATACAGGTGCAAGAGCTTTAACTAAAATAATGAATGATATAAGAGCTAAGATTTTATTAAAAGTTATGACTGGAGAAGTAACAAGTATAACTTTAACAAGTGACTTCTTAGATGATGACTTTGAACTAACTAATCAAAATAAAAGAACTTTAATGGAGAATTAATCTCTATATAAAAGTTCTTTTAATTTTGTATTTTTATTCTTAATATAAAATTCTCTATCTAAAAGTAATTTAATAATCTCTTTAGTACTCTTTAATTCTTTAAACTTAATCTTTTCATATGAAGTTTGCTTAGAACTCTTCTTTTTATAATCAGTAAGCGTTAATATTTCCATACCTATCATTATACCTATAAGTACATAATTAATAGGCTTTTCAATTTCAATTAATTTAGTAAGAAAACCACTACTTAAATATTTACTATATAAAGGCATACCTATAAACAAATACATAATAACAATAGAAGTATCTAAAATAAACGTCTTAACCTTCCCTACCATACTAGATTGAATATTTTTATTATCAGTAAAAGCAAGAGTATTCAATACAAAAATAACAAATTCAAATAAAATAACTATAATAATACTTTTATAATAATATGAAAGAAGTCCAAGTAAAACAAATGCAAAAACTTTATCAGAAACAGCATCAAGTATTGAACCTAAAAATGTTTCAACTTTAAAATATCTAGAAAGTTTTCCATCAATTAAATCAGTTACAAATAAAAATGGAATTAATATACAAAGAGATGTAACACCATTTTTAAAATATAAAATTGGTAAAAGAATTGCACTTATAAGTCTACTAAGTGTAATTAAATTTACTAAAATAAGTTTTAAATAATAACTCTTCTTCATACCTAAATTATAACAAAACAAAAAGACAAAGTAAACCTTTGCCTTAGCAGCCACCGTTTTCGACGATTTCGTATGGTGTTTCAGGTGCTCCATTTCCACTAGTGTAAAGTGCACAAGTTTTGAGAGAAATGGCGGGACGGACACCGCCCGAATCGCTCACGCCGTCGTTGAGCAAATCGCCAGGATCATTCGAGCCATCAACACTCCAAACGTACGAACTGATACCACCCCAGTACGAAGGCGACAAAGACCACCACCAGGTACTTCCAGTTGAACTCTCTAATGATCTATTTGTATAATACCACATTGGTGCATTTTCATTATATACTCCACCTGCATATGCTATTTCATCTGCTGTCATTAGTCCTATTGGATGTGTTAGTTTTCCATTACCAGTACTTGCATCTACTGTGAATTTATCATTATTATTTGTGCAATCGTATGTTGGTGTTTTATTTGTGTATAGTCTGTCATGAGCCTTAAAATCAAATCTCTCAGTTATTGAGTATGATGCTCCGCTTGCAAGTTCTCTATCGTTACAATATACAGCTGTTGTACTTAGGTATTTTGTATATGATGTCATATTATT
>OLHA01001631.1_pt1 | contig 11758 bp, 10 predicted proteins | sample 1605961 | NCBI WGS metagenome assembly OLHA01 (sample SAMN03283288) | human gut metagenome | biome: human-associated habitat; material: feces | host: Homo sapiens | place: Peru | collected 2012
GGGCCGTGCAGTTGCGCAGGCTCTTTTCACACAAGGGGCAGTTTTCGTTGACGTTTCCGGCCTCACATTTCACCGTGCAGGTGCAGACCTCGGCGGTCTGCGGTTCTTCATCCAGCAGAGCCAGCAAGTCGGCATCGTCCACTTGGTTCAGAAAGTGGACAGAAGTTTCCTTGTCCTCGTTGGCGCGGTCAATCAGGATGTAAAAATAATTCCCGGCCTTGGTGGTCACGGTGATAAGCTGCTTGTCGCCGTAAAAATCATCCACCAGTGTTGCGTTGCCTTTGGGCGTGATGGACACGCCCTCCGGCTCCATGCCGCCCGTAGTCGGTTCTTCCTCGGCAATTTCTGGCAGAGGTTCCGGGGCAGGGTCAGTGCCGCTTGCAAAAACAGGCATGGAGAACGAACAGAGGCAGAGCAGGATAGCCAGCAGTCCGGCAGCGAAGCGGTTCCAGTTGTCAGGTTTCATCGGCGGCATCCTCCTGTTTGTGGTACGGGGTGGCGGTGGGTGCAGCATTCAACGCACCGCTGCGCAGGAAGGCCGCGAACTCGTCCGGCTTCATGTTCATGCTGCGCACCAGCTGAATGATCTGCAAGTTTTCCTGTTCAGTCTTTGCAGCTTCCAGTTCTTTCAACTGCTGCTGGTATTCGCTGATTTTTTCTTTGAGCCGTTCAATATCGCGCTCAATGCGGGAAAGTCTTTTTGCCATACAAAATCCTTTCTGGCGTCACGGTAAACGCCCATAGCTGTAAAAATGTTCCTGCCAATATTTTGAGTTGAGGTTTGTGTAAGAGATCGGGTCGCCGCAGTGCAGCATGATGGAATTGCCTACATAGATACCGCAATGGCTCACGCCGGGGGTATCGTAGGTTCCCTTGAAAAACACAAGGTCGCCCGGTTTGACCTGCGCCGTCGAAACAGGAGTACAGAGGTTGTAAAGGCCCTGTGCGGTCTGGCGGCCCACGTTCCAGCCGGAGTGATTCAGCACCCACGAAATGTAGCCGCTGCAATCAAAGCTGGTGCTGGGCGAACTGCCGCCCCACACATACGGGTAGCCGATGTACTTCGTGGCTTCCTCCATCATGGCGGCAAACCTATCATCCTTTAGTGCTTCCGGGGGAATATCGTAGTAGGTGGGCTGCTTGATGGTAGACGCATTGGGGTATTGCGCTTTGCCGAACAAATCCGGCCGGTTGCCCAGTGTGCGCATATAGAGCGAATAGGCACTGAGCTGTTCTTCGGTCAGCACTTCCACGGGTAGGTGGGACAAATCTTTGTTCTTCAGCTTGACCGTGCAGATGTAGTATTCATACGGTTCTTGATAGGTGATAACCTGCGGCACACCATACGGGCCAATAATGACCATCATTTTTGTACGGTAACGTATCTGCATGGTCACGGTCTCGGTCAGGATGTACTGCTTTTCAAAGAGCATTTCAAGTTCGCCCTGCACCTCGGCCAATGTAAAAACGCCGTCATGGAGCGCGGACAAAATCGAGATCAGCACATAGGGGTCATGCTCGATTTCGTCCAGATAAAAATGGTATTCATCGTAGTTGTGGGTGGCCTCGTAGGTGTCGAGATACCGTTGCAGTTTTTGTTCCAGCTTGGCGTAGGCTTTCTCTGCACCCAGCATATCCTTGTCCTTGGAAAAGTAAGAGGATGCCGTCACGCCGGTTCCAGCGGTGCCCGCCATCACGGTGCAGGACTGCAACCCTGTTATCAGGAGCAGAGCCAGCAGACTGAACACCGCCACGATCAGAATGGTTTTCCAATTCCGGGCCGCAAATTCGGCTACCCGTTCGCCGCCCTCGGCCGCCAGCTTTGTTACCCGGAAACCGTTCTCCGCGGTGGCGGCTGCACCCTGCGCGGCGGCTTGGCCGGCCTGCCGTGCAGCTTTGGCATACTGCTGTTTGATACGCCGTTTCTGCCACATCCGGGAAATGGGGTTGCTGGCCGCCTGTGCAATTTGCGGATTGTCCCGCAAAGACTTCTGATAGAAATACTCGGCGTTAGCCGAACGCAATTCCCGCTCTGCCTTTTCCACGGCCTTGTAGGGCTTCATCTTGTGGTGCCGGATGCCGCTGCGGATGGCTTTGGCGGTCTGACGCTCCACCAGTTCTTCACCTTTGTGGCCGCCCTCCACGCCCACATTTTCGTGTTCGACCTCGTGGATTTTTCCGTGAGCGAACAGCAATGCTTCCGACAGCGGGCGGCTGGCCGGGTTTGGTTTCAGGCTGGGCGGGCCTTTGTCCTGCTGCTCAAAGCGCAGGGTGGATTTTGCCTTGCCGCTGGCGGCATCGTAGATTTTTTCCTTGACCGGGACACGTTTTTTCGGCAAAGCAGCGCGGGCCGCATCCAGCTTGTCGGCTTTTGCCCCCGCTTTGTGGATATACGGCTGTAATTCCGGGTCTGCCCGTTCTTCCTCGGTCAGTTCCAGACGGGAAGCAGAGCGGTGCAGGCCATCTTCGCTTTCGGCAGTTTCCGCAGCTTGCTTGGCCTTTTTCTTTGCCTTGTGCTTGTCCTTGATGTCCTCGACCCGTTCTAAGATTTTTTCAGCCTTGCCCTCGGCATCCGTGGAGTAGTCCTGTTCCGCCTCCCGGCTGGAAATGTTCTCCACAGTACCGTCCGCCTGATTTTCCACCACCAGACCGTCACGGGTCATGGTCTGGGTGACTTTGGCTTTTGCCTGCAATTCTTTCAAAGTTCTTCACCTCCCATCGGACAGCGGCCCGTTTCAATGTCCGCAATGTATTTGAGAATCGGGAACACCTGCGGCGGCGAAACTGCATTGCCCAGTGTTTTCATCCGCTTGCTGCGGTTCGGCACATCCTCGGTCAGACGCGGGATGTCGGCGGGTTCTTCGGCCCAAAGGGAATGTCCGTCCATTTGCGCGGGAAACCCATCAGCCACTCTACCCAGTCCGGGTTGAGGTAGGGCTTTTCCAGCGTGGTGGGGGTCATCCGGTAGACCACATGGGAAAGCCGCGCCGTCCACGCCTTGCCATCCTTGTTCATCTTGCGGTAACTGCCATTCGCAGAGATTTGGATGTCCAGCCCCTTGCCCACATCCCCGGTGTCGCTGGCAAGGGGTGTGGGAAGCAGCGGAGCCGATGATGAATACCCGTTTCCGTTCGTGCCACGCGCCAACGGCAGCAGCAGGTAATACGAAAACCCGAACATCGTAACCTGCCTGCTCCAAGTCAATGAGCGTTTTGTCGAGCCCCATACGGAGGAAGCCAGCAACATTTTCTCCAAGCACCCAACGGGGCTGCAATTCCCGGATGACCCGCAGCATTTCGGGCCACAGGTAGCGTTCATCGTGGAAGCCGCGCTGCCGCCCTGCGGTGGAGAACGGCTGGCACGGGAAGCCACCTGAAATGAGGGTGACGGTGCGAAGTCCTGTTTTTTCAAAGAAAGCCTCCTTTGTTACAGTGGTGATGTCCTGAAAACGGGGCACTTCCGGCCAGTGGCTTGCCAGCACAGCGGCGGGAAATGCCGCCCACTCGCATTGACAGACAGAGGTAAACCCCGCTGCTTCCGCGGCAAGGTCGATGCCGCCGATGCCGGAAAACAAGCTGAAATGTGTTAAGCTCATAGCTCCACCACCTCGCTGAGCCGGGTGGTCATGATCTTATAGAGCTGTGTGTTTTTCGGGATGGGGTTGGAAAACGGAAGCACCACGTTTTCAAAAATCAGCAGTCCTTCGCCCGGTTCCGAATTGTCGATGTACTTCTGCTGGTCTGCGGAGAGGTTCAGCCGTTCCGAAAGGATTTTGCGGTCGCCGGATGCCTGATTCAGCAGCGTGATGAAGTCGCTGTTTTCCAGAATGTTCTCGATCTCCGGGGAAGAAAGAAGGTCCTTCACATTCTGGGTGGCGCCCGTGGGCACACCGCCCCATTTGCGGAAGCGTTTCCAGATTTCTGCGGAATAAGCAGCGGTCTGTTCTTCTTTCAAGAGCAAATGGAACTCGTCTGCAAAATACCATGTGGCCCTGCCTTGACTGCGGTTCTGGGTAACACGGCCCCATATCTGGTCTTGGATAATGAGCATCCCCAATTTTTTTAACTGTTTTCCTAACTCTTTGATGTCAAAGGCCACAAGCCGGTTGTGGATGTCCACATTCGTTTTGTGGTTAAACACGTTCAGCGAGCCGGACACATACAGGTCCAATGCCTGCGCTACCCGGTCCGCTTCCGGCAAGTGTTGGTCGAGCAGGGCTTGGTGCAAATCGGAGAGGATGGGCATATTCTCCGGGCAGGGGCTCGCCAGATAGGGGCGGTAGATGGCTTTCACGGCACGGTCTATCACGGTGCGTTCAATCGCTTCCAGACCTGTTTTGCCGCCCATGACCAGCTCACAGAACGACAGCACAAAATCCGACTTCAAGGCCAGCGGGCTGTCATCTTCGGAGTAGTTGAGGTTGATGTCCAGCGGATTTACATAGTCCTTGCTGGTGGGCGAAAGTTTGATGACCTGCCCATGCAGCCGCTTGACCAGCGGATAATACTCGGCCTCTGGGTCTGAAATAAAAATATCGTCAGCAGTCGTTAAAAACACACTGACGATTTCGGACTTGCAGCTCATGGATTTGCCGCTGCCGGGCGTGCCCAGCTTCAAGCCGTTGGGACACCGGGCCTGCTTGCGGTCCAGCATGATCATGTTGTGGGATTTTGCGTTGATGCCGTAGTACATGGCCGCACCGCTCTGGAAAAGCTCCTGCGTGACAAAGGGCACAAACACCGCCACGTTGGAGGTGGTAAGGCTGCGCTGAATCTTTATTTGGTTGATACCCAGCGGCAGGCTGGACACAAGGCCCTGCTCCTGCTGGTAGTCCAGCCGGACAAGGGAGCAGTTGTACTTCTGTGCCACACCCGCGGCTTGGAACACATCGTTGCCCAGCTTTTGCTTGGTGTCGGCCACGTTCAGCACTAAAAAAGTCAGCATGAACAATCGCTCATTTCTTGTTTGCAGTTTGTTCAGCAGCTTTTTGGCATCCTCGCCGTAGGTGGCAAGGTCGCTGGGGAGGATATCCATGTCGTACCCGGAACGGACAGCCTTTTTCTGTTCCTGAATCTTCATAGCATCAAGGTCTGTGATTTTCCGTTTGATGGTTTTGATGGCCTCGGTCTGGTCGATGGCCTGCACATGGAGATTGACGAGAATCCCGCTTTCCGTTTTGAGGAAGTCGGCCAGCATTTCGTCCGAAAGTTCCGGCGCAAGGATTTGTAAAAAGCTCACAGCTCCATACTTGCCGCCCAAACCAAAGGTTTTGGCCGTACCGAAACAGAGGGAGGACGGGGCCACAAAATCCTTGGTAGACAGGCCGGAGGGGGCCAGCCAGTCCCATTCAAAGCGGAACGGTTCGCCGTCCGGGTGGAAGATGCCGTGCAGAACTTCCAAACGCTCCTGCCCGTCCATAACGTGTGCCACACAGCCCATGGTCTTGAAATAGCCCAGCAGGTCAAGGCCAATGCGGGTCAGCCGGGCCCGCGCTGTTTTCAGACTGTCGGCCTCGATGGTGAAGGTCAGGTATTTCGTTTTGACGATGCCGTTGTTGCCGCTGGCAAGCTGCTTTTGCAGGATGGCGGTGTACTCGGCGCGGATGTCGTCAAAATCATCCCCCTGCGGTGCGATCTCAAAACTTTTTGCGTACTGCACCGGGTCAACCTTGCGATTGAGAAACGAAAGCTGCACATGGATGGAGGCATCCACATAGTTGTACAGGTCGCACAGGTGTTCAAAGATGGCGGTCCTCGTTTCCGGCTGGGCCAGCTGATAGCTGATGTCCTCAAAGGCAATGCACTTGGAGAACGTGCGTCGGTCAATGCGGCACACACCGTCCGGGTAGATGGCCTCATACGGGATGGTGGCCTGTGCCGTGCGGGGCTTGCCGTCACCCTTGTACTTGCGGAGAACGGCATCAATTTCTTTTTTCTGGGCGCGGGTGAGCTTTTTGGGCTTTTCGGTTTCGCGGGGTATCGTTTTTCTGGACAATGGCCTTTACCTCCTGTTCCATTTGGTATTGCCGCACAAGGGCGGCGTAAGCATTGTTGGTCTGATAGGGCCTTTCCTTGGGACGAATAAAGCAGCACTGAATCATTTGCTGAATCACCACTTCAAGGGGCTGGCCGTGCCGCTCAAACAGAGCGAACAGCAGCCCCGGCAGCATGGCAAAAATCATCAGCAGGGCCGCTGCACTGTTGGAAAGATAGTTCCGGGCCAAAAAATAAAGCGGTCCGCCCGTTAAAAGCGCACCGCCGAAGCAGACCAGCTGCCGCTTGGTCAGCCCGAATAAGACTTTGGATTTTACATGGGTCAAATCTTTGGGAACGGTCACATACGCCATTCAAGCGCTCCTTTCTCAATGGGCACCGAACACCGACTTGCTGATGCTGCCGGTCTTGAACAGACAAAAGCAGAGCAGCACGGTGTAGCCCATGCAGCCCCAGATGGCCCCGGCAATGTCCGCCGCGCCCGAAATGTTGCGTATCAGCACCGCATAGATGCCCACGACAATCATAATCAGGAACGCTTGGAAACCCAGCGCCAGCAAAGACTTCAAATAATTCTGCCCGGTGCTGCGCCACTCGCTGCTGCCCATGGTCGCCAGCGGGATAGGCCCCAGTGCGGTCACAACGTAAATCTCAATCATGCGGCCGTAGGTCACAAGGAAGATGCAGATAGACAGGATGTTCATGGTCAGGCCCACAACAAGGGTCTGAAACCATAGGCTGAGCAGACTGCCGATGGTCATGCTTTCCAACTGAAATTCCAGTCCGGGTATCAGGCGGTCAAAGTGGATGGATGTTTCACCGATGATAACGCCGGAACTTTGATTGACAACGCTCTGGGTGGCATCGAACACACCCATAACGATATTCCATGTGTTGCTGACAATGAGGATGGCAAAAGCAGACTTGAAAATCCAGCGGAAGAACATGGAGGTGTCAAAGTCGTGCATATTGTTCTTTTCGGTAATCATCTGGATAAGCTCATGGCACATCACAAGGGCAAGGATAGCCGCTGCAATGGGCAGCACTACCGTTTCGGAAAGACTGCGCAGCATATTGAAAATGCCGCTGTTCCACGCCTGCGGGGTAGAGCCGACATCCGAAGCGATTTCGCCCACCTTGGCGTTCACGTTATCGAACAGGCCGGAGAGGTTGCCCGTGATGCCATCTATCAAAATGCCTTTTATCCATTTCTCGATGATCTCACTAATCAAGCAAAGATACCTCCTTTCCCGCGCCCTCCCATGTGAGAGGGAGAGCGCGGAGTAGGATTTTAAGTGTTAGTTGTTCGGAAAATTGTGGGCAGCGATGCAGGACTTAGCCCAGCAGCCCGGACAGCAGCGGGACAAGGGTCACGCCGATCAAGGCAACGCCGCCGCCCGCGACCAGCTGCTTCACGCCCTGGCTCTTGCTGCCGGGGTTATCCTGTCCATAACCCTCCAACAGGTTGATGCCGCCCCAGACACACAGGGCACCGCCCAGACCGACCACGATGGTCTGCAAAGTATCGACTGCGCTGTTGAAAAATTCCATAAGGTCCTCACTTTCTGCCGCTTGTTCTGCGGCACTCAAAATTGTTTTTTCAAAAAATACCGCCTCATTCGGCAGCTGCATCTTCATCCGACAGGTCAATTTCATACAGGTCAAAACTTTCGTCCTGTGCGACTACCTGCTGCCGCTTCCGGCGCAGGGTGGATAAGAACCTGTCCACATCAAAGGTGTTTTTCTTGTCCGCGTCCGCAAGGTACTTGTAGTGCGGGTGCTTGGTAATGTCGAACTTCTCCGAGAAGAACGGCCTCACGCCCCGCAGCTGCAAAATACATTTGCCGCCGTCCATGATTGCAATTTCGTCCTCTGACATCAACGCCTTTCCTAGTTTTTGATAGTTCAGTCCGTGGGAGGTTTGAGAACCCCGGTTTTCGCTGGTGTTGAAACTGTCGATAGTCTCTTTCCCCAGCGCATCGGAGATCTCTTTGGCATTTTTGCCCCGCCCACTCAAAAAGAGAACAGAATCGCAGTTGTCCGAAATGATTTCGGCTGCATCCTTGTAGATGGCTTTTAACTGCGACTGGCTCTGCAAAATGATGGATGCCGAGATTTCCCGGCTGCGGATGGTGGCGATCAGCTTGTCGAAGTTGGGAATCTGCCCGATGTTGGCGAACTCGTCCAGAATCAGCCGCACATGGACAGGCAGCCGACCGCCATATTTATCATCTGCGCGGTCACACAGCAGGTTGATAAGCTGGCTTTGGAGCATGGCAAGGATGAAGTTGAACGTAGTATCCGTGTCACTCATAATCAAAAACAGCACGGTCTTTTCATCCCCGATGGTGTCCAGCTCCATTTCATCGTCCTCCATCAACTCCCGCACTTCCCGGATGTCAAATGGGGCTAAACGGGCACCGCAGCTTATCAGGATGGAGGAACGGGTCTTGCCGGCCGACAGCAAAAACTTTTTGTACTGCCGGACGGCGAAGTGGTCCGGGTCTTTCTGTTCCAGCCGTTCAAACATGAGGTCCACCGGGCTTTGAAACTCCGGGTCGTCCTCGCGGGCTTCACTGGCATTTATCATTTCCAGCAGGGTGGTGAAGTTCATCTCTTCTGCCGGGGCCTCGTACCAGATGTAGCCGATAAGCGCGGTATAGAATAGCCGTTCCGACTTCACCCAAAAATCTTCCGCTGATTTTTCGCCCTCGCCCTTGGTGTTGGCGATAAGGGTATTCACCAGTTTCAGCACGTCCTTTTCCGAGTGGATGTAAACAAAGGGGTTGTACTTCATGGACTTGGAAAAGTTTATCGTGTTCAGGATTTTCACCCGGTAGCCTGCCCGCTGGAACATTTGGCCTGTTTCGAGAACCAGTGTGCCTTTGGGCTGCCTTTTGTCAAGATAAAAAATCAAGATGCCATTGAAAATTCAAAAATTACCAGCTTTCGCTTCTTTTTGAATGATTTTCCGCATTTGAGTGTCTAATGTGCTCTTTGCGTTCGGCTTGAAAAAGATGTTGACGTTGTAAGTTGTGTTTTTGACTCGCATGGTCAACATTCCATCCGCAGGGCGATGTTTGGCCAAAGTGATAGTTTTGCTCATTTGTGCTTCTCCTTTTACAATGTGTGTTCAGTTGTCTTTTGATGGGGCTGTGATTTTTTCTCTTCAAGAGCTGCCTTGCTATTATTCAACTTTTTCAGCACCGATTCCTTTTCCGGTGTTTTGCCACCCGGTGCGGAAAGCTGCTGTTTATTCAGCACAAGGTCAATATACTTTCGCACATTTTTCAGTGCGGTCAGGTCAGGCTGCAAGGTTTCCAGTTGGGTGCGCAGCTCTGCGCTGCCGGATTGCAGCGCAGAAAATTCGGCATCCAATGCCGAAAAATCCACCGCTGTGCTGCCGTTCAGTTTCATCAGGGTGCGGACAGCTTTGTTAAAGGCATCCAATTCCTCTTTGTGCTGGGCTGCATAGGCATCCCTTGTCAGCTTGAAGTTCTTCTTGATATAAGCATCGTGGATAGGCTTCAGTTTGGCATGGATGACCGCAGCATTCTTGATCTGAGCGATTGCCCGCATCCGATTCTCGTTCTGCTTCAGTTGCTTGCGAAGCGGGGCGGCGGTCTGGCTCAGGTCTTTGATTGCAGCGTTCAAGTCCTCGACCGTGTTCAGCGAGTGGGCTTTCAGATAATCAACAGCCTGCATGACTTCGTTGAGGTCACGGGCAGTGCATTTTATCTGCGCCTTACTCGACCACTCGCTGCGCTGTTCGTTGCGAAGATTGAAATAGTCCACCAGCAAATCGGACAGCGTTGGCTCCTTGGCCTGTTCCAGTGCGTCCAGAAGTATCTGCTTCTTTTCGGTCAGATCTGCGATCCAGCGTTGTAGCCCCCGGATGGTGTTGCGGATGGACTGCATCAGGCTGTTAGCGGCACGAATGTCCCGGTTCAGGTTTCCGAGAAAGGTTTCGATTCCTCGCTTCTCCATCTGGTGAGCAGCGGGGCCGAGATGGACGGTCGGAATCTGCTGTACTCCCTGACGCTCAAACGAGCGGAGATCAACACGCTCCGGTCTGCCAGCGGCTTCAAGATAGCGATTGGTAACGACTTCCCAGTTGTGCCGCCAGACCTCGGCATACTTCTGGTCGTTCCAGTCCACCGTGTTCTCCTTGTGACATTTCCAGTTGCCAGATGGGAGTTGGATGCGTTCTCCATTTTCATCAAGGTCATAAACCTTGCGGGCTTTCGGGAGCCACTTGCCGTGTTCGTCCATTGCCCGGATAGTCAGCAGAATGTGGGCGTGTGGGTTTCCATCGCCTTTGTCGTGAATAGCAAAGTCAGCAATCATGCCTTTGGAAATAAACTGCTCGTTGCAAAATTCTTTGAGCATGGAAAGATACTGGTCTTTCGGAACTTCTCTCGGAAGTGCCAGCACGATGCGGCGGGCAAGCTGGGCGTTCCACTGGTTCTCCACGGCTTCCACAGCGTTCCAGAGCGTGGCACGGTCTGCATATCCGGGCGGCGCATGGGGTGGCAACATGATCTCGGCATGGACGAGTTCTCTCTTCTTGTTGTAGAATTTCGTTTTCTGGTCGTATTCGCTGAACAGCCGTTCGCCGCTCTGATAGGCTGCGCTAGCAACAGCGGACTGCCCTTGGCTGCGTTTTACGATAGAGATTTTGAAATGCGGACACGGAATCGGAATCACCCCCCCTGATGACATTTGAATCGTTCTCTTGTAAAAATCACGGAAGTATGGTACTATTATTTTGGATAAGTAAGCAGAAAGCTGGTGAGCCAATGTCGGAAAGAAAAACACAACAGGAACTGGATTTTGAACGGAAGCACGAAGAAGATTTGCAGCGGATTCGAGAGTTTCGTTTGATTGATGATGATTTTATGGCTGCGGTGTTTGAAGACCACGACTGCGCAGAGTTCTTGCTCCGAATCATCCTGAAGAGGGACGATTTGGTTGTGCGAGAGGTTCATGGACAATACAGCATTAAAAATTTGCAGGGACGTTCGGTTCGGCTGGACATTCTGGCGGTAGACCGAAACAACCGTGCATATAATATTGAAGTCCAGCGCAGTGACCGGGGCGCAAGTGAAAAACGTGCTCGCTACAATAGCAGCTTGCTTGATGCAAACCTGACAGATTCCGGTGAGGAATACGATGCGTTGAATGAAACATATGTCATCTTTATCACAGAAAACGATATTTTGAGGGCTGGGCTTCCGATTTATCATATTGACCGAACTGTTCAGGAAACCGGAATGATCTTTAATGATCAGGCTCATATCATCTATGTCAACTCGCAGATCAAGGATGAAACGGCGCTTGGTAAATTGATGCATGACTTTTTCTGTACCGATTCCCGCAAAATGTACTATCCCATTTTGGCCAATCGAGTATGGTACTTCAAAGAAAACGAGAAGGGAGTGGCAACTATGTGCAGAGCTATGGAAAAAATGCGGGACGAAACCGCTGCTGAGCAGAACATCAAAACTCTTTTAGTGTCTGTAAAGAACCTGATGAAAAACATGAATCTCAGCCCAGAACAGGCTATGGATGCCATGGGGATTTCTGAGGATGACCGTAAGATGTTACTGCAAAGAATTTGATGCTCTTTTGATTGAACTTTATCCCTAAAAATTCAAAAGCCGACTAGGATTTTCCCAGTCGGCTTTTGTACTTTATATCGTGTTCTTCTGCAAAAGGATAGCTGCAAAGCAGCGCAAGGAAAATGCAGTTTTCCTTGGGATGGA
>OLHA01001634.1_pt1 | contig 11738 bp, 13 predicted proteins | sample 1605961 | NCBI WGS metagenome assembly OLHA01 (sample SAMN03283288) | human gut metagenome | biome: human-associated habitat; material: feces | host: Homo sapiens | place: Peru | collected 2012
CGGGCGGGCCACGCCAGCCTGCCTGGCAAGTGGCATCCCACCGTGTGCGACTATGTGACCATCTACTCCGGCGCCTCTATTCTGGGCGGCAAGACCGTTATCGGCGAGCACTCCGTGGTGGGCGGCAATGCCTTCCTCACCGAATCCGTGGCGGACAATGCCCGCGTGGTGATCCGTCCCCCGGAAACCTTTATTCACAATTTATAAACAATTATTCTGTAATAAAAAATCGGTGCAAACTCCCCATGTTTTCAGCTTTTTCGCGCGGCGCATTATTACAAAATAATCATTTGTTATTTCTAAACGCACCAGTAAAGCACAGCCTCTGCTTCTAAAACAGCGCTGTACTTCACCAAGCCGCAAAGAGTGGAGAGGGTAATTCCCTCTCCACTCTTTGCTTACTTATTCCGATAATCGTCGATCAGCAAGGACAAGTGCGCCACGACACCCGAAGGCACTCCGTCAACATTCAGTCTTGGCACACTCTCCATACCCAGAAGATAATCTGTTGACACATTATATAATTGAGCCAACCGTACCAGCATGTCAATGGACGGCTGAATGTTCTCATTCTCCCAGTTTGACACGGTTTGCTTGGTCACACGCAGCCGTTTGGCAACCTCTACTTGGCTCCAGCCGCAGCCGCCGCGCAGTTCCTGTAATCTTTGTCCTAGCATATGGCTCCTCCGGGTGTCAATTATTTCAATACTATTGTCTCATAATTCTTGACAAATTAAAAATACTATAGTATTCTAATATTAGACTTTGTGAGAGGAGGTTGCATTATGGGTTTCCTCGGATTCAGCATCTGCTATGCCTTGGCAACGCTGGGCTATTCTGCTTTCCTGCTTAGATGAGTTAGGAAAAGCGCCCTACGTACCATGTCTCATCAACACAGTGCGGTAGGGTAACCAAAAAGCGGAGAGGGATCATCCCTCTCCGCTTTTTACGAATTGTATTGGTCTAATATCGCTTACTTGCCGAAATACCGGTTCAGCAGGCCCTCGAAAGCCTTGCCATGGCGGGCTTCGTCGCGGGCCATTTCATGGACGGTGTCGTGGATGGCGTCCAGATTGTACTGCTTGGCCAGCTTGGCCAGCTCGAACTTACCGGCAGTAGCACCGTTCTCGGCGTCCACGCGCATCTGCAGGTTCTTCTTGGTGCTGTCGGTGATGACCTCGCCCAGCAGCTCGGCGAACTTGGCGGCGTGCTCGGCCTCCTCCAGACCGGCCTTCTCCCAGTACATACCGATCTCGGGATAGCCCTCACGATGGGCAACACGAGCCATGGCCAGATACATACCTACCTCAGAGCACTCGCCCTCGAAGTTAGCCTTTAACTGCTCGAAGATGTATTTCTTATCTTCATCAGAGATTTCAGGATTGTTCTTAACAGTTGAAGCATATACTCCAAACTCATGCTCTGCAGCAAGTGTTAAATCTCCCTCAACCTTCTTGAATTTATCTGCGCCAACGTGGCATACCGGACACTCTGCCGGTGGATTCTCTCCCTCATAAACGTATCCACAAACTGTACAAACCCATTTTGCCATAATAAATTTCCTTTCTTTTTTGTAATAAGAGAATAAATAGTCTTAATTTGTTCATTCATTATTTTTATAGCTTTTGCAATTTTAACAGCAGCGCCTTCACCTTGAACAGGAACTGGTAATAATTTTATATACACATTTGGATTTCTTCTTGTTGAAACATTTATAATATCTCTTATTACAGACCCAGTATTTGATGTTAAAACACCTATACACTTCGGCATTTTAGGAATTGGTTTCTTATGTGCCACATCAAATAAACCTTCATGCTCTAGTTTCTTTTTTAATTCCTCATATGCAACATGCAAACTTCCTAAACCGTCTTCTTGCATTGCTTTACAATAAATTTGGTACACTCCATCTCTTTCAAAAACAGATACTGTACCTAATATCATTACCTTTAATCCATCTTTTGGAACAAAATTTAAATTAGCTGTATATGATTTGAACATAATACATTTTATAAGTGATTTATCATCTTTTAACGTAAAATACATATGTCCTGTATAATGATGTTTGAAATTTGATATTTCACCTTTAATAAATACATTATTTAAATATTCATCAATAAATGCCTGTGGACTTAATGCTGCTACTTCCTTAGTAAAATGAATAACAAGAAGATAATCAATCCCCATTTCTTCTAGAAGTTCTTTTTTCTCTTCTAAAGTGATAATTGATTGTCTCTTTTCACCCTTTAAGACACATAAAGGATGCACATCAAAGCTCATGACAGCTGTTTTTGTTTCTCCTTTATATTTCAATACTTCAATAATCAAAGACATATGACCAAGATGTAAACCATCAAAAAAGCCAATTGCAAGAGAAAGAGGTTCTTTTAAATTCGCCTCTTCCATTTTTATGACCTTCATTAGAAAAGCCCCCTCAAGCTCTTTAAAGCGCCTTTACCATCTGGGCCATATATTGCAAGTAACTTACCTTCCTTTGAATAAACAGCTACATTATGATCTATGTCACTCTTGATTTTCTGACCAGTCATGACAATTCTTTCATCTGCGACAATAGAATCATAATAAGAGAATACTTCTTCTAACGGAATCACTGGTCCATTGTTTTCTTCAAGTTCTTCTAATGTCACTGCCTGATCAATGTTGAAATGCCCTGACTGATTTCTTACTAATGCAGTCATATGAGCAGGATAGCCTAAGGCCTTCCCAATATCTACACATAAAGAACGGATATATGTTCCTTTAGAGCACTTAACATCTATAGTTATTTCATCATCATGTGCATTGACTAAATCAAGTTTATAAATAGTTATTGGTCTTTCTGGAACTTCTACTTCTATACCTTCTCTGGCATATTCATAGAGCTTCTTACCATTAATTTTAATAGCTGAATACATCGGAGGCTTCTGCATAGAATCTCCTTTAAAAGAAGATAGTATTTCATCTAGATGATCATAACCAGTAAAAGGCTTAGTTTCTAGAACCTTACCCTCAGAGTCATATGTATCTGTCGCACTGCCAAGTTTAAGGGTCGCACGATATTCTTTTTCTTCACTCATTAAAAACTGCATTGCTTTAGTGGCTTTATTAATACCAACAACTAAAACACCCGTCGCCATAGGGTCTAGTGTGCCACAATGTCCTACTTTTTTAGTATACATAATACGTCTCACGCGATTAACGACATCATGACTTGTCATACCCTGTGGTTTATTAATTAAAATAATACCATCCATCTACTCACATCCTTCCTAAAAAAAGCAGACTATTGTCTGCTTAGATATGATTAATAACGAAGTACTTCTTCTTACCTCTTCTAATAACAGTCACCTTGCCACCAAAAGCATTATCTTTTGATACAACAAACTTTTCATCAGTGACCTTTTCACCATTTACAAGAACACTTCCACCTTTTACGAACTGTCTTGCTTCACGATTACTAGAAGCAGCACCTGCTTTTACTAATACATTTAAAATCTGTTCATCTTCAGTGACATCAATACTTGGCACACCATTGAAGCACTGTTTTACCTGTTCATAAGTCATGCTCTTGATATCACCACTGAACAATTTTTCAGAAATATTGACAGCTTCTTCATAAGCATCTGCACCATGAATGAAAGTAATAACTTCTTTCGCAAGTGCTTTATGTGCTTTTCTTAAGTGTGGTTCATTCTTATTTGATTCTTCTAATGCTTCAATTTCTTCTTTAGATAAGAAAGTAAGGTATTTTAAGTAATCGATAACCTTGCTGTCTTCACTATTAATGAAGAACTGATACATTTCATATGGTGAAGTCTTTTCTCTGTCTAACCAGATTGCATTTCCTTCTGATTTACCAAACTTAGTACCATCACTCTTAGTAAGTAAAGGCATAGTGAATCCATATACTTCATCACCAGTCTTCTTTCTAATTAATTCAATACCTGCAGTGATATTACCCCACTGGTCCTGACCAGCAACCTGTAAATCACAGCCCTTGTTTTCATGTAAGTAATAGAAGTCCATTGCCTGCATAATCATATAAGAGAATTCAGTGAAAGTGATTCCTTCATCTAATCTTCTTTTGATAATATCCTTAGATAACATGTAGTTGATATTAAAATATTTACCATAATCTCTTAACCAGTCAATGAAATTTATATCCTTAGACCAATCCAAGTTATTAACTACTTCAAAACCGAATAAGTCTTCAGCCTGTTTCTTTAAGCAGTCAAAGTTATGCTGTACCTGTTCTTTTGTGATCATTGGTCTTTCAGTTGTTGGCTTTGGATCCCCAATCTGTCCAGTTGCACCACCGACCAAAAGAATTGGGTGATGACCTGCATCCTTTAATCTCTTAGACATTAAGAAAGATGAGAAATGTCCAATATGTAAAGAATCCCCAGTTGGGTCAGTACCAATATAGAATGTCATTCCTCCTGCATTTAATTTGTCTTTTAAGTCTTCAGAACTTACATCTTTAATGAGGCCACGCCACACTAATTCATCATAAAATGTCATATTTTCCTCCTATAATATAAAAGAGAATCCATCCAAAGGACGAATTCTCGCGTTACCACCTTTATTCATGTCATAGACATGCTCTCTTGTTGATAACGGTGCACTCACCGTCTAGACTTTGCATCTAGAAGCTCCAAAGTGTATTCATTCATACTGCTGCTCTTATTTTCACCAGCCATAAGTTCTCTAAACCAGCGCATATGAATTACTTGTCTTCTTCATCGCAATTAAAAGTCTACATGAATTCATGATGTTTGTCAATATCAGCTTGTAAAGACACTTTCCAACATCAGCTTCGTTTCATCAAGATGGAATGCATCAACTAACACAATAACACGGTCTCCTGAAATAAGCTTTGTATCCCCTTTTGGAATGATTTCTTCTCCACCACGAATAACGGAAACAATCAAGCTACGACGTGGTAGCTGTAAATCCTTAATATAGTGATCACAGGCATTTGAACCAAAGCCAACTGTATAGCCAATGAGTTCCTTACTATCCGCATATTCATCCATAGAATGATAAGGCTGATTGTTTAAAAGATTTGTTAAAAGACTTTCATAAATTGGTTCACTATGTAAAAGATTGGCGACATAATAAGAAACAAATGAAACAAGTGCAATTGGTAGGAGCATCTTTAAAGTTCCACTCATTTCAGCTATTAATACAATACCAGTAATCGGTGCTCTTACAATGGCACTAAAGTAAGCAGCCATTGCCATAATAATGAAGTTCATAAAATACTCAGAAGGAACACCACACATAATAGCAACCTTACCTACACTTGCACCAATCAAACTTCCAAGAATGAGTAATGGGAAGAAGATTCCTCCAGCCGCACCTGATCCAAATGAAACACACGAAATCAATAATTTTAATATAAATAATAAGACAAGAGTAGATAAAACAAGATTTGGTTCATTGAGATATTCTACAAGTTTATGTCCTCCACCCATGACAAGTGGACAATAAAATCCTAAAATTCCAGATAACACCAAAGGTATAATGACTCTTTGATGTTTTTTCAAGAATGGTGTTTTCTTATAAAGTTTAATAGTTCCCATTGTAACCTTATTATAGAAAGCACCTAATACACCAGCGACAATACCAAGAATAATAACCCAGATATAATTCTTTAAAGGAAATGTTTCTTTAATTGAGAAAGCTAAAGTAGGTGATAAACCAAAGATATTTCTACTTAAGAAATCCGCAGTAATAGATGCAATCATCACAGAAACAAGTGCACTTGTAGAGAAGTTCTTATGAACTTCTTCCAAAGCAAACATGATACCTGCAAGAGGTGCATTGAATGCAGCCGATAAGCCAGCTGCGGCACCTGCTGTCATTAAATAACGTTCTTCCGTTTTTACACGTTTTCCTTTTTTCGCAAGAGCTTTACCAATCATACCACCAAGCTGGATACTTGGACCTTCTCTCCCTAATGATAAGCCGCCTACAAGTGCAAGTGCACCTGCACAGAATTTTGCAAGCAAGACTCTCCACCAGCATTCATCAATACGTCCCTGTACTTCTGCTTCTAGCTGTGGAATACCAGAGCCTCCAACCATAGGTTCCCACTTTAAAAAGATTGAAATAATAAGACCTAATACAATAAGGCCAATGATCCACAAAGGCCAATAAGACACGTTATGTGCGACAAAGTCCCTTATAGTAAAATAAATAGATTCTGCATTTGATAAAACAAGACGATAAACGATACAGACAGCACCTGACACGATACCAACAAGTAAACCTTCATAAGCCAAGCGCTTATTGAGTTTACTTCTTTCTCGTAATACATTTGCAGTATCAGACTGATTTTTAAGCATATATAATCCTCCCAGTAATTATAATGACCGATACTATTTTAGCACAATCTAAACCAGTAAAAAAGGATGCCTCAGCATCCTTCTTTCGTTATTTAGTTGTATCACGCTTAATGAATGCATAGTGCATTGGCACTTCTGCTTCATCAATTTCTTCATGATTTAAAATCTTTGTAAGAAGTCTGATTGCGATAGCACCCATATCATATACAGGTACATGAATAGTAGTAAGAGGTGGACGACAAATAGTAGCATAACTTGTATCCATCATACCAACAACCTGCATATCTTCAGGTACATTGATACCATGATCAATTGCTGCATTGACAACAGCGACCGCTTCCTTGTCATAGCCTGTTAAAACAACATCATGCTTATGAGTATCAAAATATTCCTTTAATTGAGGATAACTTTCTTCATAATGGTTAGAAACATCCACAATATAATCTTCAGGAAGTGTTTCGCCACTATCTTTGAATGCTTCTTCAATACCCTTTGCAAAATCATTTAAGTCAACTAGGTTTTGAGTTGCTCTTACAAAGCAGATATCTTTTTTGCCCTGTTCAATGAATTGTTTTGTCATATCATAAGCGATGCTCTTTGCGTCAACATATACAGAACAGATATCTTCATCAGAAATCTTATATCCAACAACAACTGCAGGGATACGGTATTTTTTAATGAGATCAATTTCTTTATCAATACAGTTATTGTTAAATAATACAACACCATCAGCTCTTGATTTAATAACTTTCTCAATTACTTCTTCAATCGGGTTACCTAAACCAAGTTCATCAGTTGTATACATAATGATATTGAAGTCTAAAGTACGTCCAGTATCTCCAATACCACCAATCATATCTTTTACATGTCCAAATAGTGATTGTGGGAATACAACCGCAATAGTTGTAGTTTTACTAGTTGCAAGACCTCTTGCAATCTGATTAGGCTTAAAATCGAGTCTTTTGATTGTTTCAAGTACACGTTCTCTAGTTGCAGGCTTTACAACATTAGAACCATTAATTACTCTTGAAACTGTTGCAAGTGAAACATCAGCTGCTTCTGCAACATCATAGATTGTTACTTTCTTCTTCATACTAGTCCTTAATTTCCTCAATCATTTCATCTAGCTGTTTTTCAACATCATCAATTTGCTGATCAATCACATCTTCATCAATCATGGCAGCCTTATCATTAATCATTGTTTTCACTTCATCGATTTTCTGATTCACACGTCCAGTTACTTCTACAACTGAACCTTTCACCTTATCAAATTTTTCACTAGATTTTACTTTTTCTGCTAAAATTTCTAACTTTTTCTGTACTTCATCTACTTTTTCTTTAGTAGTTTCTTTAAAATCATCAGGATCAAATTCATCTACTGACTTTTTAATATTTTCAATTGTTTCTCCTAATTTAGCTTCAACGTCTTCTCTAGTAAGACTTGTTAAATAATCATAAGTAGATTTTGATTTAGCTTTGATGTCTTCTCTTAATTCGCTACCTTTCTTAGGTGCAAATAATAAACCTGCTAAAACGCCTAATCCTACTCCGAATAATACTTTTCCGAATTTCATAATTATACCTCCTATTTTTTCTTCAAGATATTTTTCAAGCCTAATACCGTTCCTAAAAAACCTGCACCTGATCTCTTCCTATTAAAAATACCGCTTACCACGTTGATAGGTTCATTGAGCTTATCCATTTTATAGTTAATATCATCCACTGTAACATTTACTTTAGAAACTGTTGTTTCTAAATGCTGTGCCAAATGACTGACATCCTTTAAAGTTGTAAGTGCATGGATAAGAAATACTCCTAGAGACACTAATGCAAATACACCAGCGAGCACTAGAATACATAGACAAATTGTTAAGATATCCACGGGATGTCCTCCTATGCTTTTTCTTTTTCCTTAATAACTAAATCTTCTAACTTATAAATATCCTTAGGACTCATAAACAAGAATACTGCATTATCATATTGTGCCAATTCTTTTGCACCTGCTTCATCTTCAGTCACTACTTTAGAACGAGGTAGGTTCTTAGTAATAACACTGACATCAATATCGATTCCTGGTTCTTTTGGCGCATTTTTAGGGAAATCTACAAAATATGGATGATCAACTGTATCCATGATTCGTGCATAATCCTTCGCAAATCTTAAGCCACGTGAATATCTATCTGGCTGATAAACCGCAACAATCTGCTTACCAGGGAAACGTGTTCTTGTTTCTTCAATTACATATTTAATAGCTGTTGGATGATGTGCATAGTCATCAACATATACGTTATTGCCTACTTCTTTCACTGCATAACGTCTCTTAGTTCCCTTAAATGTACTTAACTGACTCTGCATATAATCAAAGTCCATACCTTCAAGATAACCTAAAGTAATAACACCTAATGTGTTATAAAGTGTATGCATACCATAGAATGGTAAAGTGAAATGTCCAAAAAGATCACCATAGATATATACATCAAATGAAAGACCTTTTTCATTATTAATTACATTTTTAGCCTGAACATCATTACCGTCTTTTACACCGAATTTTACAACTCTCTTTGTATAATTCAAATGTGGAAGATGTGGATCATCACCCCAGATGACAATAGCCTTTTTAGCCTGGTTGGCATATTTTTCAAAAGACTGTTCATACTGTTCCATTGACTTGAAATAGTCTACATGGTCCATTTCAATATTGTTAATATAAGAATAATCTGGATGATACCATAAGAAATGATCTTTATATTCACAGCATTCAGCTATAAAATACTTAGCACCCTTAGTAGCATAACCAGTACCATCTCCAATTAATACATTTGTCTTATCATAATCTTTAAACAAATGATAAGCCATACCTGTAGTAGAAGTCTTACCATGTGTACCTGCAATACCGATAGTAATATGATCATCCATAAGCTTAGCTAGGAAATCATAATAGTGGTGAATTGTTACATTAGGATTATCTTCTGCAGCAGCCACTTCTTCATTAGAACGGTCAAATGCATTCCCTACAATAACATCCATACCGTCTTTAATGTTGTCTTTGTTAAATGAATAAATAGGAATATTTCTTTCTCTTAATCCATCTTCAAGGAAGATATACTTATCAATATCACTTCCTGCAACTTCATAACCTAAATCATATAAAATTCTCGCAAGAGAAGCCATTCCTGAACCTTTAATACCTATAAAATAATACATATATTTTGTCACCTCGATAATATATTAACACAAATTAAATAATGATTACATAGATATCACTTAAAAATGAAAGTATTTTCATAAATTGGTAAGAAAAGGATCGTCTATCCTAAAAGTTGGTGTATCAAAGATTTCACTTTCACCCAAATGAATAGTCAATACCTGTTCAATAGTGAGTCCAATAGTTTCACCATCTTTAAATGCCACATTGTTCATAATAACATAGAGTGCAGTGTCTTTAATGAAGTCTAATACAGCCATAGGTTCCCCAATAGAAGAAACTTCTATTTCATGATAGCCGAGTTTTTCAAGACCATCTGTATAAGCCCCTACTCCATTTTCTAATGGATATAGACCAAACCAGATGACGTTATAAATAGGAAACATATCCTGATCAATCATCTTGGCCATTGTTGATAAAAAGATGGTTCATAGATGACATCATTCATATAAACTCCTACAACATTCTCATCAATGTTTGAACATACTTCTTCTACAAATAAAAGACAGTCTGTCTGAATGGTTTCAATTGTCTTATAGATATGAATCATTCCCGTATGGTTTTTAGTACATGCATCTGCTTCTTCCCACATAAAGTTACTTAAAGCTGCATTAAGACGTACTTTGTCATCTAATGGTTGATTAATATAATTACTTGTTTCATTGAATGGTTCTTTTACTAATAAAAATGCTTCTAATTCCATCTTTACTCTCCCTCAAACAATAAGTCTTCTAACTCTTTTACAGACTCAACATAATAAGTACATTTATTCTTGATATCTTCTTTAATTTCCTTGATATCATGAGCCCATCCAGCTCCACATGCATCAATATGCGCATCTCGCGCCATCTGTATGCCTGGTAATAAATCATCTACAAGTAAGACATCTTCTTTATTTAAATGAAGCTCTTCAATAATGCTTTCAACAGGCCAAATAGATGGTTTACGCTTTTCAGGAGGTAATTCCCAGCCATATATAATAGAAGGCTCAGGTAAATCATTATTCTTATAATCACGAATGATTGTATGCTTCATTGAATGAGAAATAACGCAGATAGTACCACCTTCATTTACATAACGCCATAATAAATCATGAATGCCATCAAAACATACTGGTGCATGACCACGAATATAAGACTGCCAGTTATTTTCTTGAATACGCATTTCTTCTTCAGTGAACTTAAGTATATCAAAACATAATGCAGTAAATCCTGGCTTATAATTATACTTAAAATAATCTTCACAAGTCATAGTAACACCAGGACGCAATTTACTTAATGAGTCTAAGAATGCAGGAAAGTTCACTGTACGTGTACTATCTACAATCGTATCATCATGATCTAATATCAAACATTTATATTTCATTTTTTTCTCCTTTTTGATATGCAAGACATGTTATTCCTTGCATATTGACTATTTTCCCACACTGTTTAAATCCACAAGATTCTAATAAATTCTGCATAGGAATATTCTTGACTCCTGTATCCATCTTTAAATTAGGAATCTGACTATAAGCCCAGTTCAAGATAAACTTGCAGGCCCCTTTCACAATATGTGCAGAAACAACACGATGTACCACACCATAAGGTGCATCATTGAGCCATTGTCCCTCTATTTCCTTATAATCTTGATCTTCTTCTATCGCATAATAGAAAACAGCCGCAATTTGATTTTCATACATGCATAAATACATCTTATCTATATCTTTAGTAATCATTTCTTTTGAAGGATAACCTACAGGCCACTGATCTTTATTGCCATGATTATCCATAAATATCTTTGCATCTTTATAAAGACTCATTATTTCATCTATATGAGCCCTATCTGCTTTTTTTATTTCCATATTAACTCCTTTATTTAATATAATAACACAAAAAAGGATCTGAAAAAATCCAGACCCCCATATTACATAATTTCTACTATTGTTCTTTCTATCGTAACAGATGTATTCCTATCAAAATCATTCAATATATCTTTACCATCATCTATTATATTCAATGAATTATGTCCTTTGTGGATTTCAATTTCCATTGAAAACCAACAATCCTGTTTTTCAAAACAGATTTCAAAATTTTTAAAGCAGAAGACAATAGCTTTCGTTTCCCACATATCATAATTTTTAGAAAAAGTATGATCATTGACTAGAATAACTTTCTGTACTGCCTCATCAATATATGTTTCTT
>OLHA01001635.1_pt1 | contig 11736 bp, 12 predicted proteins | sample 1605961 | NCBI WGS metagenome assembly OLHA01 (sample SAMN03283288) | human gut metagenome | biome: human-associated habitat; material: feces | host: Homo sapiens | place: Peru | collected 2012
CAAGAAAAAATAAAATTAATACTACATAAATTTGACGACTCTCAACTGTAAGATATCTCAAAGATAAATTTAAAAATGGGACTAAACTAAAACCAAAAACCACATCTTTTGAGATGCTCGACAAATAATAAAACATTGACTTTCTTTCAATTTCAACCGAATTTCTTATTTCTAAATTTATTCCGTTAATCTCTTTTACATTGAACATAGATATAGTTTTATTTGAAACATATATATAATCTGCAAAATATATTTTATTATTAAAAAAAGCGTCTATAAGAATTCCGTCTTTGTATCCATTATTAAATAATTTATTGTTAGCCTTCACTATATATTTGTCTACTTTAGTAAAAGTTTTTTCGTTTATATCTAAAAAAGTATTTTCGTTTTCTAAAAATTCAATGTTATGATTTCCGATTAAAACATAAAGAGGATAAGATATTACGATTAAAGACAATAATACAATAGTTATAATAGTAGCCGCATAGCCTCTGAATTTATTTAAAGTTCCGATAAATATTATAGAGATTACGGATGCGACTACAAATATATAAAATGTATAATTAATAACAAATCTTTTAATTATGTTTATATCAAACTCTTTTAATAAATTATTTATATCTATTACTCTAAAAAAATAGATAAAAAATAATATAGCGAAAGATATAATAAAAAATTTAAGTAGGTATAATAAATTTCTAAATAGCTTCATAGATATATATTATATTATAAAAATAAAAATTCAAGCGTATTTTTTTATTTTTAATGTAAATATTAACGATTTTTGATAACAAAAAAGAATATAAAATTTTGATTTACTAAAAAAATAAAATTTAATTAATGCTTATGAGAATGCTTTATATTTTCCCTATAAACAGGTTGAAAAATCTCTCTCAAAAGTTTTCTATTTAAATTTTTTCCTATAAAAACAATTTCAAGTTCGTCTGTTTCTTTAGCTCCCGTAATCGCGTATCTTTCTCCCGCTACATCGAATCTTAAAAATGATTTCCCGCATTTAATAAATCCTTTAGCTCTTGCAATATCTCCGAATCTCCCTCTTATAATATCTTCTAAAAGAATTATAAATTGATTTTCGTTTTCAAGTTCGCAACCTTTCATGCTTATAGAATCGGGCATTTCTTCGCTTTCTTCGGATTTTACTTTTATAGAATATTTTTCGTCTAAAAAAGATTTTAATATATTTTCCCACCAATCTTTATTTTTCTTGCTATAATGTTCTTTTAATATTTCCACGCTATTAAGCGAAACATTATTTTTTATTAAAAGATTTTCTATTTTTTTTATTAATTCCTCATTTTCTTCTTTATCTTTCGACTCCATTTTAGAAATTATTATTTTTGAAGCATTAACTAATTGGTCGATATAAATATTATCATAGGAAGAAATAAAAGAATCAAAACTATTTCCGTCTATTACTGTTATTGGTTTAAGAAGAATAATTCTTTCGTATTCTATTTGCCTTATATTGTTTATTATATTTCCTAATTTTGCCACTCCCGTAGGTTCGACTATTAAAAATTCTGGGTCTAAAGAATTGGCTATAGTTAGAATAGAAGTTGCAAAATCTTGTTTCATAGAACAGCAAACGCAACCTTCGGTAAGTTCCCAAATATTCATTCCTTCGTCTTTAAGCATATTTGAATCTATATCTACATCGCCGTATTCGTTTTCCATTATAACAAAATCTCTTTTTGTTTTATTTGCCATTTCTTTAATTAAAGTGGTTTTTCCCGCTCCCAAAAATCCCGAAACTATAAGTATTTTCATTAATTTATCCTATTTTTAACGAAGCCTTTTAAATACTAACTCCGTATTGTCTAAAGTTTTTATTTTAATTCCATCGCTTGTAAACTCTATAGAATAAGACTTTGTTATATGTTCTATATATTCTTTTTCTATTTCCGCAGATTCCGATTCTTCGCTCATTTTTGTAGTCGATATATTTTTAAATAAAATATTATTTCCTCTTCTTACTTCATATTCTCCAAAATAAGTATTAAATCCGCTATAGCCGTAAAATTCTTTATCGTAAAATGAAATAGTTATTCCCGTATCGGCAAACATATTAATTAATTGATAGGTTTTGCCGCTTAAAGTGCTTATTGACATATTTAAATTTTCTTTATAACTTGCGCAGGAGTTTATAAAAATAATAATACATAATAAAAAAATTTTTCTTATCATATAAATTAAAATTCCTCAAATATTAAACTCTCGTTAGATAGTAAAGTATAAATAATTAATCTCTTTCCTTTAAGTTTATAAGAAGTCGCATCTCTCAACATATTTAAATATTTGCTTTCGGCATCTCTATATTCTTTGCTTGCAGTTTTCTTTGTAGTCGAAATACTTTTAACGCTAAATATATCTCCGTCCGTTAAATAAGCTGAAGAATAATTATTTATAGCGGAAAATCCAAAAATATTCTCTTCGTCAAATTCTATAGTTATATTCATTTCGGGATATATGCTTACAAGTTTGAATTTTTTTCCTATAAGTTCGTTTTCAGGTTCTGTAATTTCAACTTGATTATTTTCTGTCTCTTTAATATCCGCGGTAGTAGAGCAGGAATAAATTATTAATAAAATTATTATAAATATATATTTCATAGTTAATATAAATCCTCTTTTTTATATTTTTCGGTATAAAAATTCTTTTTATTAGAGACTCATTAAAAATATATAAAAATACTATATCCAAAAAAATTGAATATAGCATTTTAAAAAATCATTACTCTAAATAAGCATAATGAAATTGTAATTCTTGCATAGGAGTTACAACATAATCTTTTAATCTCTTGCTAACTAATAAAGGATATGAAGGATTATATATTGGAATAAGAATATTATCTTCCGCTATCAAAACTCTCTCCGCATTATGCATAGCTTCCATTCTAACGCTTTGCTCTGAAGAATTTCTTGCAATTTCCAAATATTTGTCATACATGTCGTTACTATAAGCCGCATAATTTTGAGGACGATAGCTCAAATAATTCTCTAAAAAAGTCATAGGGTCGCTATAATCTCCTATCCATAAAGTTCTTATAAGCTGATAATCTTTATCCTTTCTCATTTGCTGATAAGCCGCCCATTCCATAGAAGCAATTTGCAAATCGACTCCCAAATTCTCTTTCCACATTTGTTGAATGGCTTCCGCTACTTGAATATAAATCAAATCGGAAGTGGTTTTATATTCCAAAACGGGAAAACCTTCTCCGTTAGTATAGCCAGCATCCTCCATAAGTTGTTTAGCAATAGCCACATTATTTGAATAACCTTCTTTAGAAATATCCAAATACTCGCCTCCGTTTTCTCTAAAATCGCCTTCGACATCGTAAGCGCCAACGGGAACCCAAGCGCTTGTAGGAGATTTCGCCGTTAAAGCTACTTTTTCAACTATATAATTTCTATCAATCGCCAAAGATAAAGCTTTTCTTACTCTTATATCTTTAAGAATTTTATCGTTATTATTTATTCCAAAAGCTAAAGTTGAATAATAAGGCGCTATATTTAATATTTCTTGTTTTTTCAAATTTTCTATATCTTGCGACAATACATGAACGGAAAAATCTAAAGAGCCATCTTTAATTCCCGCCAAAGCTAAAGTTGGGTCTTGCATCATAACGAAAGTAATTTTTTCGGGAATTATTTCGTCCTTATTCCAATAATTTGTATTTTTTATCATAACTATTTTTGAATCGGGACTTTTTTCAATCATTACAAAAGCGCCGTTTCCTATATAGGTTTCGGGTTTCAAAGTCCATTTCTCTCCATACTTTTCTATAATATCTTTTCTAACGGGAGCGAATATCGGATAAGTCAATATATCTAAAAAATATCCCGTAGGAGTTTCTAATTCTATTTCTAAAGTATAATCGTCTATAGCTCGAACGCCCAATTTTTCTTTAGGCAAATCGCCCGCCAATATTGAAGCTGCATTTTTTACATATTCTATAAAAGAAGTATATTCGGCTGCGCTTAAAGGGTCAACCGCTCTTCTTAAAGCGTAAACAAAATCGTTTGCGGTTACTAATTTTCCATCGCTCCATTTTGCATTTGTCTTTAAATTAAAAGTATATTTTAGTCCGTCAGCGGATATTGTTAAATTTTCGGCTACTCCGTTTTTTAATCCTCCGTCCTTTCCTTTAATAATTAAAGTTTCAAAAGCATGTCTCGGATATACGAAATCGTTTCCCGATAAAGTCGGGTCTATAGTTTTTGGTTCTTCTCCCGCATTTATAAATAATTCCTTTGAAGAGCGATTTTTTGCCTTATTATTTGAACAAGAAATAATCGCCATAATGCATATTAACGCTATAAAATATTTTCTAATCATAAAATCTCCATTTGATATAAATTATTAGATTATAATACTACATAAATAAATATAATTCAATAAAGATATTATGATAACTTTATAAATATTTATAAAATAAGTAAATTTCTAATAGCTTTTTATTTTTTATCGATAATATAAAAGGTATCTAATTAATCGGAGTTCAAAAAGTGCCAAGATACGAACCTTATAAATCTAGATATAAAGGCAATTATACAAGACAAATAAAAAACGAAAGCAAGGAAATAAATTTAAAAAAACCTTTAATAATATCGGTAGTTTTTATAATATTTGCAGCGGTTATATTTTCTATTATAAAAAATTATTCTCCCGTAGTAGATATTGCAATAAAAGATTTTTTTAGCATTAATCATAGAGAAGCTTTGGCTTTGGAAAGCGATGGAATTGAAGAAGATTCCGATAAATTGAGTTTTTTAAGCAATATTCCTTTATTTAGTTTTTTTATTAAATCCGACACAAATCAAACTTTATCCGTTATGGCTTATGAAACAAATTCAAAATTGGAAGCTACTTTAAGCGAAAATGAAAGCGATAATAATTTTACTAATTCTAATTTAATAAGTAGAGAATCTTTGCTTCCTTTTTTTAATGAAAATTTTAATACAAATTATAATTCGAGCATATATAGAGAAAATCAAAATAATAATATTGATAATGCCGAAGAAAATAAACCTTATAATTATATTGAGCAGATGATAATAGATAGCAGAAAAAACGATAATTCTATTAGCGAAACAAATAATAAATCTGCAAACAATAATTCAACAAAAAATAATTCTAATAATATTTTTTATAATTCTTCAACTTCTCCAAATTCAAGTATTTTTGAAGAAATATTAAAACCAAAAGAAAATTCTGAAAAAGTCGTAAAAACTATGAAGCCCGCATCGACAAGTTTTAGTTCGCAAATTCCAAATTATATGCAAAATAAAACGGAAAATGCAAATAATAATTTATATAATAAAGCAAGCAATAATTATAATAATTATTTTAAAGATATTGAATATAAAAGCGAGACTAAAAAAAATAATAACGATAGAGAAAGAATAATTAACGTTGCGACAAATAGAAACGATATAAAAGATAAAAAAGATAATAATGCGGTTAAATTAGTAAGCAGAAAAAATATAATAGAAGAGACAATTTTTAATAATCAAAATTTTCAAAAAACTTCGGATTATGACAGAGTAATTAACGATATGGTTAATCCAAATTTAAATAATAATATTGTTAGAGATAATAATAATAATAATTTAACCGATACGAAAAATAATATAAATAGAGAAGAACCTGTAAAAAGAAATGATAAAATAGATAAAAAAGAGATAATGAAAAAAGCTAATAACGATGTGGCAAAATATAAAAGACAAAAAGCTAATAATAAAATAAATAGAGATTTTAATAATATAAAAACGAAATCTAAAGACGAAGGAATTTATTTAGTAGAATATAACGAAAACTCGGGTGCTATAACTTTAATATTTAGAAATAGAAATTTTAAAAATGAAGCGTCTATTGAAAATGCGATAAAAACTCTTCTTAACGGAGCGACTGACGATGAAAATAATAAAAATATAATAAGCTGCATTCCGAAAAATACTCAATTACTCGACATATTTGTTGAAGACGATACGGTTTATTTGAACTTTAACGAAGATTTTGAATTTAATCCTTTAGGAAACGAAGGAACTATGATTCAAATATATCAATTAGTTTATACGGCGACTCAATTTGAAGGAATAGACAAAGTTATATTTTTAATAGACGGCAATTTAAACGAGACAATCGGAGCTGAAGGTTCTATAGAAAATACAGCTTTTACAAGATTTTAATTTTTAAAAGTCATTACAAAATTTGAAAAATCTTAAATTATTACAATTAAAATAGAATTTGATTTTAAAATTTATATTATAGTTTCAATTTTTGATATTTTTAGTATAAATTTTATCTTAATTTTATAGTTAAATAATTATTATAAATTTGATATTATTTCCTAATAGCGATATAATACAATAAAAATTATAATTTAAGAGTTAATGAAAATGAAAGAATATATTTTAAAAAATAGCATAAGCGATGTAGCTGGTTTAGTAAAAGATATATCTTCTGAAATATCGGATTATTTAGACGAAGCAAATTTAAACTTATTCGCAGCGGCTTTATACGAAGTGGCAATAAACGCTATTGAACATGGAAATTTAGGAATATCTTACGAAGTAAAAAAAGAATGGATTGAAAAAAATATATATCATGAAAAATTATCCGAACTTTTAAAAACCGAAAAGGCAAAAAATACTTTTGTGGAAATAAAATTAAATATTGAAAACGATTGTATAACTTTAATCGTTGAAGATAAAGGACAAGGTTTTAAACCTAATATGGAAATGGAAAAAATAAAAAAAGAAAGTTTTACAAGAAATAGCGGAAGAGGTATGATGATGATGAAAAGCTATTTTGACGAGATAAAATATAATAAAACGGGAAACGCTATAACTTTAATAAAAAACATAAAATAGATTAATGAGCAGAAAAAATATAAAGAAAGTAAAAGATACAAAATTTTTCCATAAATCTCCGCCTATAGAATTAAATACGGGATTTGTAAGTTTAGAGAGATTTATCGCCATAAACGAATACGATGATAAAACTTTTTCAAAAGAATATAATTGCGATATTATAAACAGAAAAGGCAGAGACGCCGTTATAATAGTTCCTTATTCTTATATAGAAAATCAATTAAATGTTTTAATGATAACTAACTTTCGTCCCGTGGTTTATTATAGAGAAAAAGTAATGACGAATAAAAAGCCCGAAGATATAGACGAAAATATAATTAACTTTTTAGAGTTTCCCGCGGGAATGCTTGAAGAAGATGAAATAAACGCTAAAGACGAACAGTTGGGAATAAAAAAATGCGCTCAAAGAGAATTGGAAGAAGAAACGGGTTATAGCGTTCCTTTAAAAAATATTAATGTGCTTGGACATAATTATTATAGTTCTTCGGGAATAATAACGGAAAGAATAAATATTGCCACTTGCGATATAACGGGAATAGAGCCTAAAAAAAAGCCAAAAACTGACGGTTCGGTTATGGAAGAGAATATAGAACATTTTTTTGTGCAGTTTAACGAGGCTATGAAATGGTGCAAAGAAGGAATAATAAAAAACGCAGGAACGGAGATTGGACTTAATAGATTATATTTTTCTATTCAATACGAACATCAAAGAAAGCATAATTTAATTTTGCAAAGAAGATTAAAATCTCTTTTGCATGAAATTAATTCGTTAAAGAAAAGCGCCGATTATTATAATAAACTTATAAGAGAGTTTAAGGCTACGGTTACGCATGAACTTCGTCATCCTTTTACCGAGATAATGGGATTTATTAATTTGCTTAAAAAGAAAAATTTAAACGAAGATAAAAAAGAAGAGGCTATTAATGTAATTTCAAGAAGCTTAAAAAAACTTTATGAAACAAATAATAATTTAATACAAATTACGATTAAAGACGATGAAGATTCTAAATATTTGTCGGAATTTAATATTGAAGAAGAATTAAATATTATGATAGAAGGCTATAAATCCGTTTATCCTAAAGATATCGAGACAAAAATCGAAGTTGAAAAAAATTGCAATATTTTAATAGGCTATAAAGAAAGATTTAAACTCATAATGGAAGGAGTAATATCAAACGCATTCAAATTTACAAAATCGGGAAGCATTAATATAAATGTTAGAATTCCCGATATTATAGAAAAAAAGAATTTAGATTTTTCGCCCGATTTATTTAATTATCATTCTATGAAAAATATTATGCCAAACGAAATAGAAATAATCGTTAAAGACACGGGAAAAGGAATTAAACAAAGACAACTAAAAAAAATATTTATTCCTTTTTATCAAGGCGATTCGAGATTTGAAAGAGAATACGGCGGAATAGGAATCGGGCTTTCGGTAGTTAAAGATTTGCTTGATACGATGCAAGGCTCTATATATATTGACAGTTCTGAAGGAGCGGGAACTATAGTAAAATTAAGAATACCTTTCGGAATTCCAAGCAAAAGTAAAATTTAATATTTTTAATTTTTTTAATCTCTTCCTACATAATACATATAAGACGATAATATTGTTATCTCATTGTTATCTGTATTTTCTTCTTCGCTATAATCGTTAAAGTATGCGGACAAAGGAACATAATCGCCATATCCGTCTCCGTCAATATCTTGAACTATAGGCTCGTTTGAAGCTATAATTTCCTCTCTTACATTATTATTAAAATTTTTATTTAATATAATAATAGACGCTACAAATATTAAAAGTATAGCCGCTATCGAAATAATATAAGGATAAAAATTATTTTTAACTTTATTAATCGTTATCGATTTATTTCCCGATAATATTGAAGATATAGAATCGATATCGGATTTAAATTTTCTGCATGACGGACAATTTAATAAATGTTTTTCCATTTCAAGTATTTCTTCGGCGTTTAAATCTTTATCTTTGTGTCTGCTTATAAGCATTTCATAATATTCATGTTGTCTCATAAACTTACTCCCATTTTTTTAATTATAGATAAAAGTTTTTTTCTCGCTCTAAAAATTCTCGTTCTAATCGTATTAACGGGCAAATCAAGTTTTTTAGAAATTTCTTCATAAGAATAATTTTCATATTCCGACATAAGAAGAGGAATTCTAAAAGTCTCGTTTAATTTTGATAAAGCGTCCGCTAATATAATTTTATTTATGCTATTATCGTTTCCCGATTCTTGCATTTCAAAATTTCTATATTCTTTAAGCCTATATTTTTTCTCTCTCTCTTTCTTTCTTATATAATCAATAGCTCTATTAAAGAAACTCTATAAAGCCAAGTATAGATTTTCGACCTGCCTTCAAAACTGTCTCTTTTCAAATAGAAAAGAACGAAAACATCCTGCACGATTTCTTCCGCCTCGTCATAATTTGATATAATTGAATAAACCAAATTAATCAAAGGCTTTTTATAAGTCGCCATAAGTTCTTTATAAGCTTCTTCGTTGGACGATTTAAAAGCTTCTATATCGTCTTCATAAGTCATTTCAACACCGTTCATAATTATATCCTTAAAATAAAAAGATATATGCCTTATTTTTTATATTTATTTAATTGAACTCTCTGTTCGGGAGTCAAAATTTCTATTATATCCAAATCTCTAAATATACTCAAACAATCTCTTTCCGCTTCTATTTCTTTCTTTCTTTTTATTAAATCTCTTAATATATTTCTATCGGGATTATCTTTAATAAGCTCGTTTTTTATATTATAATCAATCTCTTCTATTTTTATTCTAATCGATTTCTCATCGTTTACAAATTTGATAGCTATATCGTATATTCTATTTGTTTGAGCGGATGTTAGAGTTATTCCCGCTTTTCTAAAAAAATGCATCGGGTCTGGTCCCAATTTATCCTTATGAGGTTTCTTTCCATGTTGATGCGGAGGAGGCGGAGGCTGTCCATAAACCGATAAAAATAACATTGTAAATATTGCTAAAATATAAAATATCTTTTTCATAATTATAACCTGTTCAATTACCTTAAAATTATTTATTTATAATTATTTAGACGAATTAACCTTAAAAAAGTTCCCACAATTTATAATTTTTTTATAATGAAAGTTTAATATATGCAGTATAATAAGTCAACTATTGAAATAAATTTATTTTAAATATATCTTTATTAATAATAATTATTGATAATAATTTATTTAAATATATTTTAAATTTAAGGAGATTAAAATTGAGTTGGATTGTAGGAATTATACTTCTTGGAATATTGGTATTTGTTCATGAAATGGGGCATTTGCTTGCGGGACTTGCCGTTGGAATTAAAGCCGAAGCTTTTTCAATAGGTTTCGGTCCGATAATATTTAGAAAAGATATAAAGGGAATAGATTTTAGATTGTCAATAATTCCTTTCGGAGGATATTGCAAATTTAAAGGCGAAATTTCAGAAGACGGAAAAGTAGAAGAAGACGATTTTTTAAATATGTCGCCTTTAAAACGAATAATAGTTTATTTTGCAGGACCTTTTTTTAATTATATTTTTGCGGTTATATTATTAATCATATTGGTTTCGATTCCTTCGACTATAGAATTATATTCGCCAAAAGTTTCGGTTTTTAGAGATGGAAAATATATGCATACAAAATCGGGAATGACTTTAGCTTACGAATACGGAATAGAAAGCGGAGATATTATTACTGCAATAAACGGAAATAAAACAGAATCGGATAACGATGTCTTAAAAGCTATAAACGAAGAGGCGATTCAAAAAGGCTCAAACGAAATAATATTTACTTTAAACAGAAAAGGCGAAACTATAAATATAAGCATTCCTTTAGTTGAAATGTTAAAAGCTTTAAGCGGAGAGAGAGCTTTAGGTTTATATTTCGGAGAGGACCTTATTATAAAAAATATAATTTCGGGTTCGGCTGCTGCGGAGGCGGAGCTAAAAATCGGAGATAAAATTATCGCTATAAACGGAATTTCGGCAAATAATATAGCGGATTTTCGTCCTATAGTTATGGATAATCCTTCGCAAAAAATAAATATTACGATAATGAGAAACGGAGAAGAGATAATAAGAGAGGCGATACCAAAACCCGTTAATTCAAAAACTATTGGAACTTATGGAAGTTTAGGAATAGAATTTGAAAGCTCGCCCGTAAAAATTGAAAAAGTTGAAGGAATTTCTTTTCCAAAATCGATTCCCGAAGCATTTAAAGAAAGCGGAAATTATATTTCGTCTTATATAAACGGATTAAAATTACTATTTACGGGAAAATTATCTTTAAGAGAAAATTTGGGCGGTCCCGTTAGAATAGTTCAGATTTCTTCGCAGGTTTTATCGGTTAGCGCGGAATACAGATTAAAAACTATACTTTCTTTTACGGCTACAATAAGCCTTATATTATTTTTAATGAATCTTCTTCCTCTTCCCGTTGTTGACGGAGGAATGATAGTTTTCTCTTTTATAGAGCTTATTTTAAGAAAGCCTCTCGATAGAAAAGTATTGACTAAAATACAGGCGATTGGCGCGGCGTTTTTAATAACTCTTGCAATATTTATAACGATAAACGATATAGCTCAATTATTTAAATAGATTATAATTTTTGTAATATTGTAAATTATTTTAATCTCAATTAATAATTTTTTATATATTTTCAAATTCGTTAAAAATAATTTTAAATTTATCCATATTCAAATAAAAATCGAAATCGTTATTTTTATTACGATTATTATGATATTTAAAATTTGTTTCTTCGCATTCTATATATTCGTAATATTTTCCGCCTAATTTTTCTAATATGGCTTTATGAG
>OLHA01001637.1_pt1 | contig 11729 bp, 13 predicted proteins | sample 1605961 | NCBI WGS metagenome assembly OLHA01 (sample SAMN03283288) | human gut metagenome | biome: human-associated habitat; material: feces | host: Homo sapiens | place: Peru | collected 2012
CGCTGAAAGCATCTAAGCGGGAAGCCAACTTCAAGATGAGTTTTCCCATTTTTTATAAAGTAAGTTCCCAGAAAGACTATCTGGTTGATAGGTTAGAGGTGTAAGCATGGTGACATGTTGAGCTGACTAATACTAATAGAACGAGGATTTAATCCTATTTATTCTTAATTAAGAGATATCCACATTATCATGTTTTCAGGGAATAATTTTCCCGTAAATTGGTAACGATAGCAATGAGGATACACCTGTTCCCATCCCGAACACAGAAGTTAAGCTCATTAACGCCGAAGATAGTGTAAGCGAAAATAGGTAGTTGCCAATTTTTTTTGTATTCAAAAGCCTTAATTTCTGATGATTTTAAGGTTTTTTTCATGTTTTAGTTTTATTTAAAGTGTTCCAAATTTGTGCATGTTTCTATTTCATTTTTATAATTTTTAAAAACTTAAAATAATAAATAGGTTTACTTTTAAATAGTTTTGTTTTATAATATCAATCAATACAGGAGGAACCTAATTATGTTGAAAAAAAGAGAATTATTAGATATCATTAATGAAAATAAATACTCTATTGAACAAATAAAACAGCTTTATAATTTAACAAATAAACAAATCTTATTTTTATTAAAATATTTAAAAGATTATACTATATCAGAACAATTTGATTTAAATGGTAATTCATTCTTTTGTAGTGATTCTAATTCATATGATCAATTATATTATAAAGATAGGATTTTAGTCCCATTAGAAAGTAACAGAATGAATAGATTTTTAGTAATATCAGATTTACATTTTTATTCTAATGATTTGAATCAAGAGCAAAATAATAAAATAATGTGTAATGTTTATAATTATGCAATAAAAAATAGTATTCATTTGATTTTAATATGTGGTGACTTAATACATGGATATAATGATTCAATTATAAATAAATTTGATCAACCATATAAATTTATAAATGATTATCCATATGATAAAAGTATCAATAATATTTGTATATTAGGAAATCATGATTATAATTTATACAAAGAGGGGTTAAATATAAAAGAAATACTAAATAATAATAGATTAGATTTTATATCATTAGATTATGGGAAAGGGATTGTGTCAATAGGTGATTTTAATATAATGTTAAGGCATGTAATAGACTTTAAAAATATAAAAAAAGATGAACAATGTTTTGATGATAATACATATAAAAATCTTGATTTAATATTAAGAGGGCATTCTCATATTTTTAAGACATATTCTGACATTATTAAGGTTCCTTCAGTTACGGGTGCCGGTGTAAGAAACGAAGAATTTATTTCAATCCCTCAATTTATAGAAATAGATTTAAGGCTCAATAAAGATAACAAACCAGAACATTATAAAATCAAACAAATATTGTCTTGTAATGCAAAAATTATTGGAGAGTATGAATATAATTGTAAGGTAAAATGCTTATAGAAATTTTGCCTTTTTTGTGAGATATTTTATGCTAAAAAAACACTTAAATTATCGAGGTTTGATTAGCTTCTATCTAGCTTTTATTTAAAATTAAAAATAAGTGATTAAAAGGTTTGTTTTTGCGCTTTGTTAATTTTTTTTAACTAAAAATATTTATAAAATATGCTAAATATCATTGTATTAATGATTTTTTTTTTGTTATAATATAATAGGTGATTGCAATGGAATATAAATATATATCAAAAAATGAAATGGATACAATTGAACTTGCTGAAAATATAGAATCAGAAAAATTCCCTAACATGATTATTTGTTTAGATGGTGAATTAGGTAGTGGAAAAACTATTTTTACTAAAGGAATTGCTAAAGCAATGGGTATAACTGAAACTATTACATCTCCTACTTTTACAATAATTAAAGAATATAATGGAGAGTTACCTTTATATCATATGGATGTATATAGATTAGATGGAAATACTGATGGTGTAGGGATTGAAGAGTATTTTGAAAAAGGTGGTGTTGTTGTTATTGAATGGGCAGCAACTATTAAAGATATTTTACCTTCAGAATACTTACATATTAAGTTTAAGGTCGTTGATGAAAATAAAAGAACTTTAATTATAACTCCACATGGAACAAAATACGAAGAGTTATGTGAGGCTGTTTTATGATATCCCTATTAATAGATACTTGTACTAAAAATGTATGTATTGCTTTATTTAAAGATAAAACTTTGATGGATAAAGTGGTATATTCTAATCAGATAGATTTGTCTAGTAATTTTATGGTTTTGATAAATAATATTTTTAGTAAAAATAATGTAAAAATTGAAGATGTAGACAAATTTTTTGTAGCTGTAGGACCAGGTTCTTTTACAGGAATTAGAATAGGAGTTACTTGTGCAAAAGTTATGGCATGGGCTTTAAAAAAAGATGTTATACCTTTTTCTAGTCTTGAGCTTTTAGCAACAGTTGATAGTAATAATGATTATATTGTACCTTTAATTGATGCAAGAAGAGGTTATGTTTTTGCTGGAATATATGATAATCATTTAAACTGCGTTATGAATGATGCTTATATAAAATTAGATGATTTATTAGAAAAAATTGAGAATGATAAATCAACTACATATGTTTCTTTAGATAATTTTGATTTAGAGACAATTTTACCTGAGTACAATGTAAATAAAATAATTGAAAAACATTTCAATGATACTCCTATAAATCCTCATTCTTTAAATCCTAATTATTTGAAAAAAACAGAAGCCGAAGAAAAAAGAGAAAGTATAAATGATTAAAGAAATAACATCTAGTTCTCTCGAATTAAAAAAATTTTTAAATGAAAATAAAATAAGTATTATTGATAATGATCCCTTTTCTAAATTTATAGTTTACTTAGAAGATACCAAAATAATAGGTTTTTTAAGTTATTCGGTTATCTATGAAAGAGCTGAAATTAATTATATTTTTGTATTTGAAGATTACCGTGGTAAAAAAGTTGCTTCTAAGATGTTAAATTACATGATTAGTTCATGTAAAATTTGCGATAACATTACTTTGGAAGTAAGAAAAAGCAATAGTATTGCGATATCACTTTACAAAAAGTTTGGATTTAAAGAAGTTGCAATAAGAGAGAATTATTATAATAATGAAGATGGTATTTTAATGATGTTGGTGGTGAAATAATGGAAGATATATATATATTAGCAATTGAATCTAGTTGTGATGAAACTAGTGTTTCAATTATAAAAAATGGCTGTGATGAAATAGGAACAGTAGTTTTATCACAAATGGATACTCATGCTAGTTATGGTGGAGTAGTTCCTGAAATTGCTAGTCGTATGCATATTGAAAACATAACATTAGTAATAGAAGAATGTTTAAATAAATGTAATATGACTATGGATGAAGTAACTGCTATAGCTGTTACTTATGGTCCAGGGTTAATTGGTTCACTTATGATTGGTGTGCAAGCAGCTAAGGCATTATCATTTGTTTATAAGAAGCCATTAATACCTGTACATCATATAGCTGGACATATATATGCAAATAATCTAGTTAAAAGAATGCAATTCCCATTAATTGCCTTAGTAGTTAGTGGAGGACATACTGAACTTGTTTACATGGAAAAAGATTACTCATTTAAAAAAATAGGTGGAACTTTAGATGATGCGGTAGGAGAAGCTTACGATAAAGTAGCACGTGTTTTAGGTCTTAATTATCCTGGTGGTCCACTTGTTGATAAGCTAGCTCACGAAGGTAAAGATTCATATAATTTACCCATACCACTTAATGATGATAGTTATAATTTTAGTTTTAGCGGTTTAAAAAGCGCGGTAATCAATTTGGCACATAATGAAAAACAAAAGGGAAATGATATTATTGTGGAAAACTTAGCTACTTCATTTCAAAATAGAGTAGTAGATATCTTGGTTAAAAAAACAATGAGAGCTATGGAGGAATATAAAGTAAGAAATTTGATAGTAGCTGGTGGAGTATCTGCTAATCAAGGATTAAGACAAAAAATAGCAGAAGAGTGTGAAAAATATGATTATAACTTAACAATACCTAATTTGAAGTATTGTACAGATAATGCGGCTATGATAGGAGCAGCTGGATATTTTGCTTATAAAGAAGGTAGAGGAGCTGATTTAAGTTTAAATGCTAAAGCAAGTGATGAATTAAAATAGAGACTGGATATTTCAGTCTCTATTCTTTTACTAATGGATTAAAGTTTTCTATAGCGTTTCTTAATTTTGGATGTTTTATAACAAATTTAATTGTTGGATTATTGTCTTTTGATATAACAACATAACTATTTTTAACAATATAAATTGTTATGTTATTAAATGTTTTATAATCATTTATTTTAAGATTATAATTATTGTTTTTTTCAGCAAATTGAATTGTTGATTTTAGGTGCTTTGAATACTCATCAAATGAATATTTTATTTTTTTATTAAAGAACATATTGTTGAAAGTTAAATAAACTTCATCATTATTAAAATTGTCTTTATTAATATTATAAATTGTGTCTGTAATAGTATTAGTTTTTAATAATAATTTAGTGTTTTTTTCTTCTTCTTTTTTATAATTTAAAAGTTTTTCAATATCATTTTTTTTGATATTGTTTTTTTTCAAAATTTCAATCAACAAATCATCATTTATAGTAAAAAGTGGAAGAGAAGAAAGAATTCTTTCTCTGTTATTTTTAATTTTTAAATCATTTAATATAAATAAATTATATTTATCTTTATCATTTTCTTTGTATATTTCCATTAGAGGTTTAGCTTTTTCTAAAAGTAATTTTGTTTTTTCTTTATAATAATCTACTTCTTTTTTATTAGTAGTTAAATAATATTTTCCTTTGTTGTGGAAACCTTTAATAGATTCACCAATCAGTGCAGTAGAACCAGACGTATAATTTAAATGATTATAAACAGTATTTTTTATTTCGGAAAAATAATAAGGAGAAACTTGTCCAGTCATGTAAATTGGAATCCAGCTTTCTAAACCAAGCATCATTTCATTAAAAGGCCTATCCAAATTATGAATTATATTTAAATGAAGAAATTTATAATTTGCCTGTTATAAAAAAGGCATTGTATAATTTTATTGATGATGGCTATTTTATTTTGAATTATGGTAATTCAAATATAATAATTGCTAAAATATTCTTAAAGAATAATGCAATTAACAAGGAACTTTTTGTTAAAGAGCTTTATAATGAATTATTTAATGAATCATTAAGATTTGACATAATGAAACAAACAAAGAATATAAGAGAGCTTATTTTAGGAAGAGCATTATATTCAACATGCATTGATACAGAAGATGATGAAAATGATAATGATGATAAAAAGCAGGAAAATAATAATTATGATATTAATAACATAGCTGTTAATTGGTTTGAGGAGAATAAAGATAATTAAATGTTAGTATATATTCAATCATTTATCATTTGTGCTTTATGTATTTATACAAGTTTTACTGATATTAAAAGTAAAAAGATTTATAATAAAATCATTATATATGCATTTACATTAAGTAGTGTTGTATATATTTGCTTATTTAGAGAAATCGAAAAAACTTTTATTATTAATCATATTATAAATGTTTTTATTACATTAGTATTATCTTTTGCTTTCTTTTATTTTAAAATTTGGGCAGCTGGTGATGCGAAATTATTTACTTTAATTTCATATATGATACCATTTTCGTTATATGAAGTTAATGATCATAATATTTTTCCATCAATGTATTTATTAATTTTTGTTTTTGGAATAGCCTTTATTTATGTAGTTATGGAGACTATTGTATTATGGATTAAGGATAATAATAAATTTAGCAATTTTTCACAAAAGGGTGCGGCTATAAAATGTAATTGGAAAGATTTTATATTGCAATATCTTGTTGCTTATTTTTTTGTTTTATTAATAAATAATATTATTCTTAAATTTTATTTTGATTTTTATATTTATTATATCTTTTTTTATAATTACTTTTATAATTACCAAATAATAATTTCCAAAGAAAACCTTTCATTTTTAAAACCTTATCTAAACTATAATAATTATCGGAATTTAAACTTAAAATATTATTTAAAACCTCTCTCAAATGTTTCATGTGAAACATTTAAAAATACTACAAAATTATAAAAATTTGGTTTTATATTATATAATGTTTCATGTGAAACATATTTTAAAAAAAGGAAATATTTATTAAAACTATGGAATTTTTTAATAATAATGAAAATAATAAAATAAAAAAGTTGGCTATTTATGTTGTGGCAACTCCAATAGGAAATATGGAAGATATAACGATTAGAGCGTTGAAAACTTTAAATAATGTAGATTTTATTTTAGCGGAAGATACGAGAGTGGCGATTAAATTGTTAAACTTTTATAAAATAAAAAAACCTTTATATTCGTATCATAGTCATTCTTCTGAAAATAAAATAAATAAATATATAGAAAATATATTAAAAGGAAATTCCGCCGCTATAATAAGCGATGCTGGAACTCCTTGCATAAGCGACCCTGGAGTTAGCATAATAAATAAAGCTATAGAAAATAATATTAACATAATTCCCATTGGAGGAATATCCGCTTTTACAACTTTACTTTCTGTTTCTGGTTTATCTGGCAATATTTTATTTGTAGGTTTTCTTTCAAATAAAAGCGGTAGAAGAAGAAATCAATTAAAAGAACTTTATAATAACGAAAAAAATATTATAATAATATATGAATCGGTTCATAGAATAAAAAATTGTATCGAAGATATAGTTAACATATTTGGGGAAAATACGGATATTATTATTGGTAGAGAACTTACAAAACAATTTGAGCAAATTATAAGAGATAAAGCTAAAAAGATTATTGATTTTTTTTCCGATAATAGTATAATAAGTAAAGGAGAATTTTGTATGATTATTGACAACAGAAAATCTAAAGAATGCAAATCTAATGCCGAAAATAATTTATGTAAGGAGTCAAACTATGACAATTGACAAAATAGGCGGCGCAGCGAATATACAGCAAAAATCTAATGTTAGGCAAAATGAAAAAGTTTCTAACATAGGTTCTGATAGAATAGATATTTCTAAAGAATCTAAACTAGCTTTGCAAAATGAAAAACTTATATCTATAATAAAAGACGCTCCCGATATAAGAGAAGAAAAGGTTGCAGAAGCTAAAAAAAGACTTGAACTTTATATGCAAGACGGCGCTTTAAGAGAAGAAGTTTTAAATAGTTTGGCAAGTTCTATTATAGATTCTATGCCAACCGAAAATTAAAGATTAAGATATTATTTTAATATAGAATAAAATAGTAAGCTTTAACGCTTGCTATTTTTTGTTTTAAAGTTATCATAAACATATAAATTTTGACATATCATTATTTTGAAAATTTATTTACTAGTTCAACTCTGTTTTTAACGCCAGATTTATCATATATATTAGCGACATGATTATTAACGGTATTAAGAGATATATCTAATATTAAAGCAACTTCTTTATTTGTTTTGCCCGAAAGTAAATAAGAAAGTATTTGTTTTTCTCTTTTTGTTAAATTTATAATTTCCTCTTTTAATTCTTTTTTAATTGCATTATTTTCACTTTCAATATTTTTTGAATCGTTTGAATTATTATTTAAACTTTCATTAACAAACATATTTTTATTTTTAATTATATTTATAAAATACCATAGCAAAAATCCAAGCATTACCAAATTCCACCATATATAAAATAAAACTAAAGTTATATCAATAGAACCTATATCTAAAGAATTTTTATTTATGGTAATTAATTGATAAACCATAATAGGATATATAGATATAGTAATTAATCCTAATATTTTAACTATTAACTTCATCATTTTATCTTTTATATTTTTATAATTAATAAATCCTAATATAAGCAGATATAAAATTAAAAGATAAAATATTATATTTGCAATTATATAAAAATTGAAATTTAAAATAATTCCTAATATACTTAAAATAAAAAATATAACCGATAAAATTAAATATAAAACATTTTCTTTAACTTTCCATTTAAAATTTAAAAATCTGTATAAAAATGCGGGTATAAAATATAATATTAAAGACATAGAAACGCTTAAAGTAAAATAATATAATATATTAAATATGCTATTTGATAAAAATAAAGGAATCGCTAAAAAACTTAATAACTTTATAGCTCTTATTAATAAAAGAAATCCGAATAAAAACAAAAATACTATATAATATTTAAGCCAAGTAATTCTTTCTATAATGTAATAAATAACGGAATAAAAAATTGTAGAAAAACCTATTATAAAAGCGATAAGGTATAAAATTAAAAGTATGTAGTTAAATATATTATTCATAATTTTTATTAATCGGTAAAATTATATTAAATTTCTTTTTATTTCTATTTTCTATAGCGTCTATCCATATATCGCCCGAATGTTTAACTATAATATTATAAGCGGTATATAAATATAAATTATTAAAACTATTTTCATTATAAGTTAATAAAGGAGTTTTAAAAAGTTTTAATTCTAATTCTTCAGGTATATTTTGAGATTCAAAAATTATTTTTATTAATAGATTATTATTTATTAAATTATTTTTTAAACCGTTATTAAATAAAAATTCTTCGTCATTATAATCTATAGAACTATAAGATATTTCAACAAAACTATTAACCTTTGCCATATTATATATAAATAAAAAAATATTAGATATTGAATTTTCTATTTTTGATTTATCTAATAAAGTTATATAATTATATTTTACTTCTTCATTTTCATTATTATTAAATTTTATTTTAATTCTTTTTGAAAGGAGCAAATCTTCAAAATCTTTTGTTATTCCTTCAATAATTTTATTTATATCTTCGGAAGTTTTATTAAGAATCAAATTATTTGAATTTATATCGCTAAAATCATAAAATAGTTTCATAGTTTTATCTATTAAAAATGATTGTCTCAATATAGTCGCTTTATTATCTTTAATATAATTAGAATTATCAATATTATTTTGAATATTTTCCGTATATTTCATTATAGTGGAATTGTAATTTTGAATTTCGTATATAATATTAGACAATAGCGATTTTAATTTATCATTTATATAAAAAACTTTTTTCATAATCTAAAAATTTAAATATTATTATTTTTAAAATTATAACATAAAATATTTAAAAATTCCAATAATTAATAAATTCAAATTTTGAATTTAAATAAAGAATTTTAATATAAAATTTTATAATTATATTTATTTAATAAATTCTATAATAAAATTTTTTATATGAATTTATAATTAATTAAATAATTTGAATTTATTAACAATATCAACAAGTTATTAACAATTAATTTTTAATTGAATTTATTAAAATAATAAAAATTTTTGAATTCATTTTATTTTATATATTTAATTTGTATTGGAATAATTAATAATATAATATTTTAAATTTTAAAAATTTATTTTTATTATTATTCTGTTTATATGTTAATAAATTTTAGATATAAGAAGAAATAATAAATTATAATTATTATATTGTTTATAATATTTTTAATTCTTCAATAGATTTTAGGATTTAATTTATAAAAATTTATTTATAAAATTCAATTAATGAAATATATTTAATTATTGTTGATAATGTTAATAAAAAATTAAGAAGTTATTATAATTTATTGATTTATATATTTAAATATTATAATATGTTATAATATTTTATAGCAATAAAAGGAATATTTATTATTTACTATGGAAAATTTATTGGTAGAGCAAAAAAATTCTTTTAATTTTCTATTAAAGAAAATACCAATATAAGAATTAAAAAATTAAATTGGTATAACTTAATAATTAATAAATTTTTGTATAATTAATCAAATATTAAAAAATAATTTTCAACAAATTTACTAACAAATATGTTTTAATAAAGGTTGAATAAAAATAATTTTTATAATATCATATATTGATTTTTATTTTGGAGAATAACAATGAAAGTTGCAAAATTCGGAGGCTCGTCTTTAGCGAATGCGAATCAAATAAAAAAGGTTGTGGATATTATACTTTCTGATAGCGAAAGAAGAATAATAGTAGTATCCGCTCCAGGAAAGAGACTTAAAGAAGATACAAAAGTAACCGACTTGCTTATAATTCTTGCAGATTCTATTCTTTTGGGTAATGACGGAAATCATGAACTTAAGATAATAATGGAAAGATTTAAAAGCATAATTGAAGAACTTTCTTTATCAAAAGAACTTTTAGACGAAATTAATAAAGACATAAAAATAAGAATATCGGAAGATAAATCTTTAGCCGTAAAATTTAAAGACGGCGTAAAAGCTTTGGGCGAAGATATAAGCGCAAAAATTGTGGCGGCTTATATTAATTCTTTGGGAATAAAGGCAAAATATATTAGCCCGAAAGACGCGGGGCTTTTGCTTTCTGAAGAATTTGGAAACGCTACGGTTTTAGATAAATCTTATAAAAATTTATCGAAATTAAAAAATGAAAACGCTTTAATAATATTTCCAGGATTTTTCGGCTATACGGAAAAAGGCGATGTGGTAACTTTTCCAAGAGGCGGAAGCGATATAACGGGTTCGATTTTAGCTAAAGCGGTTAATGCGGATATTTACGAAAATTTTACCGATGTTGATGGTGTTTTTGCAGCATCTCCTTTAATAATAGATAATCCAAAACTTATAGACGAATTTACTTATAGAGAGATGCGAGAGTTGAGCTATGGCGGATTTAATGTTTTGCATGCCGAAGCTTTACAACCCGTTTATGAAGCGAATATTCCCGTTCATATTTTAAATACTAATAATACGGAATCTAAAGGCACTAAAATATTGGCGAGTAGAAATAAAAGTAAAAATCCTGTCGTTGGAGTTTCGGGCGAGTCGGATTTTTCATGTTTGTATGTAAGCAAATATTTAATGAATAGAGAAGTCGGTTTTGGAAGAAAACTTTTAGAGATAATAGAAAATGAAAATATACCTTATCAACATGCTCCTTCGGGAATAGATAATATTTCTGTAATAGTAAGAAATTCGGCTATAACTCCCGAAAAAGAACAAAGAATATACAGAAAAGTTAGAGACGAGCTTAAAGTTGACAGCGCTTTTTTTGACCATGAACTTGCTTTAATTATGCTTGTAGGCGAAGGAATGCAGGAGACAATAGGAACTTCGGCTAAAGCTATGAACTCTATGGAAAAAGCGAATGTTAATATAGAGATGCTTAACCAAAGCATAAGCGAAGCGAGTATTATGATAGGCGTAAAAGAAAAAGATTTAAATAAAGCTATAAAGTCGTTATATCAAACTTTTTTTGAAAATTAAAAATTTAATATTTCTTAAATTGAAATAACTATATTTTTATTGACGATTTTTTAATTCTTTTTAAAATAAACGCTTGACATATTTTTTAATCAATGTTAAAAATTTTATGTAAATTAAAAATATTTAAATTAATTATATTGACATTATTTTAAAAGATTGTATAATAATAGCTAATAAATATTTAAATTATTTTGTTGACAAAAAATTCTAAATGTTGTAAAATATTATTAAATTAATTAAAATAAATAGTTGACATATTTTTTAAATATTATATAATATTGATAATTGTTAAATTAAATTAATCAATATTGAAAAAAATTAAAAATAAACTATTGACTAATTTTTTTAAATATTGTATAATTCAATTGTAAAAATATTTGCCAAGAAATTGGTGAGGAAAGTTTGATATGAAAATTACGATAAATAACAATACTGTAAATTTGTT